>Ga0335081_10010145_pt1 | contig 15206 bp, 6 predicted proteins | sample Lox_Sample_35_FD_206713 | JGI IMG/M metagenome (GOLD analysis project Ga0335081, IMG submission 206713) | Soil microbial communities from Loxahatchee National Wildlife Refuge, Florida, United States - Lox_Sample_3.5 | ecosystem: Environmental > Terrestrial > Soil > Wetlands | place: USA: Florida...
ATGGTCTTGCTTTCATGCAACCCGAGTTCGTGCACGTACTCAACTTCAATCACTGAATTCGGCGTGACCTGGTAGCTGTAGCCTCCGTTCCACTGCTCGCTGTACGGATTGCGATAGTTCGGGTCCATCATCTGACCCGTCGCGCCGGTGGTCAATTGCGATCCGCCGGGCGCCTGCGGCGGAATCGGATCGATGCCGAAGCGCCATGCTGAAAGCAGCTCACCGTTGGGCAACACGCTGGCGCTCGAACTCCCCGGACCCGAGCTTGTATAGGCCACCGTGGTGAACAGGTTCGAGTTGGCCTGTTGTTCCATGAACAAAGGAATGTTCTGGAAGATCTGCCCGAAGTACAATCCGTAGCCGGCGCGCAGCACGTGTTTCCCCGAATTGGTCAGTGAATACGCCACTCCGAAGCGCGGGCTGAAATCGATGTTTTCGTTGTGCGGAATTCCGGCGTAAGGACTCCCGATCGCCTTCAGTTCCAGATAGGCGCGCGACATCCCCTGCGCCTGATCGCCGTTCAGATTGATGTCCTTGTCCCAGCGCAGGCCGAGATTCAACGTCAGCCTCCGGGTGACCTTCCAATCGTCCTGGAAATACAGGCCGAACATCTTGTTGTCCTCGTAGTAGTAGGAATTGCCCGCGTTGGCCTGCGTAATCCCCTGCACGGCGCCCGGCGTGGCGAAACCTTCCGGATATTTTGTCGTGTTCGTAAGGATGGTCGTGGGATCGTCGAAGAACGAAATCACCGGTGTCGGATCGGTCACGAAGAACCCGCCGAGCACCGGCTCGTATACAAAATCGACGCCGAACCTGAACGAATGCGAGCCATGATTGAACGCGTAATCGTCCTTGAACTGCCATTTCTTCTGGAAAGTATTCTGCGGAACGTTGGCATTGGTGCCGACGGTCAGGTCGGGAAACGTCAGGTTGGTGAAGTAATCGCTGGTGGAGATCAGGTTGTTCCAATATTGATACCCGATGGTGGCCGAGTTCACGCTGGTGGCCGAAACCACCGTGTTCAAAGTCGCGTTGGCGATGATGAGCTGGTTGGTGGTGAAATTGTTCTGCGAAAGATCGGCCGTGGTGCCGTCCTGGTCGTTCAGCCCGCGATTGTTCTGGTTGGTGTAGCTGGTGGTAAACGTGTTTTTATCGTTGATGCGATAATCCAGCCGCCCGTTGTAACGCCAGTCATAGTACGGAGTCGGAATCACTTGCGACGGATTGAGCTTCAATGGCAGGATACTCGCCACGGATAGGAGCGCCTGGTCGTTCGAATAAGCCGTCGGCGTCATGTTGATGCTGGTGATGTCGCGCTGCCGTTCGATCGCGAAAAACAGGAACAGCTTGTCCTTCTTCACCGGCCCTCCGATCGATCCGCCGAACTCCTGGCGGCTCAAAGGAGCCTTCTGCCCCGTCCCTTTATTCGCGAGTTCCTGAAAATAATCGAGCGTCTCGAAAGCCTGGCTCTCATCCTGGAAGAACAGCGAACCGTGCAGGGTGTTGGTGCCGGATTTGGTGATCACGTTGACCGCCGCGCCCTCGCTGCGCCCGTTGGCGGCGGAAAAGCGCTGCGTCGAGATATTGAATTCCTCGATCGCCTCCATAGGAAGCTGCATCACCGGCCCGCCGACGGAATTGTCTTTATTGTCGACGCCGTTGACTTCCATGTTGACGTTGCGCCCGCTCGATCCGTCGATCGAAAAGACTCCGTATCGCGCCTTGGTCGGATCGTAGGAGTTCACCGGACGCGCGCCGGGCGCGAGAATCGCGAGGCTGACGAAATCGCGCGAGTTCGCCGGCATATTTTCGATTTCCGTGCTAGAAACCGGCCGGCTCACGTCGGTTTTTTGCATATCCACCAGCCCTGCGTTGCTGGCTTCCACCGTCACCGTCTCGGTTTGCTGGCTGGGGGCAAGCCGCGCGTCGATGGTCGTGGTGCGGCCGACGAACAGCTCGACGTCTTGATACACCCCCGTGGTGAATCCCTGCACCGCCACGCGAACTTCGTAAATTCCGGCAGGCAGCAGATCGAACCGGTACAGGCCGCTGCCGTTGGAGTTCTCCGTGCGCGCCAAGCCTATCGACTTTTCGCTGATGCTGACCTTGGCGCCCGGAATCACCGCGCCCGAATTGTCGGTCACCGTGCCTTGCAGCACGGCCGTGGCAGTCGCCTGACCGAACGCGCTCACGCTCGCAGCAACAAATACGAGAAAAACCAGCCACTTCGAAGCCCCTTTTTGCATGAATCTCCCCTCCCCTTGTTCTTGCGTTGAAAGACAACTTCCCCTTTGGCGATCAGTCCTTGGTCGCCTCAAAAACATAGCCGCAGAGAATCAAGACTCCCGATACATCCAGGTCCCCGCGGTTTTAAAAAGTATACACCAAACGGGGCGCGGGAAGAGACGTTCAAATCGAGTCTGTTCCAAGGATCTCGCGGCCGCAGGCAATAACCGGACTATTCTGGGAATGGAGCCACCCTCCGGGCATCATTAAGCGATCGAAAATCAATAACTTACAAGCCGTGCTATGGACTTGCTCTAGATCACTCTGTCTGCTTAGCGCTGAATTTCTTACGTCGACAAGAAAAACGAGGCTGCCCAATGATGAGGAACCGTTCTATGCAGGGGGAAGACAGATAGTATTTCTCGCTTACGAGCAGTGCAGCAAGGCCTTGAATCCGTAGTCCATGTGTTGCTGGATATGGCAATGAAACAAGGTCGCTCCTGGCTGGTCGGCGGTAAAATCCACGCTGGCGCGGCCGTAAGTAGGAACCACCACCGTGTCCTTAACGATACCTGAGGTTGGTTTGCCGTAAATCTCGGCGATCTCGAATTGGTGACGATGCAGGTGCAGCGGGTGCGCATCGTCGGTCCGATTATGAAACGTCAGGCGGTAGCGTGTGCCCTGTTTCAGTAGAAACTCCTGGTCGTGCGGGTATTGCTTGCCGTTTACCGTAAACGTGTTGAACGGCCCGGCGCCGCGCGGTATTTTTTCAAAGATCATGTCCAATTTCTCAGTCGGCGCTGGTTGCGACGGCGGTTTGCCGAAGATGGTGTAATCCCAAATCGATTTCGGCGGCGCGATCCACTGCGGCGTGCGATGCTGATTGGCGTACTCGATCACAACGCCCAAGCCGCCTTCGCGGACCGGATCCTCCGGTGCGCCGAGAATCCAAATTCCAGGCTGATTCATCTCTACCCAGGCATCGATGCGCTCGCCCGGACCGATCATCAAAACATCCACGGCAGCCGGCACAGGCACGGGATTGCCGTCAAGAGCGATCACGTTGAATTTATGACCGGGCAGCGCCAGATGACGATTCTCGATCGCGCTCGCGTTCAAAAAATGAAACAGCACGCGCTGGCCGGGATTCACGCGAATCGGCTCGCCCGCGCCGAGGGCCTTGTCGTTGATCGAAAAAATATCCGCGGCGATCTCCAATCCTGCCGGACGCGTATCGAGAACCTTCGGTTTTTCGGGTTGCGGCCACGACGGGTCAAGATCGTCGGTGTCCATGGCGGTGTTGGTGAAGTACGGCTCCCAATCGCGCAGCGCAAGGTAGTGCTCCTGATCGAAATTTCCTGGGTTATTTGCTCCTTCGATGATCAGGAAGCCGAACATTCCCGTGAAACTGCCGCGATGCAGATCCTCCATCGACATCGTGTGGGTGTGATACCAGCGCGTTCCGGCCGGCTTCGCCGTCAACTGATAGCTCCGGTTTCCATGCGGCGGCACCACCGGCGTGCCTTCTTCTTCTGATCCGTCGACCTCAGAAGGAATGATCAGTCCGTGGAAGTGGACGTACTCCGGCACATCCGTCTTATTGACGACGTTGACGGTGACCGTCGCGCCCTCCTTCATGCGCAATCGCGGCCCTGGCGACGTGCCGTTATAACCGATCGTGCTGAGGACGCGATTCGGCGCCAATTCAACCGTGACCGGCGCGATTTCCAGCGTGAAATCCGTCTTGGCCACGTCTGGCGCGGTGGCCGGGACCAGAAAGGATTGCGTTTGCTGGGCCGTTGTCGGGAGGGTTGCGGCACCGAAGCCGGCAACTTTGAGAAAATCACGTCGGCGCATGAAACATACCGAAAGCACATGTTACCGCAATCTTCGGCCACGCCCGCACGCGCTCGGACGCTGGAGATGGAGCCGCGCGTCTGATATGCTGCAAATGACAATCGAGGCGATTCCATGAAGTTGCTGAAGCTGGTGCGGCCGATTTCCCTCGCTCCGCTGTTGTTGTCGTTGACGGTCGGCCTGTTTGCGATGCAGCTCGGCGGCTATCGCCCCTACGACCGGCGAGGCGGTTATTACGGCGGCCCCTGGGTTCCCTCCGAGTTCTACTGGACGCGGCTCCAGTACAACTCGAGCTACGCCAGCGGCAGCAGCTATGGCTATCGGCGTTGGGGCGGCGGGTTTGGCGGCTGGTCCCGCGATTATCCCAAGGCTGACAACGATTGCCTGATCGCTTTGCGGCGCTTGACGCACATCAATTCTCCCTCGCCGCTGAACGTGGTCAATCTGGACAGCGATGAAATTTTCAATTATCCCTGGATTTATGCGGTCCAGGTGAATACGTGGACTTTCACCGAACAGGAAGCCAAGCGCCTGCACGACTACCTTTATAAAGGCGGGTTCCTGATGGTGGATGACTTCCATGGCACCGATGACTGGGAGCATTTCATGGCCGGAATGCGCATGGTTTTGCCCACGGAGCCCGTGGAAGACCTCCCGGACGCGGACGAGATCTATCACGTGCTCTACGACATCAATGAAAAATTTCAGATCCCGAGCGAGGTGTACGTCAATACCGGCCGAACCTACGAAAAGGACGGGTATGTGCCCAAATGGCGCGCGATCCGCAACGATCGCGGGCGCATCATGGTCGCGATCTGCGCCAACATGCATCTGGGCGACGCCTGGGAGTGGGCCGACAGCCCCGAATATCCCGAGAAGTTTTCCGGACTCGCGTTTCGCATTGTCCTGAATTACATCACCTACTCGATGACCCACTAGGCATGAGCTGGGCGCGCCTCTAATGTTCGAGTTCTTTCTTAAGTATCCGCGCTCGGTGTATTCACAGGGCCACCTTGCCCTGCTGGGCGCATGGCCCAAATGGGTGCTGGCGGTGCTGATCGTCGCGGCCGCCGCCGCGCTGGCGTGGCTGATCCGCTCCCGCCTGGCTCAAGCGGCTCCGGTGATGCGCGGCTGGCGAGCCTGGGTGATCTGGACCTTGCAGACCATGATGGCGGCGATCGTGCTGGTGTTGCTGTGGCAGCCGGCAATCACCATCGCGCAGCTCACGCCGCAACAAAATATCATCGCCGTGCTGGTGGACGATTCGCGAAGCATGGGAATCTCGGAAGATGGCTCCACGCGAGAAGCCCAGGCCATCAATTCCCTTCAGAACGGCGTTCTGGCCAGCCTGAGCCGCTCCTTTCAAACGCGTTTGTACCGCTTCGATGAGACGGCTGTCAGAATCGAGAGCCTTAAGGATCTGAAACCGGAGGCGCCCACGACTCGTATCGGCGAGAGCCTCAGGCAGTTGAATGAGGAAACGTCCGATCTGCCGATCGGCGCCGTGGTGCTGTTGAGCGACGGCGATGACAATAGCGGAGGGGTTAGCGCAGACGCGATCAGCGCGCTGCGCGCGCGTCGCATACCCGTTCACACCGTCGGCTTCGGGCGGGAGCACGTTCGGCACGACGTGGAATTGGAGGATGCGGTTGTGGCTCCGCGAGCCTTGGCCGGTTCGCGTCTCGCCGCAAAGATCAGCTTCAAGCAGCGGGGGTATGCCGGCGCAAGAATCAACCTGACCGTACGCGATGTGAGCGAACGCCAGGCTAAGATTCTCGCCTCCCGCGCCGTCAGCCTCGCCGCCGACGGCGATCTCCAGACGGAAACTTTGCTATTCGATATCGGCAGTGCCGGCGTCCGGACGCTCGAAATCGCGGCGGGCCCTTTGCCCGGCGAGGAGAATACGGCCAACAACACGCTGACTCGCGTGGTGAACGTTGGCTCTGATGTACGCCGCATCCTGTATGTCGAGGGCGAGCCGCGTTGGGAGTATAAATTCATCCGCGAGGCCGAAGAAGACGACAGAATGGTGCACATCGTCTCCACGGTGCGCACCAGCGAAAACAAGACCTATCGGCAGGGAATCTCCGATCCCAAGGAACTCGCCGACGGTTTTCCCAGACGCCCCGAGGATCTTTTCGGATACTCGGGCTTGATTCTCGGGTCGGTGGAGGCTGCTTATTTCAGTCCCGGCCAGCAGGAATTAATCCGCGAGTTCGTCGACCGCCGGGGTGGCGGGCTGTTGCTGCTGGGCGGCCAGTTGGCGCTCGCCGACGGCGGTTGGAATGCCTCGAATCTCACCGAGCTGTTCCCGACCACCCTGCCCGACAAGATCGGGACTTTTCATCGCGAGGCCGATCCGAAAAACGGCACCACTCACACCACCGTCGAGCTGGCACCGGCCGGTGTGGACAGCATCATCACGCGCCTGATCGACGATCCCGCGGCGAATGCCGCCAAATGGAAGACGTTGCCATACCTGATGGATTACGAAGATCCCGGCACACCCAAACCGGGCGCGACCGTCCTCGCCAATATGATCACGCCCGAGGGACGCAAACTGCCCTTGCTGATCACGGAAAAGTTCGGGCGTGGCCGTACCGCGATTATGGCGACCGGCGGAAGCTGGCGCTGGCAGATGAGCTTGCCCCTGGGCGATACGGCTCACCATTTGTTCTGGCAGCAACTTCTCCGCTGGGTGGTCTCCGACACGCCCGGTCACGTGACAGTATCGGTACCGTCGCAGATCCTGCTCGATAATGGCGCTGTCACGCTGAGTGCGGAGGTCCGCGATCAACAATACAATCCCGCCCCCGACGCCAAAGTAGAAGCGCACATCCTGGGACCGAGCGGCGTGAGCGCTCTGGTCGAGATGTCGCCGGTGCCCGATAATCCAGGCCAGTTCCAAGCCGCTTTTTCCGCGCCCAAGGCCGGCGCTTATCTGACTGAGGTGACGGCTCAGCGCGCCGCGAGCGGCGGGGTAAAGGAACTGGGCCGCGACGTGTTGACGTTTGAGCGCCTGGACGGCGTTGCGGAAAATTTCCACACCGAACAAAACCGCGAACTGCTTGAAAACCTGGCCTCGCAGACCGGCGGGCAATATTGGAAGCCGTCTGATCTCGGCAAGCTCGCCGGCTCGATTCCCTACTCACAGGCCGGCGTCACCATCCGCGAGACGAAAGACTTGTGGAATCTGCCGCTGATTTTTGTGGTTTTGGTACTTCTGCGTTGTTCCGAATGGTGGCTGCGCCGCAGGTGGGGGATCGTCTGAATGGGGTTTTTCGCGCCCTGGTTTCTCGCGGGTCTTGCGGGTCTTGCGCTTCCGCTCTATCTGCACCTATTGAAAAAGCATAAGAGTCCGCCCCGGCCCGTGCCGTCCCTGATGCTTTGGGAGCCGCGCACGGTCAGCTCCACGCGTCATCGCCGGCTGCATTATCTCTTGCTGCTGTCTCTGCGACTGGCAGTGTTGTCGCTGTTGATTCTTGCTTTCGCGAACCCGTTCATCAATCGCAACGCCGCAACTCTGGCCAGCAACCGGCTGATGCTGCTGGTAATCGACAACTCATTCAGCATGCGCGCCGGAACACGCCTGGCCGACGCCAAGGACGCCGCTATGAGCGTCCTGGCCGGAAAGGGAGGGATCCGCGCTCAAGTGGCGGCATTCGGCTCGCAGTTGCACATGATGAGCCAACCCATAGAAGATCAGGGAGCGCTACGTGCGGCTGTCGAAGCCATTCAGCCGGGCGATGGCCACGGCAACTTCGGCGAGCTTGCACGCACCGCGCGCGCGATTGCGGAGTCGGCGCGCACCCCCATCGAGCTGCACTTATTCAGCGACATGCAACGCGGCGACCTGGCTTCGAATTTTTCCGATATGGCGCTGCCCGCGAACGTCAAATTGGCGACGCATGCGGTGATCGCCAAATCGCAGCCCAACTGGACGGTCGAATCCGTCGACGCGCCGGGACAAGTCTGGGGGAAGGATGTGAAACCGGTGCGCATCCAGGCGGTGATCGCGGGCTACGGCACTCCGGCCGCCCAACGCAAGGCGTCGCTGATCGTGAATGGCAAGACCGCCAGCACGAAGACCGTCGCGGTTCCCGCGAACGGACGAGCCACCGTCGATTTTCCAGGTATCGAAGTGCCGTATGGATTCAGCCGCTGCGAAGTCAAGATCGATGGCGCCGACGCTCTTCCCGGCGACGACCTTCGCCGTTTTGCGATTGAGCGTTCCGACCCGCAAAAGGTGCTGTTGATCCATAACTACGGCGACAATCGTTCACCACTCTACATCAGCGCCGCGCTGTCGGCTGCCGCACAATCGGCCTTCACCATCGAATCGATCAACGTCAACGAAGCTGCGGACCGCCAGCCATCGAAATACGCGTTTATCATTCTGTCCGACGTGAATGCGGTGCCTCAGCTTCTCGAAAATTCGCTCACCGATTACATCCGCACCGGCGGCAGCCTTTTGATCGCGGCCGGCACCTCCGCGGGCGCTCGCACTCAGATCCCGATTTTCGACGCACGCATCATGTCCACGCGCGATTACAACCGCATTCCGGACCGTTACATGGCCGTCGGTTCGAGCGACTCAACTTATCCTGCGGTCGCCAAAGCAAGCTGGTCCGGCGTCAAATTCTTCTACGCTCTCCAGGTCGACCCCGGGGCTGCGCACGTGATCGTCCGGCTAGCCGATCAAACGCCGCTTCTGCTCGAGAAAAACATTGGCGAGGGCCGGGTGGTGCTGCTCACCTCCGGTCTCGATAATCTGACAAATGATTTCCCGCTCGATCCCGCCTTCGTTCCGTTCATCGAACAAACGGCTCGCTATCTGGCGGGCAGTGAACGCCAGGGGGGCGCGCGCACGGTGGACGATTATCTCGAATTGCGAAACGCAAAGGCACGGGCGCAAGGTGTCGAGATCACAGACCCGCAGGGGAAGCGCCCGCTGACTCTCGGCGAGGCCGCGTCTGCGCAATCGTTTCAACTCACCGAAGCCGGCTATTACCAGATTCGCCGTGCCGACGGCCGCTCGGACGAAATCGGCGTCAACCCCGATCCGAAGGAATCGAATCTCGAGGTCATCCCCGATGACGTGCTCGCCTTGTGGCAAGGCAGAGGGGTCCCATCTTCACCAAGAGCATCGGCAACGGGTCAGGCAGCTACCGAGGCACAGACCCAAAAGATACCGCAAAGCTTTTGGTGGTACTTCATGCTGCTGCTTCTCGCGTGCGCGGTGGCCGAATCCGTGCTGGCGAGCCGTTATCTTGGGACGCAGCGCGATGAAGACGACGTTGTGATGAGATCTGCGGCACGAGACCACCAGCAGGTCGGCTAAAGCGGTGCTTTTATCGTGACAACGGCTACGATATGCTTTAGGTGATCAGTTTGGCGGCGAGGGAGGTTCGGTGAGTCTCCGCGAGCGGCTTCAGGCGTATATTACGCAGCTCGAAAAGCGGCTGCGCTGGGGAGCCATCCTGCGCGGCTTGGCGATCCTCACCGGCAGCGGGTTGCTCGCGACGCTGGTGCTCGTCATCGTCGCCAATGCGTTCGCCTTTTCGCACGGAAGCGTCAGCACTGCCCGCCTTGTGCTGATGCTGATTTTGGCGACTGCCGCTGGCGCCGGACTGGCGCTGCCTTTGAAACGCCTCACTCGCCGGCGCGCGGTCGGCGCCGCGGAAAACGCATTTCCGCAATTCGAACAGCGCCTCACGACCTTCGTTGAGCGCGACCCCCGCGATCCTTTTCTCGAACTTCTCGCTGGCGATACGCTCGGAATCGCGGAATTCGCGAAGCCGGAAGAACTTATAACCGACACTCGCCTGTGGACGTCGCTGGGGATGAGCGTCGGCGCGCTCGCCGTGCTCCTCTGGATGATCGCGGCCGGACCCGGGTTTCTAGGCTATGGCGCCTCGCTGCTATGGACCGGTTCGCACCAGCCTCCGATCTACGTTCTGCGCGTGATGCCCGGCGATGCTGTCGTGCGCCGTCACGCCGACCAGATGGTTTCCGCGATACCGGCGGGTTTGGAGTCGCCAAAGGTCAAGTTGTACGCCCATTTCGAGAGCTCCTCGAAATGGGAAGAAATCGCGATGCTGCCACAGGCCGCCGGCAACTTCGCGGGCGCTTATCAGTTTTTATTTGCGGGTTTACCCGAAAACGTGGAGTATTACGTCACAGCCGGAGCGATGACGTCGAAGCACTTTCATATTCGCGTCACCGATCTGCCGGCGGTAACACAGATTCGCGTCACCTATCATTATCCGGCCTGGACGGGCATGCCGTCTGAGATCGAAGAGCGCGGAGGCGACCTGCGCGCCGTGGTTGGCACCGAAGCCGAACTCGACGTCTCGACCGACCGCCCCCTTCAGGATGGTCTCATCCAGCTCGATAGCGGGCAAAAAATTCAGCTTAGCGGCGGCCGGAACAACGTCTATCATGGCTCGATCAAGATGGATCAGGACGGCGTGTACCACATCGCCGGCGTTGCGGACGGGCAGGGCGTTCGCGTCAGCGAGGATTTCTTCATCGAAGCGCGGAAAGCCAACCCTCCGCAGATTTCTCTGGCGCGTCCTCGCGGAGACTATCACGCCAGCCCGATCGAAGAGGTTACCGTCGACGCCAAAGCCGCCGATGAGTACCCGTTGAAGTCTGTCGAGCTGCATTATTCGGTCAACGGTGGTCCAGAGACGACACTTGATCTGCTGGGGCACAAAGGTGAAAAAAAGGCAGACGGTTCGACCACGCTTTCGCTCGAAAATTTCAAGCTGGTCGCGGGCGATCTGATCAGCGTCTACGCGACCGCCAAGGACGCCAATGCCGAGTCGCATACCGACATGCTGTTCATCCAAGCCGACCCGTTTGAGCGCGAATTTTCCCAATCCCAAATATCCGGCGGCGGGGGTGGCGGGCGAGGCGGCGATCCTTCCCAGCAGATTTCCCAACGCGAGAAGGAAATTATCGCGGCGACTTTCAAACAGCGGGGAGACAAGCAATCGACCGCGCAGCAGGCGGCGGATATTGCCAAGCTGCTGTCGCAATCGCAGGCGACACTGCGCGATCAGGCCGTCACGCTTTCCGGGCGCCTGGAAGCCCGCGAGCTGACAAATGAAGTGCAGGCGATTGGCGATTTCGAGAAAGACATGCTTGCCGCGTCACAAGCGATGACACCGGCCGCGCAGCGGCTGGAAGAGGAAAAATGGAAGGACGCCATCCCCAATGAGCAGAAGGCGCTGCAATATCTGCTGCGCGCGGAAGCTACGTTCCGCCAGATTCAGGTCGCCTTCGGACGCGGCGGTGGTGGAGGCGGCGGAGGCGGCGCGGCGCGCGATTTAGCGGCTCTTTTTGATCTCGAGCTCGATACCGAGAAAAATCAGTACGAGACCGGGCAGCCTCAGTCCAGCGCCGAACAGAGAGCGCAGCAGATCGACGACGCGCTCAAGAAACTCGACGAGTTGGGCAAGCGTCAGGAAGACCTGGCCCAGCAGCAGCGCAACGGCATGCAGACGGCCGAGCAGAAGTGGCAGCAGCAGATGTTGCAGCGCGAGGCGGAACAGCTTCAGCAACAGATGGAGCAGCAGCTTGCTCAGAACGGCCAGCAATCAGCGGGTTCTCAACAGTCGGCGACTTCTTCAGGAAATCCCAGCGGCAGCCAATCCTCCAGTCAGAGCGACGCCACCGGTTCCAATGCCCGGCAACAAGCGGCCCAACAAGCCTTGGATCGGTTGCGCCAGGCCAATGACGATATGCGACGCGCGTCCTCGCAAAGTTCGGGCGCGGCTGACTCGCGCCGCGCCGCCGACCGCTTGCGCGAGGCCAGGGATCTGCTCGGCGGCCTGGAGCAACAGGATGCTGGTAGCCGCCTGAATTCGATGGCGCAGACCGCCGGGGAAATCGCATCGCAGCAAAAGGCGCAAGCCGATCATGTGCGCGATTTGATTTCGCAGCAGAATAGCGCACGCGCCTCCGGCAAGCAGCCGCACAATCCATCCGCGCAGGAAATCCAAAAGCTGATTGACGATCGTCAAAAAGCCACCGATGACCTGTCTCGCCTGACGCAGCAAATGCGCAGTGCCGCGCGCGAGCTCGCCTCCACGCAGGCGTCGGCCTCCAATAAGTTGCGCGGCGCGCTCGGCGCGATGGATGACAATGATCTTGGCACGCGTATGCAGCGCAGCTCGGACTGGCTCCGCAGCGGCCAATTTTCGGATCAGGCCGAAACGGCTCTCACCAGCGACCTTGAAAAGCTCGGGCAGCAGATCGGAGATGCGGCTCGCGCGTTGGGCAACGCGCAGCCCGGTTCCAGGGATGCGGAATTGAACCGTGCTATGGACAATTTATCCCGCCTGCGCGACCAGCTTTCCGAACTCGGCGGACGACCCAGCTCGCAACCCGGGCAAGCAGTGCAACAGGCCCAGGGAGGCCGGCAAGGCGCGCGAAACGGGCGTGGCGGGCGAGCGGGCGGACAGATGGGAGACCGCATCGCCGGTGAGGTGGGCAATGCGGGCGGCGGAGACCGGCAGAGTACGATCTATGACAACTACGACACTGGCAACACTCGCATCACCGGCCGGGCCGTGGCGCCCTATCAAGGTCCTGCTCCGGCCGACACTCAGGGCACGATCGATCAGGGCCTGAATCTTCTCAACCAACTGCGCACCGCGGTGCAAGACAGTCCCGAGGCCCAGAAAGAACTTCAGTCCCTCATCAATCGGATGCGCAATCTGGATCCAAAACGTTTCCCCGGCAATCCCGCTCTGGTCGAGCAGATGCATCAGGAGCTCGTCAGCGGGATAGATGCGCTCGAATTGCAGTTGCGGCAGCAGCTCAATCAGAACGCTGGCGGGGCGATCCGCAATGTCGATCCATCCAAGGTTCCCGCTGGCTATCGAAACTCTGTCGCGGATTATTACCGCAAGCTTTCCGGTAGCCAATAGCACATTCCAAATCTTCCACGGCCGTTCCCGAACTTGTAGCCGGGGTGCTTGGTTTTGCGATGTCTCGCAGATGCTAGCACCTTCACCGGCGTATCGTTCCGTGCCCACAACTTTCGACGCCAGCACGACGGCGCTTCAGCCGTTCATATAGCGGGTCGTCGAGGAGTCGGTGGGGCGCGAGCGCTTTCTGGCCATACCGATATGAACACGGCAAGGCCGTACGTCCACCCGAGCGATCCGGACATTCTCCAAGCGATGGAGAAGGTTCTGGGGCACAAATCTGGGCACAACCCGGGAAGCGATGCTCCAAGGCAAACTACGGAATCGGCTGCAATCAACTGAGGGGGAATTGCTTAGGTGGAGCCACCCTCCGGGCTTGAACCGGAGACCTGCTGATTACGAATCAAATAAATGCTTCTCGCTCGAAATCCCTACCTCTAACACCTTCATTTTCAGTTCCAATAATTTGTGGATTCCGTTATACTCGAATGTACCGCGCGGTTTTTGAAAATCAGTACCACCCGCGGTACCACCCGAAAGGAGCGGCGCGAAGATGCCGGTGGTTGCGATCCGTAAAGGTCAGCCGAAGGCCAAAACCAAGCTGGTCAAGGCGACCCAGAAGGCACTCGAAGAACTACGTCTGAATTCCGGCATGTGGCGCGTCGAGGGGATTCCCGGTTTGTACGTCCGTTGCCGCGTCACTTCGAAAAGCTTCATTCAGCAGCGCCGCGTCGACGGCGTGCTCGTGAAGGAAGTCCTCGGCCCGCTCACGATGAAAAAGGCCAAGGAAAAAGCGATGGATCGCTGGAACGCGATCCGGCCGGCGGTGCCGGATGACGACGTGCAGCTCGGCGCAGCGATCACGGTCTACATCGAACATCGGCGCAGCATGAACAAGATGGCCCAGGCGACGGAGGATCTGGCGAAGTACAACACCGAGCGGTATCTCGAAAGTTGGAAGAAGCGCACGCTCGATGAGCTCGGCCGCGATCGCGCCAGCCTTGCCGCGCTCCATGCGCGCCTGACCCAGAAGCACGGCCCGGCGACGTGCAACCAGGTGATGCGCCTGCTGAGCGCGGTTTATCGTTGGCACCGCGACCGTATCCAGCACGATCTACCGGAATGGCCGCGGAAGGTCGCGGAGATTCATGATATCCCCGCGCGGGACTGGGCGTACAGCGAGGACGAGCTCAAGGCGTGGTGGCACACAACCGAGAACACCAAAGCCGGTGAAACGATCGAAAAGGGCGTGAGGACGCTGGGCGCAATAAAGCGCATGTGGTGGCTGACCGCACTGTTCACCGGCGCACGTAAGGGCAGCATCGAAGCGTTGAAATGGGCGGATGTCGACCTCGATAAAAAGACGGTTCATTTTCGCGTTACGAAAGGGAACCGGCCTTACGTGGTCCCCATCAGCGACAAACTCGCGGAACGATTGACCGCGTATCGCGACAGTGGCGAAGTCGCGCCTTCGGGCTGGGTGTTCCCGTCGATTGCCAGGGAAGGAAATCACCTGGTCGATGTCAAGAACCACAAAGAAGGCGTCGGGCCGGCGCACCGGTTACGCCACACCTTCCGGACCACGCTCGCGCAGCTCGGGGCATCGCCGGATCAAGCCCGAATGCTGATGGGTCACTCACTCGGCGGCGATGTCTCCCGCGGCTACATAACGGCGCCGCTGCTCGTCGAATCGCTGCGGCCGATTACGAACGCCGTAACTGCGCGGTATGTCCAAATCTTGAATCTGGAGTAAACGTGGCATCGCATTCGGAAGCCCCGGGAAGGTCCAGTTTCGAAAATCTCTTTGAACTATTGCAAGATTTTGAGGACTTCAATTTTTCGACGTTTCTTGATCGTCTCGAACAACCGAAGGGCGAGTACATCGCGCGAGTCCTTGGGCACGCATTCGAATCAGGAGACTCGGGAGAGCTCGATCCCTCTTTGATCGAAACACTCGCGCGCTCGTTGATGCCTTCGAGTTGCGAAGCTTTTTTCCGAAAGCACTCCGAGTTTCCCTTTACACACCGAGACTACTACCTCAGCAAGGTTTTTCAGTTTAACTGGGTGGCTCTCATTTACGGGGGTTTCGAGACGTGTCCGGAGTTGTGGAACCGCTTGAGTGTGTTGGTGAATGAAATTCCTGACGCGGCTTTGACGCAGCTACACGTACAGTTCAATATTCAT
>Ga0335081_10010147_pt1 | contig 15201 bp, 12 predicted proteins | sample Lox_Sample_35_FD_206713 | JGI IMG/M metagenome (GOLD analysis project Ga0335081, IMG submission 206713) | Soil microbial communities from Loxahatchee National Wildlife Refuge, Florida, United States - Lox_Sample_3.5 | ecosystem: Environmental > Terrestrial > Soil > Wetlands | place: USA...
CCGCTACGAATACCACTCCCCTTGGGACACCAATGCTCACCGACTCAAATACCGGGCCTGCTGATCAAGAATCGTTCAGAACATCGCGAATGGCGCTGACGTGGTGGCTTTTCGAAATTTTACAGGAAGCATCTGGAATGCGCCATGCGGCGTTTTGGACTTCTGCAAGACGACCCTATAATGCCCGCCGAAAGGAATGGTTTCGACATCCTCCATTTCGTCTTCGTCCAATCCCATCTGCTGCGAGCGTGTGGTGAGCGTCCAGCGGCAGGAGAAACCCGCAATCTGTGTGTTCGCGAATCGCACCAAGCTCTTGGTGTCCCGCTTTCTCGCATCTTATGTCGCTGTCGGTGATGACATCGTTTTTCCCGTCTCTACGGGAGATGCCGTTCGTACAGAGATCTTGATCACCAAGAATGCGGGCGCCGGTCCCAGGCGTTATCTCTACCACGCGCCAATCGGGTACGTGAGCCAGCCCAAACAGGACAAACGAAATCAGCACTTCGTTTCGGCCGAGGTTCACCATGGAGGCCTGGGCATCAGTACGGTTTTCCTGCCGTGTGAGGTTCTGCGCGACTACTTCTATGGTTTGCCAGATGCCGACCATAGAGCCGATCACTCCTCGCTGTACGAGATCCTGCGTATTCCAGCCAGCGCTTCTCCCTCTGAGCTGCGCGTAGCTTTCAAGCTACGCGACTTGGAACTCCAAACGGCAGGAGCTGCTCGCAGCCAGCGCGTGGCACTGGAGCGGGCCTTCAACATCGTCGGTCAGCCTGAATTGCGCGCCTGCTATGACGCGCTGCTGGCCGATACTGAAGTCCCTGCCGCATTTCCGTATGGTGGATTTGGCTCCCTGCTGGTTGACGGCGAGCCTTCCCGTGAAGGACAAACATTCTTCGCTCGCCGTATTCTTGCGTTTTCACCGGAGCTCCGGCGCCGGCGGTTCCATGTGCCACTGCGCAGGTGCGACTTCTACGACGACCTGGCACTGTGCCGCGACGTGCGTCGCAAGCTCGAATTCTGGATCGATCCAGCCTCCCTCCATGCGTTTTGGGACCGCACGTGGAATCAGTGGAAACATCTGTTAGGAACAAAGATTGAGGTCGATGGTACGTTCGTACAGACTGGCAAATACCGCAAGCGCAGCGGCGAGTGGGGTTTCGTTATTTGGGAAACTGCATTACCGAGCCGGCTGGAGATCAAGCTCCCAGCCGAATTCCAGCAACAATTGGAGGCCGCGCGAACCAACTATCGCCGCTTAGGTCAGTACTCTAAGATTCTTGATCAGATCCGGCTGCGCCTGGAACATCGCGCGGTCGAGCGAGCAGAGCTGGAACGAATGTGTTCCGAGGTGCTCGTTCTCGGGGACTTTGATGTCGCCCAGATCAGCTGGCGTTCGGATTACGATCCGTTCTTCTATCGCCAGCTCTCACGCCGGGCACGCCGGACCTACCTGTTTCGCGACGAATATATCTTCGACGTCGAGAAAGCCGTCGTTGTCGAAACCCCTCAGCTCGGCCACGCGACCTACGTGTTTGCCAAACCCCGAAGCATGGAGAGCTTCCTCGCCCTGTACACCAAGCTAACGAAGGACGACATTCGGCGGAATCGCGACAATGCCGCCGAGCGGTTGGGCTTTCTCGGCCGCGTGATTCACGGTTCGAATCCAAGGGCTTGGCACAAAGAAATGCGGGAACGGGTTGGGGAACGGACGGAATAACTCGACGGCGGCGCTATAGTGAAACGGCAGTCTGCTCCTTACCACCTCATCGGTCCTTCTAGGTTCCCCGCGTCGTCCTAGCTCCTGGCTTTGGTGTTATGAGTTCGCCGGCACCAGTCAAACTGCGATTGGTAGAAAAATAGTTTTGATGATGACGGGCAGGCGCCAGCAACAGCATCGCTCCTTCTCCAGGGCTTGACTGCGGCGTTTTCGGCAGTAGCTCGCCGCATCCTGACAGAGAAGTCAAGGGCAGCAGCATTTCCGAGTACCCCTGAAAGCGACTGCGTGCGAATGCACACTTTGTTCAGCACTTTGAGTTTTTGACACAAACCGCAACAACGCTTATGAGGAAGTATGAGTTCAAAGCAAATCCAACCAAACGGCTCGGATACTGCCATACAGGCCGGCGCACCCTTCTTCCGTGAGGAGCTGCCCCTCACGGTTCGAGAGGCGGCTGTGTACCTGGGAGTCAGCATGCAAACGGTGTATCTTTGGGTGGAGCGAAAGCAGATTCCCCATCTCCGCGTAATGGGTCGGAACATCCGGTTCTTGCGATCGGATCTCGAGCCGTTTCGCGCAACTTTTAGACAAGAGGTGGGAGATGGCAAGACCCAGGAAACATGATGGCGTCGTGTACAAAAGAAGCGGCACGACAGTTCTCTGGATGTGCTATCTGGATCGAGACGGGAAGCGCATTCGAGAGTCAACCCTAACCCAAGACTGGCAGGAAGCTAACCGGAAACTCCGTGAGCGGTTGCTCGCCAGGGACGATAAAGTTCTCGATATCGTCCGTAAAGGCGAGCAGTTGGAGTTCACGGAATGGGCGGACTTCTTCCTGGAGAATTATTCCAAGCCGCCTATGCGCGCTGCCAAGACTCATAATGCCAACATGCGAGCCAGCAAACATCTGAAGAATGCCTTTCGGTCTCGCAAGTTGGCCGATCTCAATGCAGATGAAATCGAGCTGTACCTGCGCAAGCGCCTTCGGGACCGCGTGCGCGTCAGGACTGCTGCCGGATACATCGAGCGTCAGGAGCTCAAGCCAGCAACGGTGCACCAGGAGCTACGAGTCCTGCGGCGCATGCTAAATGTCGCTGTTAGAAAAAAACTGCTCCCCTCAAACCCTTGTGCGGGAGTTGAATTCCCGGTCGCTGTGAAAGGTTTGTTCCGCCCGCACTATGTCACGTGGTCGGAACAGCGGAGAATCGAGGTCCATGCTCCCGATTACTTGCGCAACATCGTGCGGATCATCACTGAAGCGGGGTTGCGCGTGTACAAAGAGCTGATGCCGATGAAAAAGGAAAATCTGGATCTTGAGAACGCGGTAGTGTGGATTCCCGATTCCAAGACGCCCAACGGAGTAGCGGAAGTGCCGTTGACGCCCTTGGCGGTGGAAGCATTTCGCGACCAGCTTCGCCTGTCTCCGTGCAGTCCGTATCTATTTCCGAGTGATGAGAATCCGAGTGGGCACCAGAAAACTCTGAAGACGGTCTGGCACGCCACTCTGCGGCGGGCTGGTATTCCGTATTTCCGCATCTACGATCTGCGGTCCACCTACGCGACGCGACTGAGTGCCGGCGGCGTTGCAGACGAGTGGGTCACGCAGCTGTTAAGGCAGGGAGACGCCAAGGTCTTCAAGAAGTATTCGCAGATGAAGCTGCAGATGAAGCGTGAAGCGTTATTCAAGCTGAATCGGCAGGCCAACGAACAGGGCGTCAGTTTTGACACAGCGAGGGTCAACTGATGGGGTTTTGGCACAGTTTTGACACAGTTTCGGCGGTTTTGCACCAGAAGCGGGCAATCCGTCGTAGAGTCCCACGTTGGAAGTGATTTAGAATCAGTGAAGCAACAGAGTCGGGGCGTAGCGCAGCCTGGTAGCGCACCTGCCTTGGGCGCAGGGGGTCGGAGGTTCAAATCCTCTCGCCCCGACCAATCATTTCATGTCCGTTCCGGAGACATAGGTAACAGAACGTTCCGGAGACATGGGTTACACTTTTGGCCCGAAGGGGTTCTCCAGGGGCTGCAAGGTTTTTCCTCCAGATCGATATAGCCTAGATCGTACTCCATAAAACTGACCAGCCAGATGCCGTGGTCGACTTCTTTGACGCCAATTTCAAACAGATGTAACCGCTTTGCAGCCAATCGCAAATTGCGTGTAGACGAGAGATATGTCACCCCTCGTTCTGGATGGTGAGGATGCCGATGCCCACCACGACCGCCGTTGAACTTGAGAGCTGTGGGGGCGTCAAGAAACTAGACTAGTGCGCCGAGAAAAGTAGGTTCAACGCCAAGCCCGCGGCGTTCACCTGCTGATTGGGCGGTTTGCCGGTGTTGTTCTCATGTTCGTAATAGGCATTGAGCGCGACGATCTTGCCAAGAGGGAAGCGGAAGCCGCCGAAGAGATCGGTTTCGCTCCACTCACGATATTTGCGTTGGTAAAACATTTCCGCGCTGGCATAAGGAGTGATGCGGTGCTTGGCAATGGCAAATCCCCTTTCGGCCTGCAAGCGGTTACGATAGCGCCAGGTGTAGGCTCCGGCTTGCCAGTCGAGATCGAAACGGTTGCGATCCCACACCAGGAACCCACCCTTAAGCGGCACCTGGAACGTCCCCACCGGCTCCATACGGTTGGTTCCAGGTGCGCCGCTGGCCTGCGGAAGACAGCGGTAGCCCATAGACAAAATGAGGAACCGGCTTTCCGATTCGTCCAGGTCCACGATCGAGTTGGGAATGAGCTGAGGCAGCGACTTGATAAAAAAATCGAAGCTGGGTCCGATTTCGGCTTGTTGAGGCATGCCGCCTTCCCGCGTGCCCTTCATCTGCAGCCAGACCCGCATATCCGTATTCAACTGAACGTAGGTATCGAGCTCCGGCAGGAATTGGGTATCTTGCGCCGCCGCCATCGCATAGCAGAAAAGTGCAGCGACAGTCAACAACAGCCGTGTGGGTGGCAAGACCCTGAATGTCTTTGCAAACATCAGATCCGTGAACATGGAAGCTGCTAACTTCCATTGGCTTGAAGGTCAGACTAGTTGGGCCGAAGCGGCTCGCCGCGCGCAATGCGCCCGCAGATGTCCTGCGCATCGCGGTCGATGTGGCGCCAGAAGCGCAGCAAGCCGCTGCACAAGTAATTCAAACCGGGCTCGCCTTCCGGGGTGCGAAGCAGGCGGTTCTTGGGGCACTCGCCGTTGCAGGCGAATAGGTATCGGCAGTCGCGGCAACGCTGGGGTAGGGTATTGAACTTGGCGAAACCGAACTGCTTCTGCTCTTCGGAAAAGACCAGGCGCGAGCTGGAGGTCTGCAAGATATTGCCCAGCTTGTATTCGGGATAGACGTAGTGATCGCACGAGTACACGTTGCCATCGTGCTCCAGCGCCACTCCCTTGCCGCAGAACTCGTGATAAATGCAGAGCTGCGCCTCTTTTCCCATCCACTGCGCGACTGCGGTCTCAAACAAGTTGACGAAGACCTTGCCGATGTCGCGGCGGTACCACTCGTCCCAGACTTTGCACAGGAAATAGCCCCAATCGTCAGGATCGACCGACCAGTCGGTGACGACGGAGTCGGGCAGTTCCGGATGCGCAGCCGTGGACCCGAGGATCGGCAGCGAGGCAGAGTCCCATTTTTGTGGCGCGACGTTACGAAAGACTTTCGGCTCGACGCACGGAATAAACTGCATCTCGCGTGGCCGCACTTCGTTCTTCAGGAATCGGTAAACATCCAGCGGGCGCTTCGCGTTAATTCGGTTAATCACGCTGAGAGCGTGGAAAGGTACACCATGACGATGCAATAACTCGACCGCAGCGAAAACCTTCGCGAACGTTGGCTTACCGTCTTTACCGATGCGGTAAGCGTCATGCAGCTCTTCGGGCCCATCGATGCTCAGTCCGACCAGGAACTTATGGCGCTTAAGAAACGCGCCCCAATCATTATTAAGCAGGGTACCGTTGGTTTGCAGGTCGTTTTCGATGCGCTGGCCCGGCTTCTTGTACTTCTGTTCGAGTTCGACCACTTTCTCGTAGAACCCCAACCCGAGCAGCGTCGGCTCTCCGCCCTGCCAGGTAAAAACCACTTCTTCGGCATCCTGGCCTTCGATGTACTGCCGGATGTGTGTTTCAAGGATCTCGTCGGTGATCTGGAACTTGCTGTGGCTGCCCAGCAACTCTTTTTTGTGCAGATAAAAGCAGTAGGTGCAATCGATATTGCAAATCGCGCCCACCGGCTTGATCATCGCGTGATAGGCGCGCGTTGCTCCCTGTGGCCGGGGTGCGGGTGAGAGGTCGCCGATCTGCACAAGTTGCGTCATCTTACCAACGTGCTCTGCTCAATCGTACTTGGTGAGGCGGGCGACGCCGTACCACTTCTGCGTTACAAGCCGGGGGCAGCTAGGACTTCGTCCTGGCGTCGATCGCCAGGTCTTCCGCGACGTGAGCGTCTTTGTCTTCCAACTCCGCCAGCAGTCCCTCATCGCTCAGGTCGAGGGGATGGGAATGTTCCCAGTCTTCGCTGACGACCTTGTGCAGGCGATCGACAATGTCGTCGTCGTGCACCTCGATGGCAAGCTCGCGGCGGCTGTCGAAGCTGCCGGGTGCAAGATTGATCGAACCTACGATGGCCCGCGCTCCGTCAGCGAAAAGCAACTTGGCATGTAACTTCAGCCCTTTCAGCTTGTGCACCTTTATGCCGACGTCGTCCAGAATGCGCAAGCCGCCGACCCCCTCGACGAGCTTCTCCTTCTTGAGGTGATGGGGTGGGCGCGCCAGCACGTGGACCTTCACGCCGCGATGGTTGGCGCGCACCAGACGTTCGATGACGACCGGATCCTGATAGCGCTCGTTCTCTACCCACAACGTATGTTTAGCTTCGTCGATAAAACGGCCGATGCGCTGGCGTCCATTGCCGATACACCAGATCAGATGAGAGTGTTCGCCCGGCTCAAACGTCTGCCGGCTCCAATCGGCATCGAAGCACTGAATCACCTCCTGGACCTCATGGGGGTGGCTGGTTACCACAGCGAAGTCGCGCGTCTGAGTGAAGTTGTTGGTCTCCCAGTTGAGCGACATCACGAAAGCGGTGCGATCGTCGACGACCATCGATTTTTCGTGCGTGACGTCGAAGGCAGGATTGCTGTCGATAACTTCCACGCCGGCGTCGGTGAGCATCTTGCGTGAGGTCTCATTCTCCGCTTCGCCGCTGCGCCGCGCCGGGTTGAGCATGACCTGCACCTTCAATCCGCGGCGATAGGCGGCGATGACGGCGTGCAACAGAGCCGGGTCGGAGAAATTGAACATCTTGATGCGCAGCGAGTTGGCTGCGTGATTCACGGCGTCGAGGATGGGCCGGGATGAATCATCGGGCATGACGATCAGATATCGAGACATAAGGCTCCCCCTTGAATTTGCCGCGGGTTGACAGTTCAGGCCTGCGCGGCGGTTTTCGTAGCCTCCTCAAACTGCGTGCGATGGAGGCCGGCATAGATGTTGCCGAGCGCCATCAATTCGTCGTGTGTTCCCGCCTCGGCGACGATGCCGCCGGCGATCACAATGATTTGGTCGGCATTGCGAATTGTGCTCAGGCGATGGGCGATGGTGACCACGGTGCGGCCCTTCATGAGCTTTTCCAGGGCATCGATCACCAGCTTTTCCGACTCGCTGTCCAGCGCAGCCGTCGGCTCGTCGAGCAGCAGGATCGGGCTATTGCGCACCATCACGCGGGCGATGCCGATGCGCTGGCGCTGACCGCCGGAGAGCGTGGAGCCGCGCTCGCCTACCATCGTGTCGTAGCCCTTGGGCATACGCGAGATGAACTCATCCGCATTCGCCAGCCGCGCCGCATCCACAATTTCCTCACGCGTAGCGCCGGGCCGTCCAAAGGCAATATTCTCGAGAATCGTTCCCCGGAATAGCACTGTGTCCTGCAAAACGTAGCCAATCTGCTCGCGCAAGCTGTGCAGCGAATAGTCGCGAACATCCCGGCCGTCGATAATGACGCTGCCGGCGGTGGGATCGTAAAAGCGCGGTATCAAGCCGACCAGAGTGGACTTCCCGCTGCCGGTGGGGCCGACGACGCCTACAAACTGTCCGGGCTTGATGTGGAAATTGACATCGCCCAGGACTTTCGAATCGACGGAATAGCCAAACGCGACATGATCGAACAGAATGTCGCCCTGGAAGTTGCGAGCTTCAATGGCGGCAGCTTTTTCGGGAATGATGATATCGGTGTCGAGAATGGCGCGAATTCGCTCCACGCCGACAGCGGCTTGCGCTATGGCATTAGTGGTCGTGGCCAGGTCCTTGACCGGCTTGAAAAACTTGCTGAGATAGGAGAGATAAACCGTGAGCGCGCCAACCGTCATCGCTCCTGCCAGGATGAGCGCGGCGCCTCGCCACAAGACGATTGCCGTGCAAAGAGCAACGGTCACGGTCACGATGGGCGAGAGCAGCGACTTGACCTTGCGTGCTGCCAGCGCCGCCTCCACCGTGGCGTGACTGACGTCCTTCAGTGCCCCTTCTTCCACGTCCTGGCGCCCAAACGCCTTTACCGCGTGCATGGATTCCAGGCCCTGCTGCACGGTGGCGACGATTTCCGACTGCTCCTTGCGCACCTGGTGCGTTGCCTTCTTCACCGCCTTCTTGAAACGCGAAACGAAGAGCAGCAGAAACGGGGTTACGCCCACGGCAATCAGCGTGAAGTCCCAGTTCAACCAGAACATCAGGCCTAGCATGGCCACGATGGTGAAGACGTCGACCAGAATGTCCAGGGTGGAAGAAGAAGCGAAGCCCTGGACGGTCTGAATGTCCGTGGTCATGGTGCTGAGTAGCGTCCCGGTCTGATGGGTGTCGTAGTAGCTGAGGGAGAGGCGTTGCAAATGATGATACGTTTTCAGCCGGAGATCGTTGGCGACCCACTGGCCGACACTCTCCGTGTAGTAGTTGTCGATATAGCTGGCGATAGCGCCCAGCAGGGTAATGATGACGAAGGCGAGCGCGGCGAGCCCGGCGACCTGGAGCTTGCCGCCGCCCTCCAACATCGGCCGGACGAGGTGATCCAACCACGGCGACATCTTATGGTTGCCGACCACGTTGTCGATGATGATTTTGAGCGGCCAGGGACTGGCGAGGCTCATCGCCGTCTCTGCCATCATGGCGAGCAGGATGATGAAGAGCTGCCCGCGATAGGGGCGCACTAATTGGCGAATGAGGCGGAACATGGGTTAAACCTTCAGGTTTCGTTCACGGTTTCGCGACGGCTGACCGCGCGAAGGCGAGAGCGGCTCTGAAGCATTGTGCCACCTATGTCGAGCCATTAACAGAGTAATTTTGACGGCGAGGGCAGCCCGTGAGGACTGCCCCCAGTGGTTTAACTGCAGTTATTCGCTGACCCTGTTATCGCGCTGTGCCAGTTTGAGTTTCTCGACGTCAGCGGGGGTTAACTGCGGCCGATCGATGGTCAATGTTAGTTTGCTGATGGTGCCGGTGAAGGCGAATGGCACTTGATAGTCCTGATCGTCCACCCCCGTACCGGTGTCGCTGCCAATGTCGAAGTTCTCGTCCCATTGCAGGCGACGTCATTTGATCTCTGTCGCCCACTGCCGGAAATTACCGTTCATCCTGCACCGCGAAATGGCTTGCTCCTGCAGACTCTACTTTGCGCCGCCAAATGTGAAGTTGATACCCCCGACATACTTGAAATTGTTTCAGCCTGCCGAGTAGTTGGCAAGGTGGTTGGCCCCGATGTGGGTGTATAGGTAATCCACTTCAACCGGACGAATCTGAATATGGCTGGCGATCGGGATATCCAGGCCGCCACCAAACTCCATGGCGAAGCCGTTGTTGTTGCCGGTCCCGCTCTTGCTGTTGCAGCCGTTGTTCTCGATGCACTGGATCAGCGTGCCGTAGCCGTTGGTGTGAAGGGCGCCGAACAAACCCTCTCCAAACGGTTGAAACTTGCCGGAGTGCTTCTTGATCTGCGGGCCAAACAAGTAGGAGAAGCCGTTACCGCTCACCGCGCCGGCATAGCCGTACTTGTCTTTGAGATAGGTGGATATTCCAGTGCTGGCGGCGTATTCCTGAAAGTCGGCCTTGATGCCGAACAGCGGGCTGAAGTTGTAGACAAACGCGCCGCCGCCGCCGTTGGCATTCTGGCTGCTAATGATCTGGGGGTTAAGGTTGACGTAGGAATAGTCGGCTGACAGTTCGACCTTGGGGAATTCACTCTGTGCGGCCGCCATCAGAGTGACCAGCCCCACAAAAACGAGAACACAAATGGACTTCTTCACTGCTGCCTCCTGTGACGAAATTAGTTCTGACGTGCGGGTTCCGGCAGTCGCACCGAGATCCGTGGCTCCGGCAACCAGTCACCTAAATCCTAGGTCGAGGGAACGACGGCGAGAACTGGCAAAAGTGGTAGTGAGCTACTCAAAAACTGCGGATATTCGAGATCCCCGTCAACAAAGCACGGCAGAAAGGTTCGCTTGTGAGGATTTCCAAACCGGCAAGCCTAACTCCAAAAAGATGCGCCCGAGTGTGAAGAAGACCCGCTGCTGGCCTGCTGTGCCCACGGCGCCTCCGAATGTCACAGGAGCGCAATCGTGTTGATGATGATGCCACCAGCCAGGTCGCCGGGAATCTCGTAGCAACTGGGCCTGTATCGCGGCTGGGTTCACCTCAGAAAACGACGGCAGGTGTTGAATCGAAAACTGCCTCGGCCTTGGGAATCATTCTCTCCTTAGGCCGATTTACCCTTAGCCGACTGACTCTGCTTCCACTCCCAGACAGCTAAGAGACTAGATAGCGGACGCCCGTCTCGACGATAATGCCGCAAGACTCTACGAAAGGACGTCGCAATGAACGCTGCTCTACTCCCCAATACCATGCCCGAGGGGCCGGCCCCGCCGTCCAAGGAGCCACGCCATACCTGCTGGCAGGATGTTGCGCTTGAGCCGCTCAAGCCCTTGATTGATCGCCAACTCATCGTCGGCGACAACATCATGATCGCTCGCGTACTGCTGAAAAAAGGCGCCTTCGTGCCCATGCACAGCCACCTCAACGAACAAATCACCTACATCCTCGAAGGTGCACTGAAGTTCCTGATCCAGGGTAAGGAGATTGTCGTCGGGGCGGGAGAAGTCCTGACCATCCCCGCGGGCATGCCGCATGAGGCGGTCGCTTTGGAGGACACCGTGGACCTGGACGTCTTCACGCCACCGCGCATGGATTGGATGACCGGCACCGACGCCTATTTGCGCGGTCGATAGAGGCAGTTCGGTCACGCAAGAAACTGCCACTACGGAACCAGAACGATCTTGCCGAAGGCGCCCGGCTCCAGGACTTCTTTGTGCGCGCGGGCAGCTTCGGCGAGCGGCAGCTCTTTGCCGACGATCGGCCGCAACGTCCCATTCGCCAAGCCCGCGATAATGCCCGTGTGAATCTCATTCTCTTCGGCTTCGGTGATGCCCCATAGGGTAAAGGCGACAATCGAGGTACGGCGCAACATGAGGTCCCGGGGCGTGATGGTGACGTCTCCGCGGCTGCCAATCACGACGACGCGGCCGTGCAAAGCGAGCAGCTTCAGGTCGTGGCCGAGGTTCACATTGGCGAGCATTTCCAGGATGAGATCGACACCTCGCCCTTCCGTCGCCTGCAGGATATGCTCCCGATACTCGGTGTTGGTGTGATCGAAGACGTGGTCGGCCCCCTCGCGCTTCACCAGCTCGCGTCCCTTTTCCGTGCCCGCTGTGCCCATGACGGTCAGGCCGATGGCGCGCGCCATCTGAACCGCCGCAATCCCCACGCCACCGCTGGCGCCATGAATCAGCACGGTTTCGCCGGCTCTCGCTCGTGTGCGCTGATACAGCGCATGATACGCGGTGCCGTACGGCACCCAAACCCCCGCTCCCTGGGCGTAGGTAATCTTGGCGGGAAGCGGATGAACCTGCCTTTCCGTGGCCAGCGCATATTCCGCGTAAGCGCCGGACACCGTGTTCGCAACATAAACACGGTCGCCGGGGTGGACGTTTTTCACCCCTTCGCCAACAGCTTCGACGACCCCGGCAGCGTCGGAACCGGGGGTGTACGGCAATGGCGGCTTGATGGCATACGTGCCGTTGCGCATGTAGGTGTCGTATGGGTTCACCCCGGCAGCGTGAATTCGAACGAGAACTTGGCCGGAGTCGGCACGCAGAGTGGAGATTTCTTCGAGCTTCAGGACTTCGGGACCCCCAAATTCACGAACAATGATTGCCTTCATCATGGTCTCCAGAACCATTGATTGTTGCACTGCTCGCCGCCAGCGCGCCACAGCATCTTCTGCGATGGCAAGGGCGTTCCTCAGCACGAGACTCCCCGCAGAGCGCTACCCTCTGCCGAGACGTGTCGTCGGCGGCGAACATCTACTAATCGCATGAAGTGGCCTTGCGACGAAGCTGTCCTACGCTCCTGTCTCGCGGTAGCGCCCTGCCGTCCGGAGCAGGGAGTTTGGGTACTGTCGGCCACCATCCTTGCTTCGAGCATGGCCTTCATCGACAGTACCGTCGTCAACATTGCGCTTCCCGCGCTGCAGAGCAGCTTCGGCGCAAGCGTGGTGAGTGTGCAGTGGGTGATCGAGGCGTATGGCCTGACGCTGGCTGCGCTGATTCTGGTGGGCGGGTCGATGGGCGATCGGTTTGGCCGCCGTCGCATGTTTCTGCTGGGAGTTGCGGCGTTTACGATTGCTTCTATCGCCTGCGGGCTTGCTGCGAGCATTGATCAACTCATCGCAGCTCGCGCCCTTCAGGGTATCGGCGCTGCGTTTCTGGTTCCCGGCAGTCTAGCGCTTATCAGCGCATCGTTTGACGAAAGCAAGCGTGGCCGCGCCATCGGTACCTGGTCAGGGTGGACCGCGATCACGACTGCGACTGGCCCCGTGCTGGGAGGTTGGCTGATCCAGCATCTGTCCTGGCGATGGGCATTTCTTATCAATGTTCCCCTGGCGCTTGCGGTATTCGCGCTCAGCTTCTGGTGCGTTCCCGAGAGTAGCAGTGGCAAACGCCGCCCTATCGACTGGTGGGGAGCCATTATGGTAGTCCTCAGCCTTACGGGACTCGTATTCGCCTTTGTTGAGTCTTCAAGACTCGGCTGGAGAAACCCGTTCGTGCTGGCCGGCCTTTTGACCGGCATTGGCGGGTTGTGCATCTTCCAACGCATCGAGGCCGGGGTCGACTCGCCGATGGTGCCGCTCACTCTATTTCAGTCGCGGGCGTTTGGCGGGGCCAATTTGCTCACCCTTTTCTTGTATGCGGCCGTGGGAATCTTCTTCTTTGTTTTCCCGCTCGATCTGATTCAAGTGCAAGGCTACTCGGCGAGCGAGGCCGGAGCTGCCGTCCTGCCGTTCATCCTCCTGATGTTCCTGTTGTCGCGCTGGTCCGGGGGATTAGTCGCGCGTCACGGCGCGCGCTTGCCGCTAATGATTGGGCCGGTGATTGCCGCCTTCGGATTCGTTCTCTTCTCGATTCCATCGGTAGGAGGCGGCTATTGGCGCACATTTTTTCCGGCGGTGGTCATACTCGGCCTGGGGATGGCGGTGAGCGTCGCACCTTTGACAACCGTGGTAATGGAAGCCGTAGACCAGGATCATGTCGGAACTGCCTCCGGCATAAACAATGCGGTCGCGCGCGCGGCCGGACTGTTAGCCGTTGCGGTGTTTGGAGTTGTGATGGTGGCCGGCTTCAGTCGTGAGCTGAACCATCAGTTGGCCGGCTTGCGGATACCGGCCGATGTGCGCGCTGAGCTGCAAGCCAACGAAACCAGGCTCGCAGCGCTAACGCCCCCGCCAGACATCGAACCTGTCGCCGCCTCGGCGATCGAGTCGTCTATCCTCGTCGCATTCGTGTTCGGCTTCCGAATCGTGACGTGGATTTGTGCAGCGCTTGCGCTCTGCAGTTCGCTGGCCGCTTGGCGGACCACACCGACCGCCCGAGATTGGCTAGTTACTCCGGAGATAGGTTCTACAGCGAGAAGCAGCGTGCGGGCACAAACGGATTGAAGGCAGCCTAAGCCGCCTTTCGCTACTTCTTTTCCACTTCCAATTCCAGCCCTTCGACCTTGCGGACGACGATAGGATCGCCCATGCCGACGCGCGAGCGCGCGTGGGCGTTCCATAGCTCGCCCAGCACGAAGACCTTGCCTTCGGGATCGATGTCGGTGCGGGCTTCGCCGACCGCGCCGACCAGCCCTTGCTCTCCGGTGACCACTTTGTTGCGGTGCGCACGCAGGGCGATGCTCATTAGGAAGACCGTGATCGCGCCCAGCGGAATGCTGACGCCGAGTGCCGTCCAGAGATTGACCCGCATCTGCGGGATAGGACCGTCCACCAGCAGCAATCCGCCCAGCGTCAGCAGCGCAATGCCGGCCAGCCCGAGAATGCCGTGCGTGGCAAATTTCGCTTCCAGTACGAACATCACAAACGCGGCGATAATCAGCGTGAACGCCGCATAGCGCGTCGGCAGCAGGTTCAGCGCGAACAGCGCCAGGAGAATGAAGACCACGCCGACCACCCCCGGCACCACCGCGCCGGGATGGTTGAACTCGGTGTACAGCGCCAGTGCGCCGATAGCGAGCACGAGGAAGGCGATATTGGGATCGAGCAGGAAGTCCAGGATGTGCTGGCGCAAGGTCATCTGCATCTCGTCGATCTTCGCATCGACGAGGTTCACCTTCACCTCCTTGCCGTCGAAGCGTTTGATGGGATGCCCGGAAATCTCGCGGAAGAGATCGCTTTGGTCCTTGGCGACATAATCGATCAGGTGCTGTTGCAGCGCCTCCTGGTCGGTCCAGGACTTCGACTGGCGCACCGCGCTCTCGGCCAGTTGCACATTGCGGCCGCGCGGCCCGACAAACGAGCGCATGAAGGCGGCAGCGTCGTTCTCCACCTTCGTCTTCATCACCTCGTCCATCTTCTCGCCGCCTAACTCGACGGGATGCGCCGCACCGGTATTCGTGCCGGGGGCCATGGCGGCGACGTCCGCCGATTCCAGGATGAAGAAGCCGGCAGAAGCCGCTCTGGAGCCCGTCGGCGCCACGTACACGATCACCGGAACCGGCGACGCGAGGATCTTCTGAATAATGTCGCGGGTGGAGTCGACCAGCCCGCCGGGCGTGTTCAGTTCGATCAGCACGGCGTCGGCATTGATCTGGCGGGCGTGCTCGATGGTGCGATCGATGTACTCGGCGCTGATGGGCTGGATGGTGTCATCCAGGCGAATTTTGACGACGGTGCTCGCGCACAGGGCCGTTGAGGTGAGCAGCAAAAATATGGCGCAGGCAGATGGAGTTTTGATCCTCATATAAGGTGCAGCCTGAGCTCGCGCGTCTTGAAAGGGCACGCCTTCACAGGCCGCTGAAAAAGTCGAGCACGCAGATCCCTCGCGGCCTGAAGGCCGCTCGGGATGACAAAAATAAAGGGCTTAGAACGGCGCAGCTAAAGCTGCGCCCCTTCAAAGCAGC
>Ga0335081_10010148_pt1 | contig 15201 bp, 11 predicted proteins | sample Lox_Sample_35_FD_206713 | JGI IMG/M metagenome (GOLD analysis project Ga0335081, IMG submission 206713) | Soil microbial communities from Loxahatchee National Wildlife Refuge, Florida, United States - Lox_Sample_3.5 | ecosystem: Environmental > Terrestrial > Soil > Wetlands | place: USA...
ATGGCAGATGTCGGACCGAACTTCCGCTTTGCGCTGAAGGCCAACCAGTACATCACGCACATCCGGCGGCTTCAGAATGTCGAAGAGCCCATGCAGCGGTTTCTTGCGACGCTGCAACCGCTCGCGACACGGCTTGGGCCGGTGCTGTTCCAGATGCCTCCGACGACCAAGGCCGACGTCGCCGTGTTGCGCGATTTCCTCGCACTGCTGCCGCGCAATTTCAAAGCGGCGTTCGAATTTCGCCACGCCTCGTGGTTTTCGGAAGAGATTTACCAGGCGCTGCGCGATCACAACGCCACGTTGTGTGTTGCGGAGACGGAGAAGCTTACGACGCCCGAGATTCGCACCGCCAGCTACATTTATTTTCGATTCCGGCAGCCGAGCTACTCGCCCGAGGAAGTGAAGAAGCTGGCGGGCCGCATCGAGCGCTGCATCGCCGATGGGCTGGAGACGTATGCCTTCTTCAAGCATGAGGAAGACCCGCGCAGCCCATTGAATGCGGTGGAGCTGCTGAAGACGGTGCGTGGTAGAGCGGGCCTTTTAGGCCCGCGCTCGCGCAGCACCTGAATGCGGTGGGGGTGCTGAGGTCGAAGACCTCAGCGCCCCCACTCTTTTATCCGCTGCTGGGACGCGGGCCCCGCAGTGCGGGGCCCGCTCTACCCTATTGCCCACTTGGGTTCCCCGTGCGTTCAGCCTACAATTCGCAGTAGTACCCGTTCTAAACTTCTGGATAACTGGAGGCGCCCCGTGCCCGGTATCGGTATAGGTGGCAGTGTTGTCATTGTCATTGTCGTTCTCTACATCATCAACTCGATCAAGATCCTGGCCGAGTATGAGCGCGGTGTCATTTTCCGCCTCGGACGTCTGCTAGGCACGCCCAAAGGTCCCGGCATCATTCTCGTGTTCGCGCCTATTGATCGCATCGTGCGCGTTTCGCTGCGGCAGGAGGCGTTGGAGGTGCCGCCGCAAGACATCATCACGCGCGACAACGTCACGCTGAAAGTAAACGCGGTCATCTTCCTGCGCGTGATCGATTCCAACAAGGCCGTGGTCGCGGTCTCGAACTACATGTATCAGACGTCGCAATTTGCGCAGACCACGCTGCGCTCGGTGCTGGGCGAGGTCGATCTGGATGAGCTGCTGGCGCACCGCGAGAAGATCAACCTGCGCTTGCAATCCATTCTCGATCAGCACACCGATCCCTGGGGCGTGAAGGTGACCAACGTCGAGGTCAAGCAGGTTGATCTGCCGGAGACCATGACGCGCGCCATGGCCAAGCAGGCCGAGGCGGAGCGCGAGAAGCGCTCGAAGATCATCCACGCCGAAGGCGAATTTGCCGCAGCGCAGCGCCTGATTGATGCGGCCCACTTGCTGGCCAGCGAGCCGGTCAGCATTCAGTTGCGCTACTTGCAGACATTGACCGAGATCGGCGTGGAGAAAAACACGACGATTATCTTCCCGGTGCCGGTGGACCTGCTGGCCGGTCTGCACAGCCTGGTGAAGCTGGATGCGGCGAAGGTTAGCGGCTTCCAGCCGCCGGCGGAGAAAGCGTGAGGACGAGAAGTAGCACGGGTAGTGCGGCGCTTCAGCGCCGCGTTTCAGGCTGGCATTAGCATTCCTGCGCTACGGTCATCGCAGATGACCGTAGCGCAGGAGGGAAGACACCAAACTGGGCTTAACGCGGGCCGGAAGGCCCGCACTACCCAGCGCGAGGTTGGTTGTGCACACGATGGCATCGACGGAAGATACCGAGATAACCTTGGGCGTGGGCAAGCTGCTGGGATTGTTTTTCCTGCTGGCAGCGATTTGCGGCGTGTTCTTCTCCATCGGTTATGCGTTCGGCAAGAGCTCCGGTCGCGAGCAGGCCGCCAACGATCAGGTGCAGATAAACGCCGCCGATGCCGCACCGGCAAGTCACGGCGACAAGCCGTCGGCAGCAGTGACATCGAAGTCGGACAATCCCATGCCCGCTTCCGCCGACGCCAACACCACGAACCAGCAGGGCCCGCTCACGTTCTACAAGGCGGTGCAGCAAAGCGGCACAGCAGCACAGCCGCCGGAACAGCCCCAGGCCTCCGCGCCCACACAAGCGGAAGCCGCGACCCCCACACGAGCATCGACGGCGAGCGCGGCCTTGCCGCCCAGCACCTCCGGCGGCCCCGAGGTCATCTCGCATACCTCGCCCGTGACCGGCCCGGGAACCATCGTGGTGCAGATTGCGGCTTTGTCGCGCGAAGACGACGCCGTCTCGCTCGCGGGCGCCCTGCGCAAGAAAAATTACAACGTATTCGTGGTCAACAATCCGGTGACTAACGACAAGCTGTACCACGTGCAGGTTGGCCCCTTCACCAATCTCGCCGACGCCCAGGCCATGAAGGCCAAGCTGGTTGCCGAAGGCTACAATCCCATCATCAAGCGGTAGGCGGGATTTGATTCCGAGTCAGGCTGGTCAGTCGGCACCCTCTTTCCTTGTCATCCTGAAATCCAACCGCATCGCGCGCACCGCCGCCCTGCTCCGATAAACTAGTGGGTTAGCCTGATTCGCCCAACCCTAGAAAGAGGTCATGACGATGGCAGGTAGCAACAAGCGCGGTGTGATCGGAATCCTGACCGGGGGCGGCGATGTGCCGGGGCTGAACCCGGCCATCCGCGCCGTGACCCTGCGCGCGATCAGCGAAAACTACGAGGTGATTGGCCTGCGCCGCGGCTGGGCCAGCCTCATCGACATGGTGCGGGAGAAGGATTACAACAACAGCGACAACTACCAGCACCTCACGGAAGAGATCGTCAACCGCACCGGCCGCACGGGCGGCACATTTCTTCACACCTCGCGGACCAACCCCAGCCGGGTGCGCAAAGACGATGTCCCGCAGCACCTGCGCGAGAATTATCAGGCTGACCGCAACGACCTCACCCCCGAGGTGCTCAAAAACCTGGAATGGCTCGGCATCAATTACCTCATCCCGATTGGTGGCGACGACTCGCTCAGCTATGCCGTGCGCCTGTTTCAGGAAGGGGTGAAGGTGGTCGCAATCCCCAAGACGATGGACAACGATGTCCCGGGCACGGACTACTGCATCGGCTTCAGCACTTGTGTCACGCGCATCATTGAGATGTCGAACCGGCTGCGAACCTCCGCCGGCTCGCACGAGCGCCTGCTAATCCTGGAGGTATTCGGGCGCTATGCGGGCTTCACGGCGATGCTGCCCACCATGGCGGGCGCGGCCAACCGCTGCGTGATCCCCGAGTACAAGTTCAGCATTGACAAGCTGGCGGAGCTGCTCGTCGAGGACCGCAATCACAACCCCAGCAAGTATTCGGTGGCGCTGGTGTCGGAAGGCGCCATGTTTGAGGGCGGCGACATGATCTTCGAGAGCAGCGTGAAGGACGCCTTCGGCCACAAGAAGCTCGGCGGGATCGGGAGCATTGTGGCCGACAGGATCAAGGACCTGTCAGCGCGTTATAACTCCGGCAAGCCATTGGACGTCATGCAACAGAGCCTGGGATATCTGGTGCGGTGCGGCGATCCCGATGCCATCGATTCCATCGTGCCCATGGCGTATGGCAATCTGGCGCTCGACCTGCTGCTGACCAACGTGCATGGCCGCCTGGTAGTCTTGCGCAATGGCCGCTACGACAACATGCCGATCGAGGTGGTAGTGGCGTCGAAAAAAATTGTGAATGTGAAAGAGCAGTACAACACCGAGCGGCTGCGCCCCCGCTATAAGAGCTTCGAGATGAAGCCCCTGTTCATCATGACCAGCGATTTGGGGTAGAGGTGAAGTCCATCACCCTTCGGCTTCGCTGTAGACGCGCTAATGAATAGAGCGCTGATCAGGATTGCTGGCAATCTTGTCGAGATTAGCGAGATTGCAATCGCTGCCGGTGCGATCCATGACAAATCGAATTTCCACAGGCTCTGCCCCGGGTGAAATGAGGACTGGACGTGCACACCAGGACGCGTGTGTAGCACTGTCCCAATGGTCGGCGAAGATTTTGTACGAGAAGCCCGCAAAAATACTCAGCGAGCCAGAGCCGTCAGCCGGGAGCTTGGCATTGTACCCGTCCAGTACGATCGCATCTGGGGCACGCTGCGGGTCTCGAACAGATATGCGCAACTCGCGCATGGGCTTGCCACTCGCATCAACGGCGATGAAGTGAACCTCGCGCTTCGATGCAAACTGCGGCAGCGGGAACTCGATCGACTTCGTTTCACCCTCTTCGATGTGAACTATGCGCGCCACTTTCTTGTCGGACACCCCTGGATAGTACGTGGGAAGATACGGGGATGAGGGTGTCGGAGGCCTCCTTACGTCTATTCCCACATAGTAGTCGCCTGGCGGTATCGGCCAGATGTCAAAGGTTCCATCCTCGTCTGCAATGTTCCAAACGACGCTGTGGTCGTTCGCATTGCGAGCGCCAGTTGGAATAGCGACAACTTCCTGCAAGACGACATAGCCCAGGTCCGGTATGAATCCAAACTGCTGTCCAGGCGGTACCCTTACTTGTCCTTTCAGGCGAGTGGTTGGATGCATATCGAAGTCGACTTTCGCGCACGAGCCGTCGCCGATGGTCTTCACATAGCGATCGCCAAACCCATGCTGGTCAAAAGTCCAACTTGGATCGAGATCGGGCGTTACGGTATAACGGCCGTTCGGCAGGTCTTTAAACTCGAAGGCGCCGTCCTTCACGGTCCGCGTGGTGAACGTCTGGCTGTCGGAGGCGGCGTGAAGAAGCAGATTCGGAACTCCATGAGCGGGTTCCCAGCCAACGGGTCTGCCCTCACTATCCCACCGATGCGATGGCTGGAAGCTCACTCTGCCGTAGAGACTGCCTTTGCCGAAGGTTAAGGCTTCCCTGATCGGGCCGAGTATGACAGGCTTCACGATACTGTAGGTGGGGCCATCGTTCGGCGGCAACTCGCTCCATTCACCCAAGCCTGTCCACAGCGTCTCATCTTTCGCTTTGTAAGCAAAGATGAGGAGCCGTTTGCCAGCAGGAAGCGGGGTTCCACAATCGCCACCGCCCGAGCCGGTTTCGACCTTCACCTCCTGGCCTAAGGTCCCCTTCAAGGTTTCTTCGACGGCTATCGTCATCGAATAGCCGGGCCAAGTATCGTTACCAACCTTGTGCTTTGTAGGCTCTGTGTCGATCACTCTGCCAATGAATATGGCATCGGCGTTTAGCCATTCACAAGCGCGCCGAGGGCCACGCGAGCAGGCAAAGCTTGTAGCCGCGAGGGTTATGAAGAGAAGAATGTGCAGTGAAGAAGAACGGAACAGCGATTTGCTGGCGAGTGTCAGATTTTTTGGCATCGACGTACACGCCTTCTACCAGAGAATACCGCGACTCCCAGGGATTTGGGATATCACAGGCGCTATGGCGTCGATCCGAGCGCCAGGAGCGAGCGCTTCAGCGTCTCATGTTGCTGCAATAGGCGGAGGTAGTCGGCTTCGCTTGTGCCAGCCTTGGCGCGGATGATCTTCGTCAGTCCAAGCTTCTCGGCGTTGCTCCAGCGTGCGATCTCCGGGACCAATGCCATCACTACCGCAAAGTCGGCGAAGGCTGACTGCTCCGCTGGCGACCACTTGTTCGGGGCTACACGCAATCGCTCCGCGGGAGATGCAACCTCAGCGTGTCGCATTTTGTCCGGATCGCCTGCGAACTTCTTGGCCATGCGGCGCCCAACGGCAAAACCGATGTTGCGGATGGAAAATTTGTCCCACAGTCCTCGCGGTCCGTCGCCAATCTCGTAGAAGACACGTTCCGCCGCCAGCCTGCGCAGGGTGCGCGGCGAGCTGCGATAGCCAGGAGTTCTGGCGATCCTCGCTTCCTCACGCTCGGTCAATCTCAGCAATTCCGGATTGCCAGGCCGGAACCCCAGCTTGCGATAAAACCAGAAAGCTCCAGACTTGATTGCCTCTTCATTATCGTGGCCCAGTTGATACGGGTAGACGGAAAAACAGGTGACGCCGGCGAGCTGATGCAGCAGATGGAGCACTTTGGAATAAATCCACGCGGTCTCGCCGTCGCGGAAGGCGTAGAAGGTATTGAAGCCGACCTCAATCCACTCGCACAGACCGATCGCCTCGATGTAATTAATGGGCACGCCATTCTTCACCGTCAGCCCCGCAAAGTAAGCCCGTAAGGGCAGGCGACGGTCCGGCGGCAATCCCCAAAGAAAGATATGCACGCCGCGTCCGGCGTCGGCCCCGATCACATGGTCCGGATCGCCGCGAGTTGTGCCCCAGAGCTCCCGGTAGCGCACGGTCAGCGCCGCCCGCGTGAAATCCAGAACGCGTTCGCCCTCGCGTCGCGACAATTTGCGCGTGGCCAGCGGAGGCGCCTTGAGCTCCTCAGCAAGCGATACCTGCTTGCGTTGAATCAACGGCGCGGTGTGGTAATAAAACGCGGAAGGATTGTGACGGGCGTGCGTCCGGCTGGCCGGCGAGGCGCCCAGCTCCCATGCGATCTCGATCTTCAGCGCGTCGTACCAGGCGGTTTTCTCCAGGGCCGTGCCGGCCGCGTCCTCCAGACGCTGCATCAGCCAGGGCAGAATGCGATCTTCCCCTCCCGCAACCGCGCTCAGCCAATCGAGATATGGCGTGTCCGCCTCTACCAAACCGTCGTCCGCAAGAATTGGGAGCAGGGGCGGCAAGCTGCTGGACATCTGGCGCGCTTGCTCGTCCAGGTTCCACTCCACACGAAGCGCGCGGGGAAACTGCAACGCCAGCCACCGCGCGACCTCGTAGGTGAAGGTGTCGCGGATTACGGTGCCCGCGATGCCGGAGAATTCTTCGGAGTCGAAGAGATCGAGGTCTGCGCCGGATTCACGCAGCTTTCGTACCTGTTCTCCGATGCCGTCGATTAAGGCTTCGCTCAAGGCAACAACTTCGCGGCTTTGGGGAAAGGCGCGCAGAAATAGCAGCGAGTCGTGGAAATGGATGAGCGACGCTGCGTCGGCGAAGCGCGTGCCTCGCAGCGAAGCCAGCAGCTTCTCCACCCGTTCCGCGCAGCCCGGCCCGTATTGGCTGCGGGCTGCCTCCAGCTTCGCCAAAGAATACCGGACATGTTTCATGGCTGACTCGCGCTGGCGGCGCCCACTAGGCGGGCCTCAATCGGGCCGTTGCGTCGCTGTGCCCGTTTCCGTGATCCTGGTGTTTTGCATGGCGACAATCCGCCACTTGCCGTCGGCGCTTTCGACAAGCATGGTCGGCCGCGCCTGAAGATCGCGCGCCGCGCCACCCTCGAAGAATTGCAGAAACTGTCGCAGGAAGACGAGTGCCAACTCCGGCCGAACGAACTTGATCCTCTCCACACTGTAGCGGACCGTGCTGCCTTTGTAGATCGTGCCCAAGATCATGCGATGCCCGGCTTCGATGGCGGCGCGGCCCGTATAATACCCGCCCAGAATGTGGATGAACTCGGCGTCTTCGGCGAACAGCGATGCAAAGCCCGCCGCATCGGCGGCGTTCCACGCCGCCTCCAATTGATACACCATGCCGTGCAGTGCCCGTTCTTCGCTGGTCATGTATTGCCTGTTTTTGCGCGTCCCGCTTACGCGGAGTTGAAGACTCTGCGGTCCCGAGTCGAGGCATGCTGCAAATGTGAACCACAGGTCCTTCGACTCCGGCGGCCAGAGGCAGGCCGCCTCCGCTCGGGATGACACCTTCGGGAACAATAAAGCGTCCCCTTCACCGCTGCAGATTCTCCATGATTACCGCGATGCCCTGCCCTCCGCCGATGCAGGCTGTGGACAAACCATACTTCGCCTTGCGGCGACGCAGCTCGTACAACAGCGTGATCAGCAGCCGCGAGCCCGTCGCTCCCAGCGGATGTCCCAGCGCAATCGCTCCGCCATTTACGTTGAGTTTGCTGCGGTCCAGGCCCAGCTCCTTCTCGACTGCGAGGCACTGCGCCGCAAAGGCCTCGTTGAGCTCGATCACGTCGATGTCGTCGAGTGTAAGTCCAGCTTTCTTCAGCGCAATGCGCGTGGCCGGCACCGGCCCCGAGCCCATGATCTTGGGATCGACGCCCGCGATGCCCCAGCTCACGATGCGCCCCAGCGGCTTCAAATTGCGCTTCTCGGCTTCGTCGAGCGGCATCACCACCACGGCCGCGCCGCCATCGACGATGCCGCTGGCGTTGCCCGCCGTCACCGTGCCGCTCTTGCCAAAGGCCGGCTTCAACTTGCGCAGGCTATCCATCGTGGTTTCAGGACGCCGATGATCATCCTCGGTGAACATCTCGCCCGTCGGCTCGCCGCGCCGATTGCGCAGCGGCACGGGTGTCAGCTCCTCCTGGAGCCTTCCCGCCTTGTATGCGTCGTCGGCGCACTTCTGCGAGCGCAGCGCGAACTCGTCCTGCATCTCGCGCGTGATGCCCTGCTGCTCGGCATAAAGCTCGGCGGTGTTGGCCATGTACAGATTGCAGTAGCTGTCGAGCAGCGCCACCATCAGCGAATCTTCCAGCTTGCCTTCGCCGAAGCCGACGCCCCAGCGCATGCCGCGAATGACGTGCGGCGCCTGCGACATCGACTCCATGCCGCCGGCCAGCACCGTCCTGGCCTCACCAAGCTGGATCATCTGGGCCGCGGTCACCACCGACTGCATGCCCGATCCGCACAGGCGATTGACAGTGAGCGCCGGCACTTCTATGGGCACTCCGGCTTTCAGCGCGACGTGACGCGCACCGTAAATGGCGTCGCCCGAAGTCTGCTGCGCGTTGCCAAAGATGGCGTGGTCGATCTCGCCCGGCTCAACCCCGGAGCGCTTCATGGCTTCTGTCGCGGCGACCGCGCCCAGTTCCTGAGCGGTGAAGTCCCGCAGCTTCCCGCAGTAGCGCCCCATAGGCGTGCGAGCGCCGTTGACGATTGCGATATCCGTTGTATTTGGCATGTGCATAGGAGAGTAAGGTACGAATCTGAGTGACATTCGAGTTTATCAGTCGCGGAAAAATGGCAGCAACAGGCGGCGAGTTCGCGCGCGCCGCTCCTTGATCTTCCGGGAGGAGTAAAATGCGGCGTTACGCGCCTGTCCAATGTCGGACACTTCAATTCCGGGAGGGGACAAGGCCGCGAGTCACGAACTGGCTTGCCGCGACCGTAAGCCCTCATCTGCATTCGGCTTAGGAGCGTCCGCAGATGGCTAGCGACTTGCAGTTGGGAATACGCAATGGATATCGCCCGCCCTGAAATTAAGCGGCAAAAGCGCCGCCGCCGGGTCCTCTGGTCGATCGCCGCGCTGGTCGTGCTGGTCGGAGTGACCGTCGGCATTTCGCGCCTGAAGCCGGCCGCGCCCACGGTGGACCGCAGCACCATCTGGACCGACACTGTAAAGCGCGGCTCCATGCTGCGCCAGGTGCGCGGCCTGGGGTCGCTGATCCCCAGCCACGAAGACGTTCGCCAGATTCCCGCCGAGACCGAAGCCACCGTCATCCGCATCGACAAGCTGCCCGGCTCGCAGGTCGAGGGCAACACCGTGCTGGTCGAGATGAGCAATCCGCAACTGGAGCAGGAGGCGCTCGACGCGCAGTTGCAGGTGAAGGCCGCGCAGGCCGAGTACGAGAGCCTGAAGGTGAAGCTCGATAGCGACCTGATGACGCAGAAGGCGGGAGCCGCGACCGTCAACGCTGACTACAACGAGGCGCAACGCAAGGCGCAAACCGACAAGGCGCTGTACGATCTGGGCGTCATCTCCGGACTGCAAGCCAAGGCGTCGGAAGGCAGAGCGCAAGAACTGGTCACGCGCGACAAGATTGAGGACGAGCGGCTGAAGATCAACGCCGAGGCGATCAAGTCGCAGCTTGCGGTGCAGCAGGCGAAGGTCGAGCAGATGCGCGCCCTCGCCGACCTCAAGCAGAAACAATTAGAGCGGCTGAAAGTTCAAGCGGGCGTTGACGGAGTTCTGGTTGAGATGCCGCTACAGGTTGGACAGCACGTGCTGCCTGGCGCCGAGTTGGCGAAGATCGTCCAGCCCAATCATCTGATGGCGGAATTGAAGATTCCCGAGACGCAGGCGCGCGACGTGCAGATCGGCGAGCCCGCTTCCATCGACACCCATAACGGCGTGATTGCCGGCGAGGTGAGCCGCGTCGACCCCGCGGTACAGAACGGCACGGTCACGGTAGACGTAAAGCTTACCGGCGAGTTGCCCAAGGGCGCGCGCCCCGACTTGAGCGTGGATGGAACTATCGACTTGGAAAAGTTGCAGGAGGTGCTGTATGTGGGACGGCCCGCGTTTGGACAAGAGAACAGCACCATCTCGATGTTCAGGCTTGATCCGAGTGGCAATGGCGCCGGTCGCGTGCAGGTGAAGACGGGCCGGGCTTCGGTGAATCAGATCCAGATCGACTCCGGGTTAAAGGAAGGCGACACGGTGATTTTGTCCGACATGTCGCGGTGGGACAATACGGATAGGGTGAGGCTGGAGTAGAAGAAGGCGCTCTTCGCTGTTCGCTATTCGCTTTTCGCCAGATGGTTTTCCAGCAAGCATCGACGGATATGCGAACTGCGGATGCAGAGGTTGCGTAAATAGTATCGCCCAGAGCTCTTGCCTCTGGCGAAGAGCGAAGAGCGAAGAGCGACCAACGCAGAATGGATTACGCACATGACTGACACTGCAACCCCGCTGATTGAGATCGAAAATCTGACCAAAGTCTTCTACACCGACGAGGTAGAAACCCATGCGCTCTCGGGCGTGCACTTGACGGTCCGCAAGGGCGAGTACGTCGCCATGTCGGGCCCTTCGGGCTGCGGCAAGTCAACATTGCTCTCCATCATCGGACTGCTCGACACGCCTACCGAGGGCAATTATCGGCTGAACGGCCAGCCGGTGGAGAACCTCGACTTCAGCGATCGCTCGCGCATTCGCAATCGCGAAATAGGATTCATCTTCCAGAGCTTCAATTTAATCGGCGACCTCACAGTGTACGAGAACGTCGAGCTGCCGCTGACCTATCGCGACGGCATGCCGGGGGCCGAGCGCAAGCGCCGCGTGCTGGAGTCGCTGGAGCGCGTGGGCATGGCGCACCGTCTGCGCCACTATCCCTCGCAGCTCTCGGGCGGTCAGCAGCAACGCGTTGCCGTAGCCCGCGCACTGGCGGGATCGCCTTCCATCCTGCTGGCCGACGAGCCGACGGGAAATCTTGACTCGCGCAATGGCGAAGCAGTGATGGAGTTGCTGCAAAGACTGCATCGGGAAGGCGCAACCATCTGCATGGTCACGCACGATCCGCGCTTTGCCGCACACGCGCAACGCGAAGTGCATCTGTTCGACGGCAAGGTAGTCGCGGAAGAAGAGCTGCGGAGATTGATGCAGGAGGCGCAGTAGAGTAACTAGTAACTAGTAGCTAGTAGCTAGAAGCTGGAAGCTAGAAGCGATAACTACCAATAAGCTAACTAAGAAAGTAGTAATGGGCACTTAATCGTTAATAGATAGTTTGCGGGCTTCGGTTATTACTAATTACTAATTACTAGCTACTAGCTACTCGTCCCTCAACCATGATCAAGCTACACAACGTCGAACGCAGCTATAAGACCGGCGCCGGCCAGACTTGGGTCCTGCGACGCATCGACCTCACCATCCAGGAGGGCGAGTTCATTACCATCATGGGGCCGTCAGGGGCAGGGAAGTCGTCGCTGCTGAACGTGCTCGCACTGCTGGACGATCAATGGGCGGGCGAGTACTGGTTCGGCGAGCAGCCAGTCCACCTGATGAAGCGCAAGGACCGGGCTGAGCTGGCCAAGCGCAAAATCGGCATGGTCTTCCAGAGCTATCACCTGCTCGACGACTTAACGGTGCAGGAGAACATCGACCTGCCGCTGTCGTACAAAGACATCCCGCGCGGCCAGAGGCAAGGCATGGTCGCCGGAAGCCTCGACCACTTTCAGATTGTCGCCAAGAAAGACCTCTATCCCAATCAGCTATCCGGCGGCCAGCAACAGCTCGTGGGGGTCGCGCGCGCCGTGATCCACAAGCCGGCGCTGCTATTGGCCGACGAGCCCACCGGCAACCTGCACTCCAGCCAGGCCAGGGACATCATGGAGCTGTTCACCAAGCTGAATCGCGAGGGGACGACCATCGTGCAGGTCACGCACTCCGAAGTGAACGCGTCCTACGGATCGCGCACCATTCAGATGAAAGACGGCTGGCTGGTGGGAGACACTGCCAATCCCGCGCTGACGCCGAGTGGGGAGGCCGTGCGTTCATGACGGCGCGTGGACCGCAGTCGCCCGATCTCACGTCCCAGCGCGCGCCAAGGCGGCCCGCGCCGGCCGCTATCTTCCTGCTTTGCGCGCTGATGATCTCCGCACAGGCGCAACAGGAAATGCCCAACGCGCCGGCGCCGCAAGCGCCGCCCGCCTCATCGGCAACTCCTGCTCCGGAGCTGCCCATTCGCACACCACCAAGTCTGGCCATTCCGCATTCGCATGACCCGCTCGCCGCCTACGCGCCCAGCACTGTGCCCAGGCCCGATCTGGCCAACTCGGCGCGCTTGCAGCAACTCATTCGCGATGGCAAGCTCTACATCTCGCTTCAGGATGCCATCGCCCTGGCGCTGGAGAACAACCTCGACCTGGCGATCGCGCGCTACAACCTGCCCATCGCCGACACCGACATTTTGCGCACCAAGGCGGGCGGTTCGTTTCGGGGCGTGAATGCGGGCATCGTGCAAGGCACTCCCGGCGGCGGTGTAGGCGGCTTCGGCGCAGGGGCCCCGGGCGCAGGCGCCGGCGGAACGACCGGCGGCGCAGGTGGTGCCGGTGCGGGTGCTTCCGGCCTGGTGCAATCCACGTTGGGCATCGGGACCACGGTGCCTTCGTTCGACCCGACGCTTGCGGGTACAACCGGTATCGAGCACCAGACGACACCATTGTCAAACCTGCAAATCTATGGCGTGCCCGCGCTGCAATTGAACACCGGCCAGGTAAACCTCAACTTCAGCCAGGCGTTTCCCACCGGGACCACATACAGCCTCGAAGTGGACAACAGCCGGCAGACGACCAACAGCATCTTCGGCAGCCTGAGCCCGCAACTCGGCACATACTACCGCTTCACCATTCAGCAGCCGTTGCTCGCCGGTTTCGGTACCGGACCTAACCTGCGTTACCTGCGCATCGCCAGGAACAACAAGAAAATTTCCGACATCGCCTTCAAGATGCAGGTCATCGCCACCATCACGCAAGTCGCCAACATTTATTGGGACCTGGTGAGCGCCTACCAGGAAGAGAAGGTGAATGAGCAGTCGTTCGGATTCGCGCAGCAGAGCCTGGAGAACGCGAAGAAGCAACTTCAGCTCGAAGCTATCCCCGCGATGGATGTGATGCGCGCCGAGGCGGAGGTCTCGCGCCGCGACCAGGACCTGACCGTCGCGAAGACGAACCTTCAATTGCAGGAATCGTTGATGAAGAACGCACTCACCAGGAACCTCGACGATCCGACGCTCGAGTCCATGCCCGTGGTACCGACCGATCGGCTGGACACAGTGCAGGAGGTGCCGGAGAGGCCGACGCAGGAGCTCATTGCACAGGCGCTGCTCGATCGCCCGGAGTTGTCGGAGTCGCAAATCGACTTGCGCAACCGCGAGATCAGCCGCAAAGCTGCCGGCAACGCGCTGCTGCCGACGCTGAATCTCGTGGCCTTTTACGGAGGAACGGGGCTGGCGGGCGACAAGAACCCGTTTTATGCGCTGCCCTTCACCCCGCTGGTGCCAACCAACTGGTTCGGCAGCTTTCAGGACGCGTTCAACAACTCCTCGCCGGATTACTTCGTGGGGCTGAACCTGAACGTTCCCATTCGCAACCGCGTCGCCAAGGCCGATCAGTATCGATCGGAGCTGGAGTATCGCCAGTCGGAACTGCGCGAGCAGCAATTGAAGAAGCAGATCCGCATCGAAGTGCGTAATGCCGAGTACGCGCTGGAGCAGGGCCGGGCGCGCGTGGATGCGGCCCGCAAGGCACGTGATCTCGCGCAAAGGACCTTCGAGATCATGCAGAAGGAGCAGACACTGGGCGCGGGATCGAGTTTCCAGACGCTGACCGCGCAACGCGATCTGGCGCTTGCGGAATTGGACCTGGTGAACGCCAGCACAGCGTATCAGAAGTCGAAGCTTGAGTTGCAGCGCTCAACCGGCACGACGTTGGAAGAGAATAATATTCAGATCCAGGATGCCGTGGATGGCACGGCACACTGAGCAATGTGAAGGGGGCGCAGCCTTAGCTGCGCCGTTGATTTGTATCAGGGCAAGACTAGGCGTGCTCCACCGACCGCCGGCTTAGGGGACCGCTTCCGACCTTTGCTGCCTCACGGCTTGGTACTCGATGCTAACGGCTGCCCAAATATGTTCTTGATCGAGTCGGCGCCAAAGCCCAGCAGGAAGACAGCGATGATCGCGGGCAGCACGTCGAGCTTCGCGAGTTGATCTTGCGCCCCGGCCAGTAGCCCGGTCAGCGCGATGAAGAAAGCAATGGCGAAGCGCAACCATTCGGCGAACCAGCGCGATGCCGTCAGCGAGGCGCTGCGCTCGCGCACGGGTAGTACTTTGTTGAGGGTCACATGATCGGGCGGCCCTCCACCGGGTATGGGGATAGTCGCCTCAACGTTCTTGTCGCCGCGCTCCTGGAAGAAGTGGCAGACTGACCAGCCTTTCTCTGTAAGATTGGGGTGTGGCGGGTCGGTGAATACCCAATCGCAGGTAAGTTCGTTCAGCGCCTTGGCGTCGTTGTGGTCGGGGTTTTGAAAGCAGATGCACAGCTCCACCGGCAGATACGGCCGGGCTACTTGCTGGTCGATGGTGATCTTGGCCCGATCGGCGACCAACTCCGCCACTAAGTCTTCGACGTAAATATTCTCCTCCATTTGCTGGACGAGGTGGCGGGCGTCCTTCAAGGAGCGCCAGCCCAGGGTACCGAGCAGGGCGGTCAGGCGTGTCTGCCGCGCGTTGAGCCGCCCTCGGATCGTGGCATCGGTCGTCGCCGCACGTGCATACACAAAGTCCAAGGCCACATGGATGCGTGCAATCGCGTTGTCCACGGCGAAAAAGTTGCCGGGAAGTACGGGGTGAGCGTCGTCGTAGGTGTTGCCCAGCACGGCGAAGAGCCCCGGCAGGGCCACCCTCATGTCGGCATAATCCCCGGCCTGGAAGGTCGCCACACGCGCCAGCAACTTGCCGTGCCGGGCGGCGATCTGCTTGGCCTGGGTG
>Ga0335081_10010149_pt1 | contig 15201 bp, 16 predicted proteins | sample Lox_Sample_35_FD_206713 | JGI IMG/M metagenome (GOLD analysis project Ga0335081, IMG submission 206713) | Soil microbial communities from Loxahatchee National Wildlife Refuge, Florida, United States - Lox_Sample_3.5 | ecosystem: Environmental > Terrestrial > Soil > Wetlands | place: USA...
GCCGCACAGCGCGTCCAGCCGTTCCTCGGCCACCCCCAGCCGCACGTGATCAGCCAGATGGCCGGCGGCCTGGACCCGGCCGTCGCGGCGGACCACCGCCGCGGCGACCGCGACCGGCTTGCAGAATACCACCAGATCCCCGGTCCGGACCGGCCCCGCCCCAGCCGCCACGAGCGCCGTCCGCCCGTCCTTGCCCAGGCCCTCACGGGCCGGGGAGCCCAGGTCCGCAACCCGGACAGCGACCATGCCCGCCCGCCCGAGCAGTTCCAGCCCGGCCTGCCCGTCCGGCCCGGCGGCACTGGAAGGCAGGCATCCGGGTATGCCAGACTGGCCAGGCAGCGAAGCTCCCTGGCCGACCAGGACATTTGACACAAACCCTGACAGCTAGCGGAGCTTCGCCGCATCCTCACGCGCGACACGCCGCTGCTGCACGATCGTTACCAGCCGCCTCCAGGCATGCCAGCCCCGCGATCACATACAGTCACCAAGATCAGGTCGGCATGCCGCTGCCAGACTGCAAGATCGACCACCCCCAGGAAGCCGTTCTAAATGGCATTGCGGCCAGGAGAGGGAGCGAGGGGAAATCCAGATTATAGCGAGGGAGGAAATCCAGATTATGAAGAAAATCATTGCGGCGGGGACGCTGACTGGTGCCGCCGTCCTCAGCCTGGCGGCTTGCGGTTCCAGCACCGCCACGACTGCCAGTACGGCATCCGCCAGGCCCATTATTTCCACCGCCTCCCCGGCCCAGTCCGCGACGTCGGAATCAAGCTGCTCGGTAGACTGTGTAAATCCAGTCGCCAGCGGATTGAACGGGTGGTTCGCGCAGGTGCAGGCCCCGCTCCAGCAGGTGTCCCAGGATCTTTCGCGGATCTCGTCAGACGTCAGCGGCAACCCAGCCGAGCTCACCGTTGACGGCGCTCAGCTGTCACAGGACGCACAGGCGGTCCTGAATGACGAGACCGACCCGGCCCCGACCGACAACTCGGATTTCGTCACCGCGATAAATGACTATATCGCGGCCGGCAATGACTATTCCGGGGACAATTCCTCAGGGCAGCAGAACATCGCCCGGGCCAACCAGGAAATCGGGGAAGGCAACACAGCCCTGAGTTCTTTCAATGCAGCGATCGGGGGATCTAGCGCCTCCGCCGCCCCGGCCACCACGGCGCCGGCATCATCGGCTCCCGCCGCCAGCATCACGCCAACCGCGGCCGTCACGGCCACCTGCGGGACTCAGATGAAGCTGTGGTACATCCAGGACGGCGGGAAGAACCAGATCGCCGTCGACCACGGGTCGTGGACCTACATCACGGTGACCGCCACCACGGTGGCCGACATACACGCTGAGGCGCAGGGCCTCCTGGGAGCTGCGCTCGTGGGAGCGCGTAGCGGACCTCCGGCCTGCGATACCGTCGCCGCGCACGCCTGGGCCACTGCGATGGCGTATCTCAACAAGGCCGCGACGCTGGAGAAGGCCGCCACCACGGTCGCCCCCATCCCGGCTGCCGTGCAGGACGCCAACGCAGGCTTCGCTGCGCTCGCCACCGTGACCGCGGAGGGCAACAAGTACACAGCGCGGCCTTAATCAGCTGCGACGAGGAACTTGAACACGCAGCACAGCGCCGGGGGCTTTCGCCGGCGAGGAATGCTGCCCGGGCGGTTCGCGTTGACGGGCGCGTGAAGAAGATTGGGTTCCTGTCGTTCGGGCACTGGTCGTCGTCACCCGGCTCGCATACGCGGTCGGCATCGGACGCGTTGCTGCAGTCGATCGACCTGGCTGTGGCCGCCGAAGAGCTAGGCGCCGACGGCGCGTACTTCCGCGTGCACCACTTCGCCAGGCAGTTGGGATCTCCCTTCCCGCTGCTGGCGGCGATCGGCGCGCGCACCAGCCGGATCGAGATCGGCACGGCCGTCATCGACATGCGTTATGAGAACCCGCTGTACATGGCGGAGGACGCCGGCGCAGCCGACCTCATATCCGGCGGCCGCCTCCAGCTGGGGATCAGCCGCGGTTCGCCGGAGCAGGTGATCGACGGCTGGCGATACTTCGGCTACCAGCCGCAAGAGGGTCAGACGGACGCTGACATGGCCCGCGGGCACGCCCGGGTGCTACTCGAAGTGCTACGCGGCGAGGGCTTCGCGCAGCCCAATCCCCGCCCGATGTTTGCGAACCCGCCCGGCCTGCTGAGCCTCGAGCCGCACTCAGAAGGGCTCCGCGACCGCATCTGGTGGGGTGCCGCGTCTCAGCGGACCGCCACGTGGGCGGCCGAGCTGGGCATGAACCTGCAGAGTTCGACGCTGATCACCAACGAGTCGGACAAATCCTTTCACCTGCAGCAGGCTGAGCAGATCCAGGCATTCCGCGACGCATGGCAGAAGGCTGGCCACGAACGGGAGCCACGGGTGTCGGTAAGCCGGAGCATCTTTGCCCTCGTCGATGACCGGGACCAGGCGTACTTCGGCCGCCGGAACCAGGACACCGACCAGATCGGGTTCATCGGCGCAACGACCCAGGCGATCTTCGGCCGCACCTACGCTGCCGAGCCGGAAGTGCTGATCCAGCAGCTCAAGGAGGACGAGGCGATCGCAGCCGCCGACACGTTGCTGCTCACCGTGCCCAACCAGCTCGGCGTCGACTACAACGCCCACGTCATCGATACCATCCTCACCCACGTTGCGCCCGCGCTCGGCTGGCGATAACCCGACTGGCGACCAGCACGATCAGCCCTGTATCGCACCCATCCGCGGCCGGCAAGCCCTTAACCAGAACCGGAGCATCTGCGTACCGTCCGGCTCCGCGGCGCGCGCGGCATCAGCCGGACGCAGGCGTCCTGGAGCACCGGTGACGCTGCGTCACAGTCGCTGGCTACCGTCGGTGCGCGTGAACCGGCGCGGGATCACTCAAGTGCAGGGCAGTTGATGCAGATGGAGGAAATACGCACCTATGCCTGAGCGGTATGGCTCAGGCGATGTAGAGCGAAAGCGTGTCGGCAATGCAGGCTGCTTTCTTCTGCCCCTCGATCTGTATCCGCACCCTGATACTGGCGAGCCAGCCGAGCGGCGTCTGCTTGATGTCTGTCAGCGTCGCCTCGGCCCGGATCTTCGAGCCTGATGGCACCGGGGCGGGGAAGCGAAGCCGGTCCATCCCGTAGTTGATGCCCATGGTCAGGTTCTCGATACGGAAAGCCTCGGTCATCAGGACAGGCAGCAGCGAGACAGTCAGGTAGCCGTGCGCGATCGTGGTACCGAACGGCCCGCTGGCCGCGCGCTCCAGGTCGACATGGATCCACTGATGGTCGCCCGTGACGTCGGCGAAGGCGTTGACCTGGTCCTGAGTGATTTCGTGCCAGTTGCTGTACCCCAGTATCTCGCCCTTGGCCGCGGTGAGCTCCTCCAGGCTGCCGAATGTCCGGCTGCTGCCGGCGTCCGTGCTCGTCAGCCCGTTCTCCGGGGAAACGGCCTCGCGTCCGGAACTTGCGGTCATGATCCGGCCTCCTGCGTGAGACTGACCTGATACTAAATAGATCAATCTAGTGATACAAGAGCTAGGCTGTCTAGCATGGCCAAGACCCGTGACACCCGTGCCCGGCTGCTAGAGGCCAGCGCTCAGCTCTTCCGGCAGCAGGGATACGCGGGGACCGGCCTGAAGCAGATCACTGCCGCCGGTCAGGCTCCGTGGGGATCGCTCTATCACTTCTTTCCCGGCGGCAAGGAGGAACTCGGCGCTGGGGCAATCGCCCACTCCGGCCAGCGATACCTGAAACTGTTTGACCTGGTCTACGACCGGTCCGGCAACGACCCGGCGCAAAGCATCCATGACTTGTTCCATCTCAGCGTCGACGCCCTGGAGAGGTCCGGCTTCGCCGACGGCTGCCCGATCGCCACCGTCGCGCTCGAAGCCGCCAACACCAGCGACCGGCTCCGGCACGCCTGCGATGCGGTCTTCACCTCCTGGCAGCAGGCCACCGCCACATTCCTCATCCAGGCCGGTGCCGCCGCGGACCGCGCCGCCCAGCTGGCGGCCTACGTCCTGGCCGCCTTCGAGGGCGCGGTCGTGCTCAGCCGGACCGCCCGCGACACCCGGCCGCTCCGCGTCACCGCCGACATCGTCGCCGCCACCATCCGTGCCGAGCTCACGCCGGGCGCCGACGTTACACCGGAATGCCGGTGAGGCCGAGCCATGCCGTTACTGTCCGCACGGTCGAAGTTGCCGACGTGACCATCTGCTGCCGGCAGACCGGTGAGCCTGGCGGCAGACCCGTTGTCCTGCTCCACGGCGGCGGCAGCAGCGCGGCCACCTGGGACCGGCTCGCGGCGTCGCTAGGGCCGGCCGGCTGTCACGTTATCGCGGCGGACCTGCGCGGACACGGGGGCAGTTCCCGCACCCCGACCTACCCGCTCGCCGGGATCCGCGACGACGTCATCGGGCTAGTCGATGCTCTGTCCCTGGACCAGGTTTCTCTTGCCGGACATTCGCTAGGCGGCTACGTGGCGTCGCTGATCGCCCAGCGGCAGCCCGGCCGGGTCACCCGACTGGTCCTGGAGGACCCGCCCGCTCCCGCCCGCGGCCCCGGTGAGGCGCACGGCCTGTCGCCCGCCCGGCTCCTGCTGCCTGCCCTGGGCGCTTTCACCCGTCACCGCGGCTTCGACCATAAGGCGGTCACCTCGGCGATCCGGCAGCTACGCGTTCCGGATCCAGCCTGGTGGGATCTGCTGGCAGCGATCACGGCGCCAACCCTGCTGATCTCCGGCGGCCCGCGCAGCCACGTACCGCCGCAGCGGCTGGCCGAGGCAGCCCGGAAGATCCCCGACGGCCGGCTGGTCACCATCCCGGTCGGCCACCGTGTGCACAGCCGCAGCCCCGACCAGTTCCGCAACGTCGTCGTCCCGTTCCTGACAGCTGACAGCTGAGCATGACGACGGGCTGGTCATTTAATGCTCGGAGCGGCGCAAAAGCTCTCAGCGAGCGCCGATAACACCCCCGTGGTCGGCCTCGGCGATTCCCGGATGGTCGAGCAGCGCGACGACGTCACCAGCTAGCGCCTGGATCGTCATCGGGCGACCGGTGTCGGCGGTGTGCCCGTGGCCCTGCAACTCCACCGCGATCACCTGCCTGCTCGCCGCGGCCGCCGCCAGCGTCGCCCCCGCCACCGCGACCGGGGAGGAAACGGGCAGCACCCGGGTGGCCAGCAGCACCAGGCCCGCGTACACCCCCGCCAGCAGGCCCGTCACGATCGCGTACGCCAGCGTCCGGGAGATGATCCGGTCGATGTCGAACAGGCGGTACCGCAAGACGGCCACGCTCATGCAGACCGGAATCCCGAACAGCCCGGCACTCGCGATGCCGCCCACCACATCAAGGATTCCGCGCCTGCCCCGCAGCACGGTGGCCACCGCGGTGCCAACGGCAGCAATGGCCGGCCGGCCACCACGGCGCAGGCCTTGACCCGCCCTGTCTTCGGCTACCGTGACCAGCCCAGATGGCCCTGCCGGGGCGGGGCCCTGTCACGAAGGCCGACGCTCAAGGCGTCGTGACGAAGGCGCGGTAAGCGGCAGCACGCCCGGCGGGCCAGCGAACCACTCGCGGCCCAGGAGCACCCGGAACAGGGGCAGCGGCATGCGCGCCAGCACGCGCACCAGCGGTGACCGCACCTGGGACTGGTGGGCTGCGATCGCGGCCCGCTTCACCGCCGCGTAACGCCGGATATCGACCAGGTGCGTGATGGCGCGCCGGGGGGTGAACGCCCCGGCGACCCGGTACCTGGTCAGCAGCCGCAGCAGGCACACCGGCCAGAACGGCCAGGTGACCAGCTCTCGCGGGGCAGTCGCCTCCAGCACCGCGATGTCACCCGCGAGCCCGGCCGCACGAGCGCCGACCTCGTGCACGCGCACATGATCGCGGTGCCCGTAGCCGCCGGCGGCGTCATAGCTGAACAGCACGTCGGCGTGCTCCTCACGCAGGATCTGGGCGAGCCGCTCCGCGGCCTCACCCGGATCAGCCCGGGCGAACCGCTGCCGCCCAGGCGGGTCTGGATACAGCAACGGGCCGTGCCCGCTGTCCGCGTACCCGAGGTGCTCGACCCTGGCGGCGCCCAGGATGGCCGCGCTCTGCCGCAGCGCGTCCAGCCGCCTGCCGTCGGCCTCGCCCATGCACCCGTCGGACGCGACGACGATCACGACACGGTTCCCCTCAGCGGCCAGCCGGGCCAGCGTACCGCCAGAGTAAAGGGCCTCATCATCGGGATGCGCGTGGAACGCGACAACCGTCGCCATGCCGCCCATTGTGCCCGCCCAGCCTGCTCCGGTGCGGCCATATGAGCCGCAGGGAGGCCGTTTCGGAGGAAGGGCGCTTTGCCTGCGGTCACTGCGCGTCACGGCAGTTGTGTCGCTGGCGGCGCTGGGGCCAGGGGTGCCGTTTTACACGCGATGGCGGGTTGTGCCGCCTACATGCCTTGAGCCGGAGCGCCGTTACGGCTGCCACCCGGCCGGGCGGCCATGATCCCTCGCACTTGTCCCGCGATCTTGCGCGGGGCGGTCAACACGGCTCCGGCTCGGCCCGGTCGTCGCGCATGTTCCGCGAGACGTTCTTTCCCCTGTCCCGCTCGATCCCGTAGCGGATCCTCGAAACCCGCGGAGCGCGGTCCCGGCAAATCCGGCCGCTGCGCGAGTGGCTGGCAGCGTACGAGCAGGCGTGGAATGACCGGATGGACCGGGTGGATGACTACCTCAAACAGCTGCAACAACAAGCAGGCGGCAGTGACGGGGAGGAAGTGAAGACCTGCTCGATCGACCTGCGCGTCGGAGGCGACTACCACTTCGTCTTCGTGACCGGCGACGGAAGAGAGTGCTCGTTTCGCGGCACCTTCCTGGAGGTCGAGCCGCCGACCCGGACCGTCGAGACGTGGCTGTTCGACGGGTGGCCCGGCGTGGAGGCCGTCGAGACCGTGGAACTGCACGAAGCTGACGGAATGACGAAGCTGACCCACAGGCTGACGTTCCGCGACCAGGCGGGCCGTAACCACATGACCAGCACAGACGGCCTCGAAGCGAACTACGACAACGTGGAAGATCTCTTGAGGTCACTGCTCGATCCGGAGGAAACGGTCTCTGGGTAATCGCGTTCCAGCCAGGCATCCGGCGGCCGGTAGGCTCACCGCATGAGCCGCGTGTCCCTGGCCGCGCTGGCCCGGCAGCCGGTGAACCGGACCTTGCGCGTACGGCACCGCATGCTGCAAACGCCGGTCGTTCGTTTCGAGCACCAGGGGACCGGCCGCACTGTCACGGTGATCGCGGTCGTGCACATAGCACAGGCCAGCTACTACAGGCGGCTCCATGCCATCCTCACCAAGCTGGAGGCTGCGGGCGCGGTTATCTACTATGAGCAGATCGGTTCCGCCGCAGCAACGGAATGGTCGGCTGCCAGCCACGCAGAGCGCGACGCCCGGGACGCCGCAGCAGCGGACCGCCGGGAGTACCCGCAGGCGGTATGCCGGTACCTGGGCTGGGTCGGGCAGCAGGACGCCCTGGCTTACGCCGCGTCCTGGCGCAACGTGGACATGACTGACCTCGAACTGGTCCAGCGGTCAGGCCCGCAGGCCATTCTCGATCAGCACACGGCCTTTGCGGACATGCTCGGAGGCTGGACCCAGGACCAGCGGGAGGTCCTGGTGGGGGCAGGCGCAGCCATCCTGCTCCGCCTGATCTCGCTCGACCGGCGCCGGTTGCTGTTGCACCTGGCCAGCAGGATCGAGGCCAGCATCCGCCACACCAACCGCGTGCTAGTCGACGATCGCAACACCCGGGCGCTGGCCGCCTTGCCATCAGATACGGACTCCGTTATGGTCTGGGGCTCCGGCCACCTGCCCGGACTGGCTGCCGGACTCCAGCAGGCCGGATACCAGCGCCAGGCCAGCGGATGGCTGAACGCCGGGGAACTCCCCCCGCTGCAGGCAAGCGCCAAGGCGATCTGGGCAGTGCTCCGCGAACAACGCCGCAGATGAATCCCTGGTGAGCCGCGGCGATCAAATGGGCCGGATGTCAGGACAGGTCGTGCTGGCGGCACCATTCCTGAACGCTTCCGGCTTCGCCTTCGGCTATCTGCTGCCAGTGCGGGTCTGCAGTGATCGCGTCTGTCACCGAGCGCTGGGTGGCCAGTACTTTGGTGAGGCCGGTGATCTGGAAGATCCGCACGATGCGCGGGGCGGTGATGACCAGCGTGAGCGATCCGCCCTCCTCGCGGAGCCGTTTGAGGCCGCCGACGAGGGCTCCCAGGCCGGTCGAGTCGAGGAAGTCGACTTGGCCCAGGTCGGCGATGAGGTGCACGGCGCCCTTGGCCGCAAGCTCCCGGATCTGTTCGCGCAGCATCGGCGCGGTGTAGACGTCAACCTCGCCGGCCACCCGGATGACGGCGCAGTCGCCGATCGGCCCGGCGGTTTCCAGGTGAAACTCACGCATCTCCGGCTCCCGTCCCTCCATCTGTCATGCTGAGGATTGACAGCGAAAGTCATGTTGTTACATTAGAGCCGTCAGCGAGGCGTTGTCAATCAGGGATGTACCATGTCATTGTCAGGACTGACACGAAGGGGCCCGATGCGGGTTGAAGAAGCCATCGGCATACAGATCGCACGCCTGCGAGCGCAGCGGCAACTGTCGCTGGCCGACCTGGGCGAAGCCCTCGGCTACTACCTGGGCAAGCCCTGGAGCAGACAGGCCGTCCATCAGGCCGAACGCGGCCAGCGTTCCTTCACCGCCGCCGAACTCACCGCCCTGGCCCTCGCTCTTGACACCTCCGTCCAAGCCCTGTTCCGCGCTGAAGACGACCGGATCGAACTGCCTGGCCGGGCCATTTCCCCCGAGGAGTATCGCGGCATCCTGCTGAACAGGCAGAAGGACGCGCCCCTGGACGGACTCGAGGAACTGATCGTCGCGCTCCACGACATCAGCGAGGTTCTCGAACGCCCCACCCTGGCCCGCCTGGCGCGAATTGCCCGGGCGGCCGACCAGGTGACTGATCCCTCGCCGCCCGAGGCAGCACTTCCCGAGCCGCGGTAACCGTCCCGGCTCCCTTCGTGCCAGTGCCGGCACCTGCGGCGCAGTCATCGACCTCAATGACACCGAACTGATGGATATGAGCGCCAACTACGGAGCGCCAGGCCTGCACGTCGTTCTTCCGGCCGGGCCGCCTAGCGTGCTGACAGGCTCGGCGCGCTCGCCAGCACCTTACGGATCGTGCGGGCGATGCCGAAGGTGTTCTGGATCAGGGTCAAGGTGATCCCGCTGGGGCGGATCCGCAGCGTGGTCTGCCCGCCCCGCGAGATGATCGTCACCTGCGCCTTGACCGCCCGGTTGTCGCCGGTGCCGACCACGATCGTGTTCGGCCGGCCTTCGCGCGGGCCTTGGAAGGGAAACTGGCCCATGGTCATCCCGGGCAGCACGTTGTAGCCGGCCCCCAGGCCGTCGCGCAGTACCGTGACCACCTCGTCGGTGCTCAGATCCGCGCGGGGAACAGTGACGGCAGGCATGGCTCTCCTCTCCTCGGAAGGGGGCATCTCGATTTGCCGGTGGGCAAGATCGTTTAGCTGGCTGGGCTGGGCGGCCGCCGGGGCCCGGAAGATGGCCGCCTGTGACGCGTGAAGCCCTGTCACTCCAGGTTCGGCCCCCCGGCCCGTCCGCAGCAGGGGTAGAACCACCCACACCGGCCCGCTGAGGGCCGGGCTCATGACCGGCCAGTCGCCGGATGGCGTTCCCGAGCAGATGAGAACGCCGAGATGCGCTAGTCACGGTGGCGGCAATTACCGCTTGGCGCAAAGCCCTCGCATCACAACATGTGAGTTACCGTGTCCTCTGGTCGCAGTCCGCTCTGGCCGGCGGTTGGGGTCATTGCCGCTCCTCGTTCCCCGGACAGAAGACCCGGTCCCGGGCGTTCGGCCTGAACTCAGTTGCTCTCCCCGCCCTCGAACCCGATGAGCCAGTGAAGACCGTAACGGTCGATGACTTGCCCGGAGCGGCAGTACCAAGAAGGGCCAGCATCATGCCTTCGGATCGGAACGGCGGCTCGTCCCCGGCCACGTCGGCGCCGAACAGCGCGACGGGTCCCCCCGCGAGGTAGCCGCGGGCAATGGCATCCGCCGGACCGTCGGCCCGGCCATGGATCAGATGTAATGCGCCGTTTGGCGGGACGCCCTGCCGTGAGCAGATCCGGACGCCGGGTCGGCACCAGCCCCGGTCCCGGTCCCGGGCGCCTCACCGGTCCCGGTGGTCCCGCGGGCACCAGGATCCGGTCACCGTTTTCCGGCATCCGGAAAACATCGTGGAAGATCCGGCCTTCATGGAAGATCCGGGCTGCTGGGACAACCTCAAGTTTCCGCAGAAGCCGGATGTTCCACGCAAACGGGACCACAGGGACTGGCGCGCAGCGTGAGGCGCCGCACCCGCGCCACGACACGCACCCGCGCCACGACACGCACCCGCGCCACGACACGCACCCGGGACCGGCCCGGGCGAACCCAACCGGCTGCGGCCCTAGTTTGAGCTCCTCCTATACTGGTGACTCCGGCATCTGCGCCCGGGCGGGTGAGCGCCGTCGCCACGAGCAGGGAGAAGGCTGGAAAGCGAGTCGATCATGGCCCAGGAGTTGTCCAGGCTCGCCGCCCGGCTGGAAGAGGCTCGATCCGGAATCGCCGAACTCGCGCGGTCGCGTAACCGCGTCCAGGGCCAGATGACTGCCCTGGAGCAGCAGGAAATAACGCTCGGGCAGCACGCGGCCAGGGCCCGGCAGTTCGGGCGGGAGGATCTGGCTCGGGCGGCCCTGGCCAGGCAGCAGGAAGCGCGAAACCAGCGTGCTGAGCTGGCAATCCAGCTCAGTCAGCTGCTGGGTGAAGAAGCAAAGCTCACCACCGCGGCGCGACGGTTGCAGGCGAGGAAGGCGCGGATCTACTGGTCCGGACTCCAGGGCCAGGACGGCGGAGATCCATAACGGGTGGCGGCGGGGTGGGCCGGCGGGGCGCCGGCGGCTGCGGCTGGTTTCCGCGGCTGCGTGGGCAGCAGGCCGCGGCCCACGGTTGCGATCAGGAAGGCGGCGAAGATGACACGCAACGGCTGGGCGCCGACGTGCAATGCGATCTCGGCGCCGATGGACACGGTCAGCGCTCCGCACAAGCCCACGATGGCAGCCTCACGCGGCCGGAGCGTGTGAGTCTTGTGATGCGTGAGCGCCCCGATGACCCAGATGGGGATCAAGGCGAGCAGCGCGGTGCCCTGAGCCACCTGCTGCAGGAGCCCGAACCCCAGCACGAGCGCGGGAACCAGGAAGGTGCCGCCACCGCTGCCCAGCATGCCACTGGCCAGGCCCGCGACCGCGCCCAGGGCACACAGCGTCACCGCCGCGGGCAGCTCCACCGTAATCTGGCGGACGCTGCCGCTGGGCAGCGCGACGAGCAGGCGGATGGCGGTCGCCAGCAGCACCAGGTTGAACAGGCTGCGCAGCACCGGTGCCCGCACCCTGCTCGCCAGCAAGGACCCGATGATCACGCCTGCGGCGGCCCCCGGAACGATCGCGCATGCCGCCCGGTCGTCAACGTTGTGCAGCCCCGCGTAGGTCACCGCGGCCACGACGGAGATGGGGAATACCGCCGCGATCGTGGTCCCGGTTGCGGCGGCGCGAGCCATCCCGATCCTGCGCGAGGTCAGCACGGGGACGATGACCACCCCGCCGGCCACCCCGAGCAGCCCGCACAACCCACCCGCCACGGCGCCCGCAAGGGCCAGAACGACCGTGCGGCGGCCCGGCCGGCCACGCCGGATCCGGGCCGCCAGACCGGTTCGGAAGCCAGATGGTGCCATGCTTGCCTCCCTTGCGGCCAGCCCGGCACTGTCCGCCGGGCTGTGGTCTCAGGGAAGCCTGACCGATCCGGGTAGCAGTTTCCTTGCAGCGATCACCAACCGGGTCAGGCCCAGAACGCGGCCACGGCCGTCGGGTCGCCGACGAACTGCTCGATAGCGCGCACCCGGCCGTCCGCCACGGTCACGAGCACGACCTGCGGGCCGTCCATCGTGCGCCCGTCAGGGCGGCTGGCGCTGAGCCGCACCAGCACGGCAACGTGGCCCTGGCCGTCAGCCATGACCGACTGCGGCTGGGCGTCCAGCGTGCCGCCGGTGAGCAGGGCCGACTCGGTCAGGTAGGCGATGACCGCCTCGGCGCCGCGGTGGATGCCGCCGAGGCGGTCGTCGTTGTGGTGGTGCCAGGTCGCGTCGGCGTGGAGCAGGTCGCCGAGCGCGGCGAGGTCGCCGCTGGCAAACGCGCCGAAGACGGCACGGACGACATCGACGTCGGTGACAACGGCTGTGCTGGCGGTTTCCGGGCTGGTGGTCATGGACGGCTCCTGTCAGTCGCTGGAGATTGCCTTGCCAGGAACCGTAAGCAGCGGGCACCGCCCGGAGCGATCGACTGTTCAGTCGATTTTGGCGGTGACAGCCCGGCCGGTCCTGGCCGCCAGGCCGTGCCGCATCGCGAACATGGCCAGGCCCGCCCTGGTCGAGACGCCGCACTTGGCGTAGATGTGCACCGTGTGGGTGTGCACCGTGGACGGCGAGATCACCAGGTCGGCGGCGATCTGGGGCTTGGTCCGGCCCGCCGCCAGCAGGCGCAGGACGTCCAGCTCGCGTTCGGTCAGGCCGGCCGGCAGCGACGGCAGGACAGCCGATGACGTCCCCGCGGCGTCGAGCACGGCGCGGACCGCGGCCCGGTCCAGCGGAAGGCTGGCCAGGACCCGCGCCGCCGCGGCAGGCTCCACGGCGGGCCGGTGCGGCCGCGCCTCGCCGAGCGCGCAGAACACGTCGGCCGCGGCCAGCAGGCAGGCGGCCAGGTCAAGCTCAGCGCCGCCGATGCCAGCCGGATACCCGGACCCGTTCACCCGCTCATGGTGGCGGCACGCTATCAGCCCCAGCGGGCCGAGCACCGCGGACCGGGCCAGGATCCGCCCAGTGTGGTACGGGTGCAGGCGCACCTGCTCCCATTCCTCAGCCCGCAGCGGACCGGGCCGCTCCCAGATGCCGGCCGGCACCGCGACCCGGCCGAGGTCGTGCAGCAGCCCGGCCCGGTAGACGGCCGCCGCGTCGGCGGGCGAGGCCAGTTCGGCCGCCGCCCGTGCCAGCGCGGCGACCCCTCGCGAGTGGCCGGTGAACCACGGGCTCTTCAGGTCGGCGGCGTCCCCGAACCCGGCCAGGGCCTCGTCGAAGGCCGCCTGGTCGCGGAACGTGCGCCGGGGCCTGGGCTCGGCGTCGACCACGGCCGCCCACACATCATCCGGGCCGCAGCGCGCCCCGACCAGCGAGCCACGGTCCGGGCCGCGACATCCCCGCCGCCGACGGCGTCGAACATAACGGCCGCGTAGCCGACGGCCGCGAACCGCGATGCCTCGGCGACCGCCGCGCCAGCCCGGCCCGCCGGGACGCCGCGGCCGTCGAATCGCTCGAAACTGTCCAGGACAGCCAGGCGGACCGCGTCCGGCAGCCCCAGGCGAGCCGTCAGATCCGCGCCGACCTCACAGTCCGCCCGCGCCCCCTCCGCCTTCAGCCTGCCGACAGCCGCCGGGCCGCCCAGCGCCCGCAGCCGCACGGCGTCAACCCCCAGTCCGGCCAGGAACTCCAGCGCCTCGCCCGGCTCGGCCGGATCGATCAGGTCGCCCCGGGCCCGGACCACGATGTCATCGCCGCCGAACACCGCGGCGATCTCATGCGACGTCGCGGCACAGCCGGCGAACCGCATCAACGTGCCGTAGTAGACCTCGCCCTGGCCGCGTTCATCCAGTCCCGCCCGCCTGGCCAGCTCCGTCGCCAGCAGGCACGCGCGCATCGCCTCGCCCGGCGGATGCCCGCGAGCCAGGTCGCTCACCGCCGACAGGGCCGCGACCACGCCCGCCATACCGACCAGCTCCCCCACAACCGCCAGTCTAAAGATCAGCAGGCGGCCAGCCTGGTGAACGGCCAAGCTTGGCCGTGCTCACCTCGGCCGCTGAGGCCGTCGCAACGCCATTCCTTGGTCCGGATGCGGGAAACCACGGATCGTTCGGAAAAAATAAATAGATCAGCCGAACGGGACGTGGTGCCCCGGCCAGGGACTACAGCGTGCTCCGGTCAGACGGTGACCCGGCTCCAGCTAGTGCCTCCGTTGCGGGTCATCCACAGATAGCCGTTGGTGCCGAGGGCTATGCCTTGGGTGTCCGTTTCGAACCCGACCAGGGAGAAACCGTGCCCGGGATCGATCAGCGAGACGTGCCAGCCGTGCCCGGTGAGCATGTACAGGTCCGGCCCGGAGTTCCAGGCGAACCGCCCGCCGATGACGGCGGTCACGCCCTGCGGCGGCTGCGGCGGCGGCGGGTTGTCGGCACTCCAGCTGCTGCCCTCGTTGACGGACTCGTAGGCCAGCTGGGTCTGCACCGGCGGGCTGGGCTGGTTGTTCATGGCGTCGCAGACCAGGTAGACCAGGCCGTCGGTGGACGCCCCGAGCGGGGCGAACGGCACGTAGGTCTGACCGTGCACGCACGGCAGTGGTTCGTGGCGCACCGGCTGGGTGCCGGCGAACACGTCCAGCGACGGGGCGATCGGGCCAGCGCCCTGCTGGCCGACGACGTAGGCGACGTCGCCGTGAACGGTGAGGGTCGCGGTACGGTCCGGGGTGAGGCCGAGGTTCGTCCAGGCGGTGCTGCCCACCGGGGCCCGCCGGATGCTCGGGTAGGGCTGCGGGCCGGCGATGGACCACACCCAGCCGGCGGCGGTCTCCAGCGAGAGCACCTGGGTCAGCCCGCCCCGTTGCCAGGAAGCGGCGCCGTTGGTCGTGATCCAGAGCGACCCGGTGGCGGTCCAGGCGTATCCGACCTGCGGGGAGGCGAACCGGATGTGCGCCAGGCCGGCGGGCGGGCCAGGCAGCCGGGTCCAGCTGGCGCCGCCGTCGGTGGTGGTGACCAGCTCGCCGCTCCCGAGCGCCCAGCCCTGATCAGCGGAGACGAAGCTGACGTCCTGCACGTCGATCGAACCGGCGGCCTGCGTGGCCGAGGGCGCCGAGGCCGGCGGGCTACTGGCTGCCGTAGCGGAGGCGCTCGCGGTGACCGCGGTCGACGGGGCCGTCGATGACGGCACGGAGCCGGGCCTGGACGACCCGCAGCCCGCAAGCGCGACGAGCGCGACGAGCGCGACGAGCGC
>Ga0335081_10010150_pt1 | contig 15200 bp, 12 predicted proteins | sample Lox_Sample_35_FD_206713 | JGI IMG/M metagenome (GOLD analysis project Ga0335081, IMG submission 206713) | Soil microbial communities from Loxahatchee National Wildlife Refuge, Florida, United States - Lox_Sample_3.5 | ecosystem: Environmental > Terrestrial > Soil > Wetlands | place: USA...
CGCGTGCCCGTCGCAGAGGGCGACGCACCAAGGCTGATGAAGCTGATCGACTCGCTCGAGGAGTCCGACGACGTCGACTCCGTACACGCAAACTTCGACGTCGACTCCGCCGTACTCGAGCGGATCGCCTCCTGACCAACCACTACCACATCGCTGCGGTGATCAACAGAGCGCTAGCCATATTGTCCCTCGTCGTACTTGCCGCCTTGACGGCCGCGTGCGGCAGCTCCACGGCTCCCGGCGTCCAGACGGCGCCCTCCGCGGGCCTGACCGGTTCGACCAAGACGTCGTCGTCGACGACGAGCTCGACGCCGCTGCCGGCGGCGCTCTCACACAAGCCGACGGTGGTGGTGCCCAAGGGCCCGCCGCCTAAATCGCTTGTCGTCAAGGACATCATCAAGGGCACCGGGCCGGCCGCGACCGCCGCGTCCACCGTCACCGTGCATTACGTCGGGGTGCTCTATTCGAACGGCAAGCAGTTCGATGCCTCATGGAACGACGGCAATGGCCAGCCGACCAGCTTCTCGCTCGCCGGCGGTGTGATCCAGGGTTGGACCGAGGGGATCCCGGGGATGCGCGTCGGTGGGCGACGCGAGCTGATCATCCCGCCGAGCCTCGGATACGGCAAGGCGGGAAGCCCGCCCAAGATTCCGCCCAACTCGACGCTCGTGTTCGTGATCGACCTGCACTCGGTGTCATAGCGGTTCGCTGCCAACGAGACGCAGACGGTTCGCTGCCAACCAGAAACGGGGTCGGTCGGAAACACGCCCAGACAGCGGCTTGCGAGTGGCACCGGCGCGGCACCCCAACGGGTCCGCTAGCATCCGGTCACCTCACGGGGTCGCAGCAAAAGCGGGTCCCGTTAAGTGACCCGTCCCGGCGCTGACATGCTTTCGATCCTGATGCCCGTGTACAACGAGCGCGACCGCGTCGAGCGGGCGATTGCAGAGGTGCTCGCGACCGACCTCCCGTCGGAGGTCGAGCTGATCGTCGTCGACGACGGCTCGACCGACGGAACGCGCGAGCTGTTGCGAACCGGCGACTGGGACGGGCGGGTGCGGTTGTTCGAGCACGCGGAGAACCTCGGCAAGGGCGCTGCGGTCCAGACCGCGCTCGAGAAGGCGCGCGGAGAGTACGCGGCGATCTTCGACGCCGACCTCGAATACGACCCCGCAGACCTCGGGCTGCTGATGCCGCCCTTGCTCGACGGTCGCGCCAACGCGTGCTTCGGGGTACGAGCGTTCGACGGCTACACGAGCCATTCGTTTTTGTTCGTGCTCGGCAACAAAGGCGTGACGCTGGCTTGCAACGTCCTCTTCAACGTCTATCTGCACGACATCATGACCTGCCACAAGATGATCCGGACCGACGTCTTTCGCGCGCTGGCGCTGCGTTCGCCGGGGTTTGCGATCGAGCCCGAGATCACGGCGCGTCTGGTTCAGCGCGGCGAGCGGATCTTTGAAGTGCCGGTGCACTACCGCGCGCGCGCCACCGAGGAGGGCAAGAAGCTGACGGCGGTGGACGGCTTCAGAGTGATCGCGACGCTTTTGCGCTGCCGCTTCTCTGGGGGCTGACCGGCGCGATCTGCGTCGCGGCCTTGTAGATCGCCTGCGCGGTCGCAAATGCCGGCTTGGCGTTCCCGTACAGGTCGATGAGGCCCTTCTGGTTGAACGGCGGGTCTCGCCACGGATCTCCGCCCGAGTACCCAGGGTAGGCGGCATAGTCCTGCAGCGCGAAGTACATCGCTCCAGAGAGCCACGGCTTGGTCGCGAACACGCCGAGATGGAAGGCTGCCGAATTTGCCTGGAATTGATCGGTGCCGCGCTCCTCGACGGGGCCGTCGCGGTCGCCGTCGAACCCGAACTCCGTCACGAACAGCGCCTTGGTCGGGTAGCAGGCACGAAAGCTGTCCAGGAACGGGCTGAGGGCGTCGCGGTCATCGGTCGCGCCGCCGCCGGCGTCGAACCACCCGAAGTAGTCGTTGAAGCCCAGGACGTCGAGCGGGGCATAGGCGGACTGACAGGCGACCCCGGGCCAGTCGCTGATCGCCATCCCAACGGGGCGCGTCGGGTCGAGCGTGTGCGCGAGCGCCGCGGCACTGGCGATGTAGAACGCCTCGGGGCCGGTGACGGGGGTGGGCAGCTCGTTGCCGATGCTCCACAGCAGCACCGAGGGGTGATTCTCGTTCTCGAGGATGTTCTGCGCCAGCAGCGAGTCTGCTTGTGCGACCTCGCCCGATTGCGCGAGCGCCTGGCTCGTGAGCTGATAGACGGGGACCTCAGACCAGATCAGGATCCCGTCTCGATCGGCCATCTCCTCCATCTCGGGTCCGACCGGATAGTGCGCCCGGATCACCGTTGCCCCGAGCGCCCTCACCCAGCCGACCAGCTGGGCGATCTGGGCGGTGCCAAGCGCTGCGCCCTGGGTCAGGTCCTGCTCGTGCAAGTCGACGCCGCGGAGGTTCAGAGGCCGGCCGTTGAGCACGAGGCGACCGCCGACGACCGCGATGCTGCGAATGCCGCTGTAGGTGGTGTAGCCGCCGAGCCTGCGGCCCTTCCCATCCAACAGTGTCAGCGTCGCGCGGTACAGGTACGGGCTCCCCGGCGCCCACAGCCGGGGATGGGCGATCGGCACGCTCGCCGTGGCGGTCCAGGTGGCATGAGCCGCGATCGTCGCAGTGCCGAAGCTCAGGCGGTTGGCGCCAAAGGTCCCCCGCAACCGCACCTTCTGCGCGCTGGCGGTCGCGTTTTGAACCTGCACCTGCTCCTGGACCGTGGCCGCGCAGCGCGGACACGCAACCAGCGGCCGGACGACGACCTGCGAGAGGTCGGCGACGGCGACCGCGCGCAGGTAGACCTCGTCCAGGATGCCGCCGTAGTTCCACCACTGTCCTCCCGGCCCGGGCGGAAAGTCGGTCGGCGAGCGGCGGTTGTCGACACGAACGATCAGCCGATTGACGCCCGGCCGCAGGGCGGTGAGGTTGAGCTCGAATGGCAGGTTGGCGCCCACATGGGACCCGAGCTGGCGCCCGTTCAACCAGACGGTGGCGCGGTAGTTGACCGACTCGAAACGGACGATCCAGCGCTGCGAGAAGCGGGGCACGTAGCCGGCGAAGGCGCCGGCGGGAAGGGTGAAGTCCCTGCGGTACCAGGCGACATACCCGTTCATGCTGGCGGTGCTGAAGTCACCCGCGTTGTATGCGTTTGGAACCATCACGGGCGACCAGCCGCCGCTGGACGCGACGTTGCGCCACCAACCTTGCGCGAGCCCGGCGTCGCCGCTGTCGGCGCGATACAGCCAGGTTCCGCCCAGCAGGTAGCGGCCGTCGGGGCCATCGCGCTCGAGTGCGCTCTTGGTCGGCGGCTGTGCGGCGTAGGCGGGGCTGCCTTGGGCCTGGGCGATCCGTTCCTGCGCGAGCAGGAGCGCAAACGACAGCATCAGCGATCGCACGAGGGTGCCGCGCGTGGCGGCGCGGAACCGGCGGGCGCGGGCGATGTGAGGGCGCGAGGACGCCCGGGCATATCGGCGGTTTAGGGCCCGTTCAAGAATTAGTGAGCGGAGTTGACGCGTGGCTGGGCGTCTGGCGTCGCCGGCTCGGCTCGATAATACCGGGAGTATTGTGCGCCGAGACTGCTCCGGCGCCAGGCATGCGGATGACTCGGGCGCGGCCCGTTCCGGCGGGGCCTGATGCCGAGCGGGCGGCAAGCCCGAGCAGACGCCGTCAAAACGCGCAATGATTCTTGAACGGGCCCTTGGGGTTGCAACGCTAGAATCGCCGGCGCATGCCCGGTCGCGATTCTGCGATGGGCCAGATCGTCGCCGATCGGCCGTCGCGCCGGTCGCCTGATCTCGGGCCCCTTGGTGTCTCATCTGCCGGCGCCGCTCGCCGGTTGTCGCCGGTCGGGCTCACGGTCCTCGGATGCGTGGCGCTGGCCGCCCTCTCGGCCCTGCTGTTGCCGACGGTCCCGAGCTACGACCCGTGGTCGTGGATCGTGTGGGGACGGGAGATCGTCGATCCCCATCTCAGCTTCGCGACCGGCGGCGGGCCGTCGTGGAAGCCGCTGCCGGTCATCTTCACGACCGTGTACGCGCTGTTCGGCGCAGCCGCGCCGACGCTGTGGGTGATCAGCGCCCGCGCCGGCGGCCTGCTCGCGCTGGTGGGAGCCTGGCGCGTCGCATCGACGCTGGCGGGCGGCCGCTCGCGGCTCGCCGGGCCGATCGCCGGGGTCGTCGCGGTCCTCGGCGTGCTCCTGACCCAGGACTTCTTCTACTACATGTTTCGCGGGACGTCGGAGCCGATCGTGATCGCGACCGCCGTCTGGTCGATCGATCGGCTGCTCGCCCGGCGCCACGGACAGGCCTTCGCAGTGATGGTCGCGGGCGGGCTGCTGCGCCCGGAATGGTGGCCGTTCCTCGGTCTTTACGGGCTGTGGCTGTGGCTCAAGCAGCCTCGCCTGCGGGCGCTCGTGCTTGCCGGCTTCGCAGTGCAACCGCTGTTCTGGTTCCTGCCGCCGTGGATCGGATCGGGTCAGCCGTTTCTGGCCGCCGTGCACGCCCAGGACTACAACGGCCACCTCGGCGGCCACCCAGTGCTCACTGCGCTCGGACGGGCGCGCAACCTGCAGGTCGCGCCGGTGCTGATCGCCGCAGCGCTGGGCGCGGGGCTCGCGTGGTGGCAGGACCGCGATCGGACCGTGGTGGCGCTGCTTGCCGCCGCGTTGGCGTGGATCGCGGTCGTGGTAGTGATGGTGATCGACGGCTACCCGGGACTCGAGCGCTTCTTCCTCCCGGCGTCCGCGGTGCTCTGCGTGCTCGCGGGAGTCGGCGTCGCGCGTGTCGCCCTGCTGGCCGGCGAGCGCTTGCCTTCGATCGGCTGGGCCCCGGTCGCGATCGCGGCCGCGCTGGTCGCAGTCTCGATCCCGTCCTCCTCCTCGCGGATCAGGGACGCGCGTGCGCAGGAGCCGACCGCCGCCCTTGCCGTCAAGACGCTCAACCGGCTGACCGACGTCGTCAAGGCGGTCGGCGGCCATGCCGCCGTCTATCCGTGCAGGTCGAGCTTCGTCGCCGTCAACCACGGTGCGCAGACGGCGCTGTCGTGGAAGCTGCACGTGACGATGGGCAGGGTCGGAACGACGATGCGTCATCCCGGACTCGACTTCATCGGCCCCTACAACTCGATCGACGGCGGGGCGGCGCCGATCGCCGCGGGGCTCGTCGACGACGGCGTCGTCGCGAACCTCGGTGGCTGGCAGGTCGTGCGCATCATCCGCCCCGGACACTCGGCCCGGTGCGTCGGTCGGTAGCGCCGTTGGCGCCGCGCCGAGCCCGCGCAGGCAGGGGTGCAAGACTGTGTCGCGTGATTCGGGCAGGGACTGCTCGAATCGCGCGATCGCACCCAAGGACCCGGCAGTCTGAGCGCGCCTCGCTGATCGTGAACGGCTCATCCTCTGCGCTTTGGTTTGGTCTTGGTCTTGCGCGCGATCTGCACCCAGCGCTTCAGCCTCGTCGTGTTGCCGGCGTGGTCGGTGACGGTGACGGTCACCAGATATCGACCGAGCCGCTTGTAGACGTGGAACTTGCCGTGGCGCTGTTGCAGTTGGCTGACGGTGCGGTCGCCCCACCGGACGACTACCGATGCCACGTCGGACCCATCCGACGACGCAAGTCCCGGCGGTGCGTCGTCGTAGCGAATGTAGATGTGCAGCGGCGATCCGGCCGTGCGCTTGCCGGTCAGCGTGAACGTCGCCACGGGCGCCAGCGTGTCGACGAACAGCCGGTCAACGCGCGTCGTGCTCGTCAGCCCCACCGGATTTGCGGCCGTCACCTGCCAGCTGTGAGGTCCCTGTGTCAGCGCGATCGGAACACCGATGCTGGTCGCCTGCGTCTGTGCCACCACGGCACCGTCGACCGTGACCGTGTAGCCGACGCCCCAGCTCTCGTTGGGCGCGCTCCACGACAGCACGGGTGAGACGGTGCGCACGTACTTGGACGGGCTCACCGGCGCAAATGATCCGGGCGGCTGGTAGAGCTGCGCCGCCACGACCGTCGCGGCTGCGCCCGTTCCCTGCACCCAGACGACCGCGGCGTCGCCGTTGACATCGCCCGCGGTCAGCAGCCCCAGCTTCGCGTTGGTCGGCCCCAGCGCGGGGGTGGACAGCACGGTCTCGGGTCCCAAGCCCGAGCTGCCATAGCGGCGCGCGCGGATCTCGGTTGTGCCGAGCGGTCCCGGATCGTGCTGCCACACGACCATGCCCGAGTAGAGCCCGTCCATGCCGGCGGTCGCGTACGGCGCCGTCGCATTCGGGAGGCTGTCGGCCCGCTGCGTGCCGAAGCCCAGCCCGTTGTCATGCAGCGCGGTCGCCCACACTTCGTTGGTGCTGTCGCGGGCAGAGACGACCAGCCCATTGCCGTACTCGCCGTCGGCGATCTGGGGCTGGTCGGCGCCTTCGGCAGCGGGGGTCGTCAGACCGTCGGGCTGGGTCACGCCGTCGTACACCGAGCCATGGAGCCGATTCATCAACACGCGCTCCTGCGTCTGGGAGCCGGTGGCCAGCTGCTCGCGAAAGACGACGCTCGCGTACGAAGAGTCACCTCCCGCCCCGACGTTCGGCTGATCGGCGCTGACCTCGCTCCAGCCGCCAACGCTCGCCGGGTCGGCCTGCTCGTCGACGACGCTGGGCGCCGTGCCCCAAACCCGGCGCGAGAAGATGTGGCCCTGCTCACCCCAGACGACGATCGCGACGCCGTCGCCGGCGGCGGCGACCGCCGGTGGTCCGGCCCCGGTGGTTCCCGCGTCATCGCCCGCGACGGCGTTCAGCGGCGTCGGCTCGAGCGCCCACTGTCCCTGGTAGTAGTAGGCGGCCCGCACGTCGCTGCCGCTGGGGACCGAGGTTGTGAATGCCAGATAGGCTTTGCCGAGGTTCGTGATCGAGATCGCCGGATTGCTCGCTGCGCTGGACAGATCGGCGGCCGGCTGATACGGCATGGCGGACCCAGGGCGGTCGACGACCCACATTGCACCCCCGTTGACGAACCCGATCAGCAGCAGGCCGCCGTTGCCCGCGGCGATCACAGGCTGTGAGGACGGGCTCGCGAACCCCGAGTCGACCTGCTCGGGCGGCTGGAAGGTGCCCCCGACGAGGCGCGATACGAACACGTGCTGCACGCCGGCGACGTCCTTCAGGTAGACGAGCCCGCCGGTCCCGTCACGGGCGATCGAGAGATCGACGAGGGCGACGATGTCAGCGCTCGGACCGTCGATCACGACGCCGGGAGCAAGCACCGGGGTCTGGGCCTGGGCCGAGGCCCGGTTTGAGAGCGTCGCAAATGTCGACAGCGTGGCGAGCGTGGCGAGGCAGATGAGGACGACGTGCCTCCTCACCGGCGCAGCGTGCGTGCGCGCGGATGCCTCGAGCCGCGCGACTGTCCGTCGCAAGCGACGCGCGAGTACCCGCGCGGGCGCCCTCCGTGATGTGTCCTCCGGCCGGCAGGTCACTGGCGGCTAGAACCCGTCCGGCGCCGGGAGGTTGCGCGGGAAGGCGTCCGGGGGTCGGCGCAGAATTCCCTCTCGAGATGATTGTTCTCGGAGTCGACCCGGGCACGGCGAGCACCGGCTTTGGCGTCGTGCAGAGCCTCGGTTCACAACTGGCGGCGCTCGCCAACGGCGTCATTCAAACGCCGGCCGGCGTCGCGCCGGAGCGCCGCCTGACGGACATCCACGACCGCATCGGGGCGCTGCTCGACTCCCATCATCCGGACGCGGTTGCGGTCGAGGAGCTCTATTTCGGCGCCAACGTCCGGACCGCATTCGCGGTCGGGCAAGCCCGAGGGGTCGTCCTGCTCGCCGCCGGTCAGCGAAGGATTCCGTCGCGCTCGTACACGCCTCAGCAGGTCAAAGCCGCGGTGTGCGGGCACGGCCGCGCGGACAAGCTGCAGGTCGGGCGGATGGTCGCCAGGCTGCTCAGCCTTCCCGATCCGCCGTCGCCCGACCATGCAGCCGACGCGCTCGCGGTCGCGATCTGCGATGTCAACCGGGCTCCGCTCGCGACCGCGGTGGCACGGGCATGACCTCGCCGGCTGCCCGAGCACCGTGTCTGACGGCCGCGGTGGACGGATGATCGCGTTGGTTTCCGGCACCGTGGCCGTTCGGCGCTCAGATCACGTGGTGGTCGATTGCGGTGGCGTCGGCTACCGGCTCGCGGTCTCGGCCGAGACGCTGCGCCATGTTCCGGGCGTCGGCAATCACGTGGGCCTTCACGCGCACCTGATCGCGCGCGATGACGCGTTGGCGCTGTACGGGTTCGCCACCGAGGAGGAGCGAGAGCTGTTCGTGATGCTGCTCGGCGTCCAATCGGTGGGACCGAAGGTGGCGCTGGCGGTGCTGTCTGGCGGTCCGCCACGGGCAGTGCTGGCGGCCGTCGCGGCCGGCGATGCCGCCCGGCTGCAGGCGGCCCCGGGCGTTGGCAAGCGCACGGCGGAGCGGATCATCGTCGAGCTGCGCGAGAAGGTCGGGAGCTCGCTTCCCGAGCCGGCGATCACCGTGATGCGTGCCGATGACCCGCGCGCAATCGCGCGCGAGGGCCTCGTCGGCCTCGGCTACAGCGCCGGCGAGGCGGACGAGCTGCTCGATGGGGCCACGGGGGCCAGTGCTGAGGAACTGATCGCACACGCCCTGCGTGGCGCCCGCCCATGAGCACCCGGGTCCAGGCGCCGGAGGAGCTGCCCGAGGACGAGCTCGATCGCTCGCTGCGACCGCGGCGACTGGAGGATTTCATCGGACAGGAGGCGCTCAAGGATCAGCTCGCGGTCTCGATCGCGGCGGCGGCGACCCGTGGCGAGGCGATGGACCACGTGCTGCTCGCGGGACCGCCGGGGCTTGGCAAGACCTCGCTGGCGCAGATCGTCGCCGCCGAGCTCGCGGTTCCGTTCGTCCAGACTGCGGGGCCCGCGCTCGAGCGCAAGGGGGACGTTGCTGCCTTCCTGACCGCGCTGGAGGCGAGAGCCGTGTTCTTCGTCGACGAGATCCACCGGCTGCCACGCGCGCTCGAGGAGACCTTCTATCCGGCGATGGAGGACCAGTCGCTCCCGATCACGGTCGGGCAGGGCGCGGGAGCGCGTATCGTGACGCTCGACCTGCCGCCGTTCACGCTGATAGGCGCCACCACGCGGACCGGGTTGCTGACGACTCCGCTGCGCGACCGGTTCGGCATCCAGCACCGGCTCGAGCACTATCAGGCAAAGGAGCTGGCACAGATCGTCCGCCGCTCGGCGCGGCTGCTCGGCGTCGCGATCGACGACCGCGGGGCGATTGCGATCGCGCAACGCAGCCGCGGCACGCCGCGCGTGGCAAACCGCCTGCTCAAGCGCGTCCGCGACTACGCCGAAGTGCGCGACAGCGGCGTTGTCAACGAGCGTGTCGCCACCGCCGCGCTGGACCTGCTGGAGGTCGACCACGAGGGGCTGGACCGCCTCGATCGCGAGATCCTGCGCGCGATCTGCGAGAAGTTCGGGGGTGGACCGGTCGGTTTGTCGACGCTCGCGGTGGCCGTTGGAGAAGAGCAAGGCACGATCGAGGACGTCTACGAGCCCTACCTCCTGCAGCGCGGGCTGATCGAGCGCACACCGCGTGGCCGCGCCGCGACCAAGCGCGCGTTTGCTCATCTCGGACTGCAGGCGCCGGGCCCCCTAAGCCTGCTTTAGAAGGTTTAGAGCCCGTTCGAGAATTATTGGGCGTTTTGACGGCGTCTGCTCGGGCTTGCGCCCCGCTCGGCGATATTAGGATCGCCCTCCGTGGCAGGCACCGGTGTGCCATCAACCCGCCGACCGCGATCGCGAGTACGGCCGGAAGCGACAGCCAGGCCGGTCTGCCTCACCAGGATCGCCCTCGGTGGTATGGCACGGACCACTAGATGCGAAATCGCGGAGCCGACCTCCTGAGCCTGTCAAGTTGTTCTTATTACAGGCTTATCAGGGCTCGGCAACCCGGTGGCAGGCGGAGGGCTATCCTCAGGCCGGGGATGTCACACGAGCATTACTTCATTTGCCCGCATTGCGGTCACCGCTCGATGGGAGTCGATCGAAACGCCGGGTTCAGGCGTGAGGCCCGCGGGTGCGAGCGGTGTGGTTTCGCATACCTGTTCGAACTGCTCGACGACTACTACCCCGCTCCGAACGCGGCCTTCTTCGCCTGCGATCGGCAGGGGCGGGTCGTCGACTGCGGCAGGGGGTCGTTCGAGCTGACCGGTTTGAAGACCGAGCAGGCGATTGGACGCCCTGTCGGCGAAGTGCTCGGGCTGCAGTTCGAGGACGGCTCAGACCACGTCGGCACCGCGCTCGAGTGGGAGGTCCGTGTCCGGGGCAAGCCTGTGGCGGTCCACGCCGACCACGATCTGCCCGCCCGCGCGGTCGCCGACATCTTTCCCGCCTACGACGACGACCAAGGCGGGCTGCTGCTAGTGCTAACCCCCTCGAATCACCATTAGCATCCAGCTAGGCCGATGACCGATCGTCAGCGCAACGGCTTCATCCTGATTCTCGTCGTCGGGCTGATCGCGGCATCGGTTGTGGTCCTGTTCAGCAATAAGACGGTGCTCGGGCTCGACCTCAAAGGTGGCGTCGAGCTGGTCTACCAGGGCGAACCGACGGCACAGACTCCCACCGTCACCCAGGACGCGCTCTCGCGGGCGGTCGACATCATGCGCTCGCGTGTCGACCAGCTCGGGGTCGCTGAGCCTGAGATCCAAACGTCCGGCGGCAACCAGATCTCGGTCGGCTTGCCCGATGTGAGTGACACCGCGCGGGCGGAGTCGCTTGTCGGCACGACCGCGCAGCTCGAGTTCTATGACTGGGAGGCCAACGTCCTGACGCCTAACGGCAAGACGGTCGCCAGCCAGCTCCAGGTTCAGGATCCGGCCGCGGTCCAGATCAGCCAGGGCTCTGGCTCGCTGGCGCCGGGCAGTCCGGGAGTGGGCAGCATGAGCCTCTATGACGCGGTCAAGCTCGCCTCCAAGCAGGCGCCCGCTCCGTTCAGCAGCCGGCTGTCGCACATCGGCCCGCAGTACTACATGTTCGGCGCGCCGGGCAGCGCCGCCTGCAAGGCGGCTGCGAAGGCCAACAACACGACGCCCTCCGCGGGCCAGCGCTGCCTGTTGTCGGGGCCCGACACGACCAAGCAGGACCTGTTGACGGGCCTGCCGGCGGGCGTGAGCGCCTCCGAGGGCGAGCTGCTGACGGTGCCGCAGGGGTGGGTAGTGCTACAGGCGGCAGACGTCAGCGCGTCACACAAGACCAGCTTCACGAGCCCGGCGGCCCAGTTCTACGTGCTGAAGGACGACGTCGCGCTGACCGGCAAGGACATCACCAATCCGCAACAGAGCACCGACACGACCGGCGCGCCCGACGTCACCTTCGGGTTCACAGGCCCGGGCGCGAAGCAGTTCTCGGACGTCACCGGGACGATCGCCAGCCGCGGCTCGACGGTCAGCACGCTCGGCCAGACGCTCAACCAGCACTTCGCGGTGGCGCTCGACAACAAGCTGATCACCGCCCCCTCGATCAACTTCAAGCAGTATCCGCAAGGGATCTCGGGTGACCAGGGCGCGGAGATCACCGGTGGCTTCACGACCACGTCCGCCCAGGACCTCGCCACGCAGCTGCGCCTCGGTGCGCTGCCGATCGGCTTGAAGCTGATCTCCGAGTCTCAGGTGTCGGCGACGCTCGGCAACCAGGCGCTGCACCAGGGACTGCTCGCAGGCGCGGTCGGGCTGCTGGTGGTGGTCGTGTTCCTGCTGTGCTACTACCGCGTGCTTGGTCTGATCGCCACCGCCGGACTGGCCGTCTACGCGCTCTACTTCTACGCGCTGATCAAGCTGATCCCGATCACGCTGACGCTTCCGGGCATCGCCGGCCTGATCCTGACGATCGGCGTCGCCGCTGACGCCAACATCGTGATCTTCGAGCGCGTCAAGGAGGAGATCCGCGCAGGCCGCTCGATCCGCCAGGGGATCGCCACCGGGTACAAGAAGGGCCTGACCGCGATCATCGACGCCAACGTCGTCACGATCATGACCGCGTTCATCCTGTTCGTGCTCGCGACCGCCGACGTGCAGGGCTTCGCGTTCACGCTCGGCATCGGCACGTTCGTATCCCTGTTTACGGCCGTGATGGCCACGCAGGCGATCCTGATGACGATGGGCAACTCGCGCCTGATCGCACGCCCGTCGGCGCTCGGCGCCGGCGGCAAGCGGCGCGTCTGGCGGTTCGATTTCATGGGCGCATCGCGCTACTTCTTCTCGATGTCGGGCGTGATACTGCTGATCGGCGCGCTCGCGATCGGTGGCCGGGGCCTGAACCTCGGCATCGACTTCACGTCCGGCACCCGGATCTCGGTCGGGCTCGAGCACGCCGCGAGCGAGCAACAGATCCGCTCGATTCTCAGCTCGGCGGGCGCGAGCGACATCGTCGTCCAGAAGGTCAGCCACGACAAGGCCTACCAGCCCTACGGGTTCCAGATCGCCTCCAAGCAGTTGCCGCTGAGCAAGCTCGACCAGGTCCGCAGCGAGCTCGCCAACAAGTTCGGGATCAGCAACAACGGCACCGACATCGACACGACCTCGGTCGGTCCAACGTTCGGCAGCACGGTCGCGAAGAGCGCGGTGATCGCGATCATCGCGTCGCTGCTGGTGATCTCGGCCTACGTTGCGCTGCGGTTCGAATGGAAGTTCGCGGTTCCGGTGCTGATTGCGTTGATGCACGACCTCCTGATCACGAGCGGTGTGTATGCGCTCACGGGCAGGACCGTGTCGACCGCGACGGTCGCGGCGCTACTGACGATTCTGGGGTATTCGATGTACGACACGATCATCGTCTTCGACCGTGTGCGCGAGAACATCCCCCGAATGCCTCGCGCCGCGTTCTCCCAAATCGTCAACCGGTCGATGTCCGAGGTGCTGACCAGATCTCTGGCGACCACCTCCTGCACGCTGATGCCGATCATCGCGCTGCTCATCTTCGGCGGTGGCGGGGAGCTGGGCGACTTCGCGTTCGCGCTGCTGATCGGGGTGGCGTCCGGGGCGTACTCGTCGATCTTCATCGCTTCACCGGTGCTCACGCACTGGAAGGAGCGCGAGAGCGGGTACCGCGCCCGCCGCCAACGGATTGAGGACGAACTCGGATACGTGCCCGCCTACACGGCCGTCGGTGGCGACGTTGAACCGGTTGCCAAACGCCCTCGTCGCACCAGCCGTCTCACCGAGCCTCAGCCCGAGACCGTTTCGGCGGCCGAGTTCGAGCAGATGAAGCGCGATCTGGAAGTCGAGCGCGATCAACCGTCGCGGCACACCTCGACACTCACCAAGCGACTGGCCCACACGCCCGCCGACGGCGAGGCCGAGCCGCCGAGCCAGGCGCGGACACGCAAGCGGACGACCGACGGCGCAGCCGCCGCCCGGCGCAAGACTGACGGCGCGCCTGGCGCCGAGCGGACGACCGGTGGCGCGGCTGCTGCCAAGCGGGCGACCGGTGGCGCGGCTGCTGCCGAGCGGATGACCGACGACGCGGCTGCTGCCAAGCGGACGACCGATGACGCACCCTCGGCAAAGCGGACCGCGGACGGCGCGCCTCGGGTGGGCGCGCGGAGAGAGGAGGTGCCGCCAGGCGCGAACGCCAATGGGGTCGAGGAGGGCGGCCCGCCGATCGCCCGCGCGCCCGACATCGCCGAGAACGAAGGCGTCGCTCCGGTCCAGAAGCAGAAGGCGGCGCCGAAATCACGTGGGCGCAACCGGCGTCATGGGAGGCGGCGCTGATGGCGATGCTCGCTTGGGTGATGCTGGGTCTGGCGCTGTGGCACTTCACCATCTGGCTGCCCGACCGCTTCTGGGGCGGGATCGTCGGCGCGTTCGTCGGCGCCTTGATCGGCGCTGCTGTATCGGGGTTCCTGATCAGCGGGTTTCAGATACCCAGCCGGCACGCGACCGATATCGCGACCGTGCTTGAAGCGATCCCGGGGACGCTGATCGGGATCGCGATCGTCTACTTCGAGGGAGTCCGGCGGGAGCGTGCCGCCGGGGGGCGGCGGATCGGCCTCGCTTAGGGCCCTTAGGGCCCTCAGTCGAGTTCAGGGCCCTCAGTCGAGTTCAAGTGTCAGCGGAGGGTACGCGTACCTGACCGACCCGCACGGCAGAGCACATCGGCACGTCGCGGGGTCGGTTTGCGCAGCAGGGCAGGGCTCGCCATGGGTGACCGAGAGCGCAAATCGCTTGCCTTCGGGCCTTCGGAGCGATTTGCAGGGTACCCGCAGCTCACCATTTGACCTGGTAGGTGCAACTGTCGGCGCCTCGCTTGCGACACGGCTTTCCGTCGTCGTGCTGGACGCGAACGACGGTGCGAGACGACTTGAACTTGTCTGCCGTCCCGGTGATCAGACCGCGGTCGAAGTCGCAGGGGTAGGGATTGCGGCATACGACGGTGGCTGAGTCGCCGCCGTTCTGGTTGAAGACATAGTGGCCGATCTCGCCGCCGCGATGGTTCATGTGGTATGCCGCGTCGATCGCGCCGAGCGCATCGGCAACGCTCCTTATGGCGGCCGGGAACCTCGCGTTCTGAGGGATCGACTTGCCGATCGCAAACAGCGTGTGGGCCCCGAGCAGCTCTGATATGTCTTTGAACGCGTCAAGCCAGGCCTGCTGCGCGTACCACGTCCCCGGCTTGGGGTTCGCGATCGCGTTCTCCTCCAGGATCTTGTTGGCTCGCGACCTGAATGCCCCCATTCCAGCCACAACCGACAGGACGGTCTCGCCGTTCACCTGGACGCCGGGCGCGAACGCTTTGAACTGGGCCATAGACTCCTGCCTCCTCGGAAATGAAGACACCGCCCGAAGCGGGATCGTAGCTTGGCCTTTTTCGAGCGACGGCACTCCGAAGCTTTTGGCGAACATCAGGCGCGAAATCGGTGCGTCGCGCCCCGCATGCACGCGATCCTTCCCGACGGCTCAACTCTGCGTCAGCGGCCGGTTGCGCGTCGTGCTCCGCGGTCTGAGGATCGCTCGTAGGCGCGGCCCAGACAGACCGATCCGTCGGGGGTGACGAGAGACAGGCCGATCCGTCGGGGGTGACGCATACCCTCCGGCCATGCCCGAGGCCGCAGCTCTCGTCGACGCCGGCGCCAGATCGCCGAGCGGCGCGACGCTGCAGGCGGTAGTCGC
>Ga0335081_10010153_pt1 | contig 15197 bp, 8 predicted proteins | sample Lox_Sample_35_FD_206713 | JGI IMG/M metagenome (GOLD analysis project Ga0335081, IMG submission 206713) | Soil microbial communities from Loxahatchee National Wildlife Refuge, Florida, United States - Lox_Sample_3.5 | ecosystem: Environmental > Terrestrial > Soil > Wetlands | place: USA: Florida...
TTGACCGGTGCCATTTCTGCCCAGCAGAGACCAGGAACTAACGTACGCGGGACTGGTTCCGAAATAACCCCACGTGATGCTGGCTGACGAAAGATGTGTGATTCCGCCGAGGGAGATCTGGTAGTCAAGGTTGTTCGACCCCGGATAAGCCAGCGTCTTGGGATCGCCATCAATCAGATTCGCTGCTCCGTAATTTCTGCCAATCGAATAAACCGGATTTTCCGGTACGTTGGACTGGACGCCAGCCAGGGCCAGGGTTGACGCGGCTGCGGTACCGAAAACACGCAGCTCATAAGCACCGATCCAATTGCTTCCGCTGGCGACCAGCCGAAGTTCCGTGATCTTCGCGTTCAGCGCTACATCCATCGTGCTTTGCCCGGGAAATCCGCCGCTGGCCAGTTGCTGCCAGTCCTGGTTGCCGGTCCGGCCCATGATCTGCCAGCTTTGCACGTAGCGAGCGTCAGTTCCGAAATAGCCCCAGTCGACGGAAGCCCCGGTGACGTTGTAGGTCCCATTGAGCTGGACTACGTAATCGAGTTGCATCGAGCCCGGATACGCAAGGCTGCTGGGATCGCCATCGACCAGGTTTGCGGCGGCGTAGTCTCTCGCTAAGCTGCTGGTTGGACTCTCGGGAATCAGGGATTCTGCATGCACTCCTCTGATCGGCGGCTTGCCGGTCGGAACCGTGGCGGTGATCTGAATGGCCCGAGCTTGCGTTGCCGGTGAGAGGTCCTGATACACAAGCGCATTCTGATTGCCTGCCTGTAGCTTGGGGAAAAAACTCGTGGAGGCTTGTGCCGTCGGGCTGATGCGCAGGCGGTGCAACTGCACGGGCCCGTCCAACTCTACCTTGACATAGTAGGCTGACGCTCCGGTTGCCAGACTGCTTAAGTCGGCGATCAGGTCGAAAGAGGAATGACTGATGGCAGGCTGGAACGGAACGGGATTCGACCAGTGGGTTCCATCCACCGAATAATAAGCTTGAAGCGATCCCGCGCTCCCCGGGGCAAGCTGAGCCAGAATGGCCAGCGAGAGCACCGGGAAAAGGCTCGATTCGCTGTAGACCACATAACCTGGCTGGCTGGAGGTATTCGCGAGAACTCTTATCCCGCTGGCGGTCGCATTTACGTCTACGCCGGAACTGGCCGATACACGTTGTTTCCATGCCGCGTCGGCAAAGCTCAGGTTCCAGCTGAACTGGATAGAGTTCACAGTACTTGGAGGCAGGTACTGTCCTGAGGGATAAAACTGCACGCTATCGTGCCGGTTCAGCGAGCCCAGATTGATGCTCTCGCCAGGTCTGAGTGAGAAGGTTGAAGAGAGGCTTGGCGAAAGCGGTGGCCAGTATCGAAGCGTCGCTGCGGTCTGCTCGTAAAGTGCCGCCATCTGCGCGCCGGACCAGCCGGCTGGATCATTTCCGTTGGCGTCCACCGTACGCGCGACCAGAGTGGGATCATTGAGGATGTCCTGCACGCTGGCGATCGTCTGATCGTCTTTGAGGTAGTAGACATCGTGGTCCGGGTCGAGCATATGCCAGGCATTGCCGTAAAAGGCTTCCGGAACCGTATGAAAGCCAGACAGAGACGCTAATCTTGTCTGATAGCCCTGCTGTTGCCAGATCCAGGCCAGCGCATAACCGCGCTGCTCGCAGCATCCGAATCCATAAGCGTTGAGAATGACAACCGGATCGTAGGTCACACCATGGGCATTTCCCGCGTAGCAGAAGTGTTGTGTGTTTGACGCCACAAACTGCCATGCCTGGATGACACGATCCTGGTCCGTCGCCGGTGCGGGCAGGCTGTTCAAACGCGCCATGATGGAAGACGCATTCAGGGCTGGCTGATTTCCCGGAGTAAACACGTATGGCAAAGAGACCGTTGAGCCGGAGGTGTTGCGGATGCTGATGCCGGCGCCGCTCACATCATTAAGGGTAGAAAGGTCCAGGGTGAAGGACTGATTGGCGCTCTGCACGGCGGCAGGGCTCCGGAACTCCTGTGTCCTGGCTGCTGTCGATAGAAGAATAGCAATACAAACTGTAAAGACCGCCCGCCTCAGCCGCTGCATCGTTGTTCGCGCTCCCGATTGCATTTCGCTGCACCAGGGGAGTGCGACCAACGTTCCAAACGAAGGTCTTCAGCACTACGGTAACTAAGTCCAAGTCATTGAAATAAAATCAGATAACTGTGCTGAGACACAAAGTCCCAGGGTGCTTGATATTGCACAAAAAAGTGTGCAAGAGTTTGCACACGAGACTCAGCCAAAAAGGCGCAGAAGCCTTGGCGGCAAACCCGCCACAGTTCCTCCTTTATTGTGTATTGTGCAGGGCTGAGGATCAGCAATCGCGACCAGTCTTCCCGCTGTCGTCCGCGGAAACGCCCGGCGCAGCACCCGCCCAGCAGGTTGGCCGACGAGCACGCTTCTTGCAGCAGCCCCCGCGAACGAACTAAACTCGTTATAGCGTTCGTGGATGATTGGGAATCAGTAGATAAAGATCCTCTCAAGAACTTCCGCAGGTGCGAATGGCACCGAGTGTTTCTTCACGGAAGAGATGAATTATGACGACGACAAAAATTGCTCCCACGCCTGCAGAGCTTGAAGCGTCCCAGCCCGAGCCAGCCCAGGCCGATGCTATCGACGAGACTTCCGAGTGGATCGAAGCCTTCGATCAGGTAGTGGTTGAGGCCGGTCCTATGGCCGGCGCTCAGTTGCTGCGCACGCTCACGCGGCGCGCTCGCCAGGCCGGTGTCGATCTGCCGATCCAGTTGAATACGCCCTACGTGAATACAATTCGCGTGGAAGAAGAGGACCCCTACCCCGGCGACCGCCTGATCGAGCGCCGTATCAAAGGGCTGGTGCGCTGGAATGCGATGGCGATGGTCCATCGCCAGAATAAGAAAGATCCGGGCATCGGCGGACACATCTCCACTTATTCGTCCCTTGCCACGCTGTTGGAGGTCGGATTCAACCACTTCTTCCGCGCGCGCTACGGCAACGAGCCCGGGGACTTCCTCTACCTGCAGGGGCATGCTTCGCCCGGAGTTTATGCTCGTGCTTACCTGGCCGGGATGTTCACAGAGAGCGAGATCAATAATTTTCGGCATGAGTTGCGTGATACTCCCGGGCTGTCTTCCTATCCACATCCCTGGCTGATGCCGAATTTCTGGCGTTTTCCGACGGTTTCCATGGGTCTGGGGCCGCTGAACGCAATTTACCAGGCGCGTTTCATGCGTTACCTGGAAAACCGCGGCTTGATTTCCCAAACTGCGCGCAAGATTTGGGCGTTCGTGGGTGATGGCGAGTCGGACGAGCCGGAGACCATGGGATCGCTCACCCTCGCATCGCGCGAGAAGCTCGACAACCTGGTCTTCGTGGTCAACTGCAATCTGCAACGCCTGGACGGACCGGTGCGCGGCAACGGCAAAATTATTCAGGAATTGGAAGCTGCTTTCCGCGGCGCAGGCTGGAACGTGATTAAAGTGATCTGGGGCGCTGACTGGGACGAGCTGCTGGCGCGCGACACCACCGGCCTGCTGCTCAAGCGTATGGAAGAATGCGTGGATGGCGATTATCAGAGCTGCAAGGTGAAGGGCGGCGCTTACATCCGCGACTATTTCTTTGGAAAGTATCCCCAACTGCTTGAGCTGGTCGCCGACAAGAGTGACGAGGAACTCTCGCGTCTGCGCCTGGGCGGCCACGATCCGCAAAAGATCTACAACGCTTACAAGTGCGCCGTCGAACACCGCGGCGCGCCCACCGTTATCCTGGCCAAGACCATCAAGGGATATGGTCTAGGCTCGGCGGAAGCCCGTAACGCCACCCACCAGGAAAAGAAGCTCAACGACGAGAACCTGGCGCAATTCCGCGCGCGCTTCGACATCCCCATTCCCGAGCAGGCAGCTCACGACGGCGCGCCTTATCGCCCGCCTGACGACAGTCTGGAGATCCTTTACCTCAAGGAACGGCGCAAGAAACTGGGGGGATACATCCTGCAGCGCAGCGTTCCCAAGTTCGATTTGAAAATTCCCGCGCTCGATTATTTCCAGGAATCGCTGGAGGGCTCGAAGGGACGCGCGGTTTCAACCACCATGGGATACGTCAGCATGCTGCGGCATCTGCTGAAGCATCCGGAAATCGGCAAGCTGATTGTGCCCATCGTGCCCGACGAGGGCCGCACATTCGGCATGGAGTCGATCATTCGCCAGGTGGCCATCTACGCAAGTCAGGGACAGCTGTACGAACCACACGATCAGGACATGCTGCTTTACTACCGCGAGGCCAAGGACGGACAGATCCTGGAAGAAGGAATCACCGAAGCCGGTTCCATGGGATCGTTCACCGCGGCTGGTTGCGCGTACTACAACTATCGCGTTCCCATGATTCCGTTCTTCACCTTCTATTCGATGTTTGGATTCCAGCGCGTGGGCGATTTGATTTGGGCCTTTGCCGACGCGCGCGGCCGCGGCTTCCTGGTCGGCGGCACGGCCGGCCGGACCACACTCGCCGGCGAGGGCTTGCAGCACCTCGATGGTCACAGTCACGTGCTGGCCAGCGTCGTTCCCACCTGTGCCACCTATGACTGCGCTTATGTGTACGAGATCGCCGTCATCGTCCAGGATGGCATTCGCCGCATGTACCAGGATGGCGAGGACCGCTTCTACTACATCACCGTTTACAACGAGGATTACCCGATGCCGGAGATGCCCAAGGATTCGGCCGAAGGAATTCTGCGCGGCATCTACAAGTTCAAACCTGCTTTGGGCGGCAAACCCTCGCTGCAGTTGTTTGGCAGCGGGCCGATCCTGAACGAGACTCTGCGCGCGCAGCAGATCCTTGCAGAGAAATACAAGGTACAAGCTGACGTGTGGAGTGTGACCAGTTACAACCAGCTCCGGCGTGAGGCGCTGGCTACCGAGCGCTGGAACCGCTTGCACCCTTCGGAAAAGGAAAAGAAGCCTTACATCCTGCAGGCGCTTGAGGGAGCCGAGGGGCCGATCGTGGCGGCTACGGACTACATGAAGATCGTCCCTGATCAATTGGCCCCATGGCTGACCGGTCGCCTGGTCACGCTCGGCACAGACGGCTTCGGAAGAAGCGACAACCGGCAGCACCTGCGCCGCCATTTCGAAGTGAACGCGGAGTCGATCGCCGCCGCAGCGCTCTCGCGCCTGGCGCGCGAAGGCAAGTTTGACGCCCGCAAGGCGCAGAAAGCCCTCCAGGATTTGGGCGTAGATACGGAGAAAATCGATCCCGCCCGCGCCTGACAAGCGCAGCGCGGCGCAGCCGGACAGAGCCACGGATCGCACGCATCGGCACGGACGGCAAAATCCGTGAGATGCGTCACCCTCCGTGGCTTTGCTTTTGGTACCCTAGTGCGTTCATCAGGGGAGAGTCTGGAGAACCTGGCGTGATGAAGCGAGTCCTTTTATTCCTAGGTGGTCTTCTGCTGGTTTTGATTTTCGGATGCGGAGGGGGAAGTACCGTGACCCTTCCGAACGGTTTCCTTTACGCCGCCAATTCCTTCCGGCCGGGATCAATGGCCGCCTACACAGTCACCAGCGGGGCTTTTGTTCAGGTGAGTGGGAGTCCGTTTGTGACTGCCCCCAACGCCCCGTACTCGACCGCCGTCTGGCCGGCTCCGATCGCTGGCGGCGCGGCCGTTACGACCAAGTTCCTGTATGCGGGCATTCCAGCGACCGCGAAGGGCGGCGTGATAACTCGCCTGCTGGGTCGCGTGCTGAACGGTGCAGTGACCGGTGGCATCATGATGATGCCGATCAACACCAGCGATCATACGCTGGGTACGGCGCAGATGTTCGCCACCAGCGGTGATTACGATCCCGTTGCCGTTACCCCAAGCAGCAACTTCCTCTACGCCATCGACCTCACAACCAATCACCTTGCTGCATTTTCGATCAACAGCAGCAGCGGGGCACTGACCGCGATTGGCCCGCAGGGCCCGCCGGTTGGAGTGGCCGTGGGCCCGGACGCCTTCAACGTCGTGGTCGATCCCCAGGGCAAATTCGTATTTGTGGCGAATTGTGATTGCGTTACAAATCCGCAGAACCTGGGCTCAGTATCGGTGTTTTCCATCAATGGGGATGGAACGCTGACGGCGGTTCCGGGTTCGCCGTTCCGCCTGGGCGCGGCCGTTACCGCGCGCCCCATCGCGATGGCGGTTTCGCCGGACAGCAAATTTATCTTTGTCGCCAGCCTTGCCCAGACTGCCGCCACTGCCGACGAAGTGTACGTGGAAAGTATCGCCGCGAACGGCGCACTGTCCGACGCGGTGCCCGCCATTCCTTCCGTGAACCTGCCGGTGGGCAGCCGGCCGGTCTCGATCGCGGTGAGCACCGATGGCAGCTACGTCTACACCGGAAACAGCGGCAATCGCACCGTCTCTTTTTTCATCAATTGCGCGGAAACCAACGCCAACACGACAACTCCCTGTACGGGTGTGAATGCGCCTCTGCTGATCCCCGCCAATAGCAGTTCCACGCCGGTCAGCGGCACACCCGGCATCATCATCACGGATCCAACCAATCCCACGTCTTCCACCACCACCACAGTTATCGGGGACGGCTTCCTTTACGTCACCGACTATGACCACGGCACGATCCAGGCGTACAGCATCACCGGCACCGATGAATGCACGGGCATAAGCACTTGCATACCGGGTACTCCCGCGGTCAGCGGCTCACCGGTGAACACCGGCGGCGGCAACCCGTTTGGGATAGCTGTTGCACAGTAAGGGCGCTGATTGAATCGGTTCTGCCGCGCTGACTAGGCCGCGGTACGGTGCGACTTTCTGCGGCGGCGGCTGCTCTCAAAGGACGCTGCGGCGATTGCCGCTACTACATAGAAAATACCTGCGTTGGCGGGAATCTGCAGGTTGAAATCTACGAAGCTGTGCACCAGGATTCCGGTAACCCCGAGCAGGGCGGCCAAGGTCGCGCCCTGCGTCATCTCCAGCCCGGGACCACGAAGCTTGCGGAACCCGCGCCGATACACCACGGCAAGAAAGCCCAGCACGGCCGCGAACCCAAGCGTCCCAGTTTCGGCCAGCACCTGCACATAATCATTGTGCGCGGCATTTATAAAGACATCAGCATAGAAGGTGCGGTACTTGGGATATACGGTCGTAAAAGTTCCCAGCCCCCAGCCAAGAAGCGGGCGTGCCTTGATCATGGGGATGCTGTCACGGGCGATCTGAATACGAGTGTGATAACTGGCGTCGTCGGTCTTGAAAGAAACAAAGCGCTCGACCAGGGGCTTTCCGCCCAGCCACAGGAGAAAGATCAGAATCAGCAGGCAGGCGGTGGCGAAAATGGCGGCAGACCGCCGGCTGGCGTTCTTCCACCACAACACTCCGGCGAGAAAAACAATTTCGAAAGCGAACGCCGTCATTCCCCCGCGCGACAAAGACAGAAAAATGGTGACCGCCATAAATATGCCTGCGAAGGCAAGCAGCACGCGTTTGGGGGGCGTTAACTCTTCGATCACGCTCAGCACCAGGGGAAATGGCGCCAGCATCTCCATAAGACCGGCGTAGTGGTTGTGGTTAACGTACGGACCGAAGATGAAGCTGGCGCCGCGCACCGGCACCAGCCAGTAAATTTCGCCTTTTGAGGTAAGGTCCTGGATAACGGCGAAAATGGCAATCAGGAATCCGGCGACGGTTAAGGAGCCAACCAGACGCTTGACGTCGTCCTGCGTGCGCAGCGCCTGCACCGCCACCAGCAGGATCATGGCATAGGCGATGTAAGTGAAACTGGCGCTGCGCGTCATGTATGCATACGCCGTCCGGTGCAACAGGAGTTGAACTCCTGCGATTGCGGCGAATGCGGCCACCGGGAGAAACAGGGGGCTCAGCGCGAACTCAGCGCCTGAAATGAGCTGCTCCACGCCCCAGAGCACCAGCAACCCCGCCGCCGCTGCCTGCAATCCGAACAGCGACCACGGTTCCACGGCGCCGAACGTCGCTACTCCATAAACCAGCACCCCAGCTAACCCATACAGCACGAAGCAATGGAGGGCGTGGGCGCCGGAGACAACGGCGGTGCTGCGCACACCAATCGCCGCAATCACATCCGCCGGCATAATCCGAGCTTGTCCGCTCACGGCAAACTCCGGCTGTTAGTTACGGGAACGAGCTTCACATCATCTACCCAGATCTTCCCGCGGATCAGCTTCTGGCCGGGAATGCGGACGATGCGCACCAGCAACAGGTCGTCCTGAGGCCCGGTTGTGAACTCACCTCGAAATTCCCGCCAATCGGCGGCGGCGGAGGCTCCATCGGTCAGCAGGTAGGGCTCATTGCGGTTTACTCCAAAGATGGCCAGCCGGGGCGGGCTGACGGTCTCGAGGTTTTCCGCCATCATGAAACCGCTGAACTGATACCTCGTGTTGTGTCGTGCCGGTACCAACTGCACCACGCCGGAATCCACGGGCGTTCCCTCGAAAGTAATGGCAAGCGACCGGCTGCCGCTGTGGGCGTGCTGGTCATCGATAACCACGGATGCGCCCGGTTGCGGAGAATATCTCCAGTCCAAGCCGCCGTTGAGAAGCTCAAGCTCAAAACCGCCGTTGACGATACGATTGTCCGAAGGCACGTAGGAACTGAAATCGGGATTGGCGACAGCCGACTGCCGCCACGCCTCTTCAACTTGCGCCGACTTTCCCTGGCTGAGCAGAAAATCGAAATAAGGAAAGGCGAGCGTCACTGGAAACGGACGCTTCAGCGCAATCAGCTGAGACCACACTTTATCTGCCGCCCCCTCGGGCCGCTTGTCCCACAGGAATCGGATAAATGTGAAATAGGCTTCGGGACGGGAGGGCAGCACCTTGGCCGCGATCAAGTCGGGATCGCGTGTCGCGCGCCAGCACACGTTGAGCACAGCCAGCAGCACGTCGTTGTCATTTTCCACCAGGTCGTGGAACCGGCGCAGGGCCAGCTCCGTCTCTCCCTCTACCAGAGCGTAGTTAGCGGTTTGCCAGACCACTTCGGGCGTGGTTGGGTCCGCTTCCATCGCGCGCGCCAGGGCCTGCCGCGTTCCCGCCGGGTTGCCGGAGGCCAGGTCGGCGTTGGCCAGATCCAGCCAATAGCGGGCGTCGTAAGGATTGAGAGCGATCGCTGCCTGGAAATTGGAGATGGCATTGGGAAAATCCTGCATCAGCAACGAGTAGCGCCCGCTGCGATAACGGAATTCGGCGTTAAAGGGCTCCCGCGCGGCGGCTGTTTTCAGGTTGTCGGGAGTAACGTTTTCCGCCCACTGGAGGGCTCGGTAGGCTCGCGACACCGTTCCCATGTACAAGCCGGAAGCAATCAACGCAAGGACCAGAATCGCAAGCCGGGTGGCAAGCGGCAATTTGCGCGGCGCTGGTTTAGCCGTCAGCTCGGCATGCGACCCTGCACCGGAAGCCTGTGTCATGCGATGCAGAACGGTATCCGGTTACTGGGGCGGCAATTGCTCGTCGATCTTGTCGCTCTTGTAGTAATAGCCGTACTTCTTCCCGTAATAGCCGTAGTAGTAGTAGTAGTCGGAGGCATTCAGGTCCATGGCGTTGACCACTACTCCGATGATCTTGGAGTTGACATAGCCAAGCAGTTGCCGCGCCCGTCGCAGCGCCTGCTTCGTAGTCTGCCCCGAGCGAATCACGAGGATTACGGAATCGGCCTGCACTGAGAGCAGGACGGCGTCCGTTACCGAGAGTGCCGGCGGGGTATCGATAACGATGTGGTCGAACTCCTTGCGCCATTCCGCCAGAATGCTGTTCATCATCCCCGAACCCAGCAGCTCCGCCGGATGCGGAGGCGATCCACCCGAGGGCAGCACGTGCAGGTTCGGCAGTTGCGCCCAGGGCGTGATGGGGCATGCCGAGATATTACCGGTCAGATATTCCGACAGGCCCGGCCTCTGCGGCACTCCGAAGGCTTTGTGAATGCTGGGGCGGCGCAAGTCGGCGTCCACCATCAGCACGCGCGCTCCGCGCTGAGCCAGCACGATCGCGGTGTTCACGCTGGTGGTGGTCTTGCCTTCCTGAGCCAGCGGGCTGGTCACGAGCAACACCTTCGGGGGCGCGCCCCAGGAAGAAAGCAGAATCGAGGTGCGCAGCGTGCGATAGGCTTCCGCCGATTGCGACTGTGGCCGCAAGTAGGAGATGGTCTCCACCGACTCCTGTTGCGGCATAACCTGAGAACCGGCGCGCAGTGGCTTCAAGGCGCGTCCATAGCTGCTGTTCAAGCGCACGCCGGAAGGGATCATGCCCAGCGTCGGCAGCCCCGCCACCAGTTCCACCTGATCGGGACTGCGAACGCTGTTATCCAGCATTTCCAGAAGGAATGCCAGCCCGATGCCTCCCGCCAGCGAGAGAAAGAACCCGGTGGTGATGTTGCGCGGAATATTGGGCTGCGCCGGCCGCATGGGGAGCCGCGCTTTGTCGATAGTCTGAACGTTGCTGTTGCGCAGTCCGGCGGCGACTCCGGCTTCCTTTAAACGCTGCAGCAGCCCATCATAGAGCTGGCGGTTGGATTCATAATCCCGGCGCAGCAGGTTGTACTGGATGGCGCTTTCGTTCAGCTCGTTGGCTTCCTGTTTCTGAGTCTCGAACGCAGTGCGCAACAGCTTCTCGCGCTCCAATGCAGCCTGGTAGGTGGCTTTGTAGCGTTCGGCTCCGTTTGCCAGTTCGGTCTTGATCGCATCCTGCGCAATCTTCAGTTGCGTATTGAGTTCTTTGACCTTGGGATAGTTGGCGCCGAACTGGGTGGACATGGCCGCCAGCTGCGATTCCAGGCCGCTGGCTTGAGCCTTCAGCGACTCGACCGTCGTCTCGTTCACCGAAGTGCCGCGCGGCAGCAAGTCTGGCCTTCCATCAAGGCTCATGCGATATAGCGATTCCTTCTGGATACGATCCATCTCGGCTTCGGTCAGCTCTTTGTTCAACTGGTCGAGCTTGGTGGTGATGACGTTCTGCTTCTCGTCGATACCGACGATGCCGTGTTCCTTCTGATAATCCACCAGCTTTTGCTGCGAGGTCTCCACCCTCAACTGCAGGTCGGTAAGCTGCTGCGAAAGCCACTCCGAAGTGCGCACCGTGCTCTCGAACTTCGCCTTGAAGTTCTGCTGAATGTAAGCTTCCGCTACCTGATTCACGATCTGCTGCGACAAATAGGGATTCGTCGAGAGGAAATGCAGCTCCACGATGTGGGTGCGGGGAATCACCTTTACAGTCAACCCGCCGTGGAACGTGTTCAGCAGCGAATTTTCCTGAGCCGCCGTGAGGCCGGCCGAGCCGAGGGGAATCGCCCGGCTGGGGGCCTTTGCCGGTACCCCTGTGAATCTTGCATCCTGGTCCAGATGCAGGTCGTCGATCACGTGCAATGCGATGGCGTCGCTCTCCAGGATCTTGGCCTGCGTGTCGAGGTTGACGGTGTAATCCTCGTCGTCATAGGAGCTCGCCGATCCTTTGAGACCCAGCGTGTCGGTCTGATGGTTGATCGCAATCCGCCCCACCGCGTCGTAGAGCTTGGTGGCACGGAAAGAATGGACCGCCACCAGAACTGTGATCACCACCACGCACGACACCACCGTCCACTTGCGCTTGAGCAGCAACCGCCAGTATTCCAGCAAAGAAGGTTCGAGGGTCGCGAGCTCGGTTTCGGGACTGGCCATGGCCGGCCGCAGGACGTCTAAAGATCGGGAGGCTTCAGCGCGCACCAGATTGCTAGGATCCATTCACTGCTCCATCGGAGTTTCTTGCAGGAAAAGTCATGGAAGAAAAATTTTCTGGATTCTAGCAGTGGTGCATCACTGATGGTGCAACAGAATTTCGCGGGGGAATCGAACTCGCAATCATGCAGACGAGGGATCGGCGAAGACAGGGTTCGCGCGGCATGAAGGCGATAGGCCGCGCTCCCAGACAGAAGTTTTCCACAATCGCGGTTACATCGAAAGCCAACTCGCCGGTGCGGGAAACATTTTGACAAGGAGATTTCGCCAACCCTATAGTCAGTTCAGGTTGCACGCGATTTTCTGATATTGGTGAACACGCTGCCAAAGCACATTCTCAATCTCTCTCCGGCTTCCCTGGATAATTTCTTGAATTTGGCGGCTGACCCTGCGTTGGTTTACGCGCGTCATCAAGGTCTTGCCTGATGGCGACGCTCTCCGGAGACGCGTTCCAACTGGAACCGCAGCTGGCGGCCGCCCCCTTGCCCGCGCTCCTGCACGTCGCGATTCGCCCGGCTCGCGGGTGGAGCAGCCTGGAACTCGGCGAAGTATGGCAGTATCGCGAACTGCTGTTGTTCCTCATCTGGCGCGACATCAAGGTGCGTTACAAGCAGACGGCGCTGGGCGCTGCCTGGGCGATTCTGCAGCCCGTCTTCAGCATGGTGGTGTTCAGCCTCTTCTTCGGGCGGCTCGCCAAGGTTCCTTCGGACGGCATCCCCTACCCCGTCTTTGCTTACTGCGCGCTGCTGCCTTGGCAACTGTTCGCCTACGCTCTAACCGAATCGAGCAACAGCGTGGTGGCTAACGAGCGCCTTATCACCAAGGTCTATTTTCCGCGCCTGGTAATTCCCGTTGCCGGCGTGCTGGCTGGACTGGTGGATTTTGCCATTGCCTTCAGCGTTCTCATCATTCTGCTGCTGTCTTACGGCATTCATCCCACGTGGACGGTCGCCACGCTGCCGTTATTCGTGCTGCTGGCCATCCTGACCGCGCTGGCGGTGGGGTTGTGGCTCAGCGCGCTCAACGTACAGTACCGCGACGTGCGCTATACGGTCGGGTTTCTCACCCAGCTCTGGCTGTTTCTTTCGCCCGTGGCCTATCCCAGTTCGCTGGTGCCCGAGCGCTGGCGCCCGCTCTACGGCCTGAACCCGATGGCGGGCGTGGTCGAGGGCTTCCGCTGGGCATTGCTCGGCAAAACCCCCGCTCCGGGAGCAATGCTGGCGGTTTCGGTATTGGTGGTCATACTTCTGCTCGCCGGCGGATTGTTCTACTTCCGCCGCATGGAAAACAGCTTCGCGGACGTGATCTGATATGAGTGATCTCGCCATTCGTTGCGAAGGCATCGCCAAGCAGTACCAGATCGGCGAGCGCGAGACCTACCGCGCTTTGCGCGATGCGCTCACCGAAGCTTTCACGGCGCCCTTCCGCCGAGTGCAGGCCGCGCTCCGCCGCGGCGATGGCGGTGCGCCCGGCGGACCACCGACCATCTGGGCGGTCAAAGACATTTCCTTCGAAGTGCGGCAGGGCGAGGTGCTGGGCGTGATCGGGCGCAACGGGGCAGGGAAGAGCACACTGCTGAAGATTCTCTCGCGCATCACCAAGCCCACGCGTGGCACAGCCGATATCTACGGGCGTGTCGGCTCGCTGCTCGAGGTCGGCACCGGCTTCCATCCCGAACTTACCGGCCGCGAAAACGTTTACTTGAACGGCGCCATTCTGGGGATGAAGAAAGCCGAAATCGCGCGCAAGTTCGATGAGATCGTCGATTTCGCGGAGCTCACTGATTTTATAGACACGCCGGTCAAGCGTTACTCCAGTGGCATGTATGTGCGGCTGGCCTTCGCCGTGGCGGCCCATCTGGAGACAGAAGTGTTGTTCGTGGACGAGGTCCTGGCCGTGGGAGACGCGGATTTCCAGACAAAGTGTCTGGGCAAGATGGATGATGTTGCGAAGACTGGTCGCACGGTGTTGTTCGTCAGCCATTCCACAAGTGCGATTCAGCGCCTGTGTCCGCGGTGCATCCTGCTTGCCGGCGGTCGGATTGATTTCGATGGATCAACCGAAGAGGCAATCGGACGATACCTGAGAAGGGTTGCCACGGACCGATACAGCGCAGCGGCCGATTTGGAGAAGCCGACCATCACATTGGCCAGCTGCGAGTGGGTCAAGCGCGAGCAGTGCATCGTTATCCGTATCGGTTTTCAGGCGCCCTTTCCGCTCTATCCGCCGATTGTTGGCGTCATCGTCTGTGACAGCGCCAGGCTTCCCGTGTTCGGAACCAACCAGCGGTTCGAGCATGACGACAACCTTCCGAAGTCGATGCAGAATGGCATCATCGAGGTTTGCGTCTCCACCAGCGCTCTGCGCGCCGGGACCTACAGCATCTCACTCTGGCTGGCGGACCAGTACAACGATTACTGCGAGCTTCGGGACGTTCTCAGTGTCCAGGTTGACGGGCCACTGCCGAGCGGACCGCAGCCTCCGCGCAGTTGGATAGGAAGCGCCCGACTGCACACCTCGTACAAGTACTACGAGGGTGATCCCAATTTGATGATTGGAGACGCCCGCCTGGTATGACTTCACTCTCACCCATGTGCGGTGGCCTTCGGTTATCGCCGCAGCGGGCGCTGCGGCCGCGAACTTGGAGAACCCTGTTTGACATGCGCCAGCGGTTTCCCGATTGCTGGGCCTGGCTCTATGCATCCGAGCAAATTGGCGGCTGGCTGACCCGGGACGAAAGCGCCGCGCTGTTCAGGTTGGCCAGGGACAAGACTCCTTATCGAAATCCGGTCGTAGTCGAGTTGGGTTCCTTCAAGGGAAAGAGTTCAGTGATGCTCGCGGGAGGTTTGTGCTGCAAGCATGCGCCTCGCCTTTACTGCGTCGATGTCTTTGGACCCAGCAGCGACCCCAGCTACGACAGCTGGCTCAAGGCCGCGGTGGAATGCGATCCGGTTCCGGTCGCCGAGCAGTTTCGTCACAACACACGGGTATGCGGCGTAGGCGGGTTCGTGACAGCAGTGAAAGGCTACTCATGGGATGTCGCCAGAACCTGGACTCAGCCGATCAACATGCTGTTCATCGACGCCAATCACGAGTACGAGGCCGTCGTGCGCGATGTCGAAAGCTGGTCGCCATTCTTGGTACGAGGCGGAGTGATCCTGTTTCACGACGTGAACGACAACTGGCCGGGAACCAAGAGGGCCTTTGAGGAAAGGATCGTTGGTCCAAAGTACAGCGCTGCGAACCAGGTGGATTCGCTGGCGTGGAGTGTAAAGCTCTGAACCAGCGGACCGAGCTGCGGTGAAAATGCAATTCGCGCCCATCCTGAAGCAGGCCCGCACGTTGCGAAATTTCTATTACGTGCGCGATTATCCTGCCGCGCGAACCATGACCGAGTTGCGCCTGGACCGGCGCTCCTGCTCCTATGACCGCGCCACCGGAGCGTACTGGGTCCGGGAACTGGACCTTTAC
>Ga0335081_10010154_pt1 | contig 15197 bp, 5 predicted proteins | sample Lox_Sample_35_FD_206713 | JGI IMG/M metagenome (GOLD analysis project Ga0335081, IMG submission 206713) | Soil microbial communities from Loxahatchee National Wildlife Refuge, Florida, United States - Lox_Sample_3.5 | ecosystem: Environmental > Terrestrial > Soil > Wetlands | place: USA: Florida...
AGGCAGTCGTCATAAACGGACGGGACGTGACAGAACAAGCGCAAGCTGAAGAAGCGCTTCAGGAGAGTGAGGCACGCTACCGCTCCCTCGTGGAGTTGTCCCCGGAGGCGATAGCAATTCATGAAGACGGCAAATTTGTTTACGTCAATCCTGCGGGAGCAAAGCTCATTGGGGCGAAGAAACCCGAAGATCTCATCGGAATGCCCGTGATTGACGTCGTACATCCTGATTACCGCGCTGTGGTCAACACGCGGGTAGGGCTAGCAAATCAACGCGACTCCGAGATCCCACTCCTCGAAGAAAAATTCGTGAGGCTCGACGGAAAAGTCATCGATGTCGAGGTGGTCGCTATACCGGTCTCCTTCAGAGGAAGGCGTGCCGTTCAGGTCGTCGTTCGCGACCTCACCGATAGAAAGAGAGCGGAAGAGACGCTGCAGCATCGCGATGCGATTCTGGAGGCAGTGGGTTACGCGGCTGAGCAATTTCTGAAATCAGGCTCGTGGCAGGATAGCATTCAAGATGTCCTTAACAGGCTCGGGACAATATTGGGGGCAAGTTGGGTAACTATTTTCCAAAAGTCTTTGTTCCCCGTGCGACGTGCAACGGTTACCCAACGATTTGAATGGGTGAGTGAAAGAACATCTTCAAAAATCGTTACGACTGAGTTCCAAGACCTGGATGTCTTGGAATATGGTTTTGACCACTGGTTGGACACGATGGACCAGGGGAACTTTGTCCGCGGGCTCGTCAGCAGTATGACGGGCAAGGCGCGGGGACTCTTCGAACGACATAATGTCATTTCACTTGCGGCAGTGCCGATCCCTGTGGGGAGCGTGGTCTGGGGTTTCATGGTCTTTGCTGATTGCGAATCTGAACGGAGTTGGTCGGATGCCGAAGTCTATGCATTGAAGTTTGCTGCAGACATTCTCGGGGCTGCCATTGAGCGGCAGCAATATGAGTTCGCGCTGAAGTCCACGGAACAGAAATACAGAATGCTCTTCGAAGAGTCGAGGGATGGGGTTTTTATCAGCACACCGGAGGGCAAATTCATTGACATCAACATGGCAGGAATCCAGATTCTCGGATACCGGACCGAGGAAGAAGTCCTTGCGCTGGATATCGAGCGGGATCTCTATGTCGATCAGAACCAACGTGGGGTCTTTCAGCGGGCCATCGCGGAACAGGGGTATGTCAAGGATTTCGAACTCCTGTTGAAACGGGCCGACGGCCAGAAATTGACGGTCCTTGAAACTGCCTCTGCCGTCCGGAATAGCGAGGGGAAGATCGTGATGTATCGTGGAATATTTCGCGACGTCACGAAGCAGAGAATGCTGGAACAGGATCTTCTTCAAGTGCACAAGATGGAAAGTCTTGGCACCCTCGCAGCCGGGATCGCCCACGATTTCAACAATATTCTGAGCATCATACTGGTTTATAATTCGCTGAATCAACGGATCGCCAATGATCCTCAAAAACTCGCTCAAAGCACGGGGGCTATTCACGAGGCGGTTCAACGTGGGGCAAACCTGGTGAAGCAGATTCTGACGTTTGCACGCAAGACGGAGGTCCACGTTGGCCCAATCGACATCAACGTCGCAATCAAGGACGTCGTCAAGATGTTGAACGAGACATTCCCGAAGACTATAAACCTGAGCCTTCATCTTTTGGACGAAGTACCCTTCATTACTGCAGACCCGACACAGATACAACAGGTGTTGCTGAATCTCTGCGTCAATGCAAGAGATGCGATGCCGGGAGGGGGCACACTGACGTTGAAAACAGATCTGGCCTCAGGGCAAAAAGTACACACCCTGTTCTCTGAGGCTCTTGCATCGGAATATGTCCACATCAGTGTCAGAGATACCGGAATCGGGATGGATGAGACGACGAGGAATCTGATCTTTGATCCTTTCTTCACCACGAAGGAAAAGGGAAAGGGCACGGGCCTTGGACTTTCCGTTGTCTACGGAGCAGTAAAGAATCACGAAGGCTTTATTCGCGTCGAGAGCATGCCATCAAGGGGATCGGTATTCCATCTCTATTTTCCAATACCCACGAAAAGCCTGCCAGCCTACGATCTGCAAATAGATGAAGAGAAGGAGATTCCTGGAGGATCGGAAACGCTTCTGGTCATAGAAGATGAGGAAGCAATCCGGTCGAACATTCAATCACTGTTTGAGGCAAAAGGATACAGCGTACTCGCCGTCCGTGATGGAGGAGAGGCCGTGGAAATCTACAAGGAAAAGAAAGACGCCATACAATTAGTGTTGAGCGACCTCGGATTGCCAACGTTGAGCGGTGATCAGGTTCTCTTTCTTCTGAAAGCGATTAACCCGGACGTGAAGGTGATCTTCGCCAGCGGATACTTCGAACCTGAGACAAAAAATGAACTGACGAGCGCGGGGGCACTGGATTTCATTCAGAAACCTTACACGCCGGAAGAAATTCTCAGAAAAGTCCGGAAAGCACTCGACCATCATTGAGAGTATCGTGTCCGTCGTCTGCAAACAGGAAATCTCAGGGAAGAGGTATCGGTGTCGGGGAGAAAGAGCACAACGGTGCGTGCTTTGAGATAATGGAAGGTTTTGTGGAGTCAGCAGTATCCAACCATGCGATACAAAGAAAATCTATGAAAGACAATTATTCTCTTACAAATCCCCTCTGCGCAATTCTCGATAAACCGCGCGAACAGTTCTGTCGGGAGGATTTCGTCAGCGTCATTGAGGAAAAACGAATTGAGCGTATCACGTTTCATTACACCGCCCTTGACGGGAAGCTCAAAGAACTGAAAATTCCCGTGACGAATAAACAGCAGGTAGAACGTATCCTCGCGGACGGCGAACGAGTCGACGGTTCGTCTCTCTTCAAAGGCATGGTTGACGCTGCCCTGTCGGATCTGTACGTGATACCTGTATACAAGACAGCATTTCTGAACCCGTTCGATGAAGCCAGTCTGGATTTCATTTGTCGTTATCTGATGCGTGACGGTTCGTTGGCACCATTCGCGCCTGACACGATCCTCGAAAAAGCATCGCAGTCGTTCACCAAGAACACAGGCATGAATTTTTACGCCTTCGGAGAACTTGAGTTTTTTCTTTTGAACGAACCAAATAGCAAGATGTACTCCGCTCCGAAACAGTGGGGATATCACGCTTCCGGCCCGTTTCTCAAGAACGGTCTCATCCTCAACGAGATGGTCAGGTGCATCTCGCAAATTACAGGAGCGGTAAAATATGCCCACAGCGAAGTGGGCTATATCGAGAGTGTGCGAAGTGACCTCGAGGAAATTAAGGGAAAGCAGGGAGAACAACTGGAGATTGAATTTCTTCCGACACCCGTCGAAGAAACCGGTGATATTCTTGTTCTCGCCCGATGGCTCATACGCAACGTTGCATACAAACACGACAGCGTAGCAACGTTTGCACCAAAACTCGAGGAAGGGGTCGCGGGGAACGGGCTGCACGTACACGCGGAAGTCAGGAAAGACGGACGTAACATCATGACCAGGAGGTCAGGAGAGCTTTCGGCGGAAGCAAAAATGGTCATAGGAGGTTTGTGCACATACGCAGAGTCGCTCACGGCTTTCGGAAATACTGTCTCCTCTGCATACCTGCGCCTCGTTCCCAATCAGGAAGCTCCGACGAGGATATGTTGGAGCGATATGAATCGGAGTGCCATGATCCGTGTTCCTCTCGCCTGGGCGACGATTGAGAATTTAGCCCAACGCCTGAACCCTGCGCAAAAGACACCGTTCGAGGAAAAGCAGGGAAGACAGACCGTTGAGCTGCGGAGCCCCGATGGCAGCGCAATTGCACATTTACTCCTTGCAGGAATTACGATTGCTGCTGAATGGGGACTGTCTCATCCCGAATCGGAAGCCGTTGCGAACGACCTCTATGTGGCTGGGAATATCTTCCGGGATGAGAGACTCCTCGCACGCCTTGCAGCCCTGCCTGCAAGTTGTGTTGAGTCGGCGCGTATCCTTCTGAAAAAGAGGACGTGCTACGAGAAGGACGGCATTTTCCCCCCAAGCATGATCGATTACGTTGCGAGGCTGTTACACGCGGAAAATGATGAAACCATGAACCGGTCGTTGATGGATCTCCCTGCTGACGATCGTTTGTTCGAGACAAGAAAAATAATGCACAAGGACATCCATCGACACTGAGCAGGTAGAGCCCGAAGTGAATTGATGATTGTTGGGATCAACGGTAACCCGAATCGTCGGACAGATGTCCCGGCGAGGTTGAGTGGAGCTAGGAACTCTGCGATCAGAAGGAGGAAGAAATGGAGAGCACGAACGACGAATTGGACAAGGAGGATCGCGGGTCGATGGGGGGATTCTCTTGTCCGCTGCCGATGACCGAATACAAGAATATCCTTCTTGCACACGGAGGAGGAGGCAAACTCACGCATCAGTTGATTCAGCAGATAATCCTCCCCCAATTTCAAAACAAATGGCTCGAGCCGCTTCACGATGGTGCAATTCTCGAGGTAAACGGGACAAGACTCGCGTTCTCGACAGATTCGTATGTGATTGATCCCATTTTCTTCCCCGGTGGCGATATAGGCAAATTGGCTGTTAACGGTACAGTGAACGATCTGGCGATGTGTGGGGCGAAGCCTCTTTTCCTGTCTGCGGCATTCGTCATTGAAGAGGGCCTCGCAATGGAGGAATTGTGGAGGGTGGTGGTGTCGATGCACGATGCTGCAACAAAAGCAGGTGTCGAACTTGTCACGGGCGACACGAAAGTTGTGGATCGTGGAAAGGGGGACAAGCTCTTCGTCAACACTTCAGGGATCGGAATCGTACCGGAGGGTGTCAGAATCGATTCCCAACGTGCAGCCGTCGGAGACAAAATTATCGTCAACGGACCGATAGCACTCCACGGAATTGCAGTGATGTCGGTACGAGAGGGTTTGGAATTTGAGACTGAGATCAAAAGCGACAGCGCTCCGTTAAACGGACTTGTTGAGAATATGCTTCTGGCGTGCAGAAATATTCACGTGTTGAGGGATCCGACCAGAGGAGGGTTGGCCAGCGCATTGAATGAAATCGCCGAAAGTGCAAAAAAGGGAATTGTAATCAATGAAAAGGACATCCCCATCGATGAAGAGGTCCGCGGCGCGTGCGAGATTCTTGGCCTCGATCCGCTGTACGTTGCAAACGAGGGAAAGCTCCTCGCCGTTGTTCCGGCGTCGGAGGCCGATTCGGTATTATCCGCGATGAGAGCACATCCCCGGGGGGGTGTCGCAGTCATAATAGGCGAAGTGGTTGACAAGCATCAAGGCACAGTTTTGATGAAGAGCCGTATTGGCGGCTCTCGCGTCGTCGATATGCTGTCCGGCGAGCAGCTGCCGAGGATTTGCTGAACGTCTTGATTCTATTCTTTGTGATTGTTTCGTGATTAGTAGTCTGCAGCTCAATGCCTCTCAAGCAACTGAATCTACGAAAGAGGGAAAGACAATGACAGACGGACTCAACGCAGGACGGATACCGTGGAGATTGGTGGGCATTTTCTCGGTGCTCGTCCTTGGCATCAGTATAGCCGGACGCGTCTATTATGTGAATCAGAAGGAGCAGATCAAACGGGAAAAACAGGCCCAGTTGGCGGCAATCGCAAATTTGAAGGTTGCTCAGATTTCTCAATGGCGGGATGAGAGAATCGCCGACGGCAGAGCCGTGGTTGAGAACCCCTTTCTGACCGAATGTGTGAAGACCATTGGTCCCAATCGGAGAGTGCGGGGTAAAGACGTGGAACTAATGCACTGGCTGAATTCTTTCGGCTCCAGTTCCGGATACGAAATGGTAGAGCTGCTGGACCGGACGGGAAAATCGGTTCTTCCCGAAGCGTCAAAATTCCAGATTGAGACTCAGGAAGAACCCCTCATCGACGAGGCGGCAAAAACCGGCAAGATTGTGTTCTCTGACCTTTATCGAGATTCGGCCGAAGATCACATTTACTGCGATGTCATTGCACCCGTCAGCAGTGGGGGAACGACAAAATCTGTTATTCCTGCCGTTGTTCTGCTGCGCATCAACGCATCAAAATCACTCTACCCCCTTTTGCAGTCGTGGCCGGAGCCGAGCAAAACGTCAGAAGTTCTTCTTGTAGAACGAGAGGGGGAACAAATTCTTTACCTTAACGAGCTACGATACACGAGGAACGTCCCTCTCATGTTTCGAAAGCCCATTGCCGATCGGGAGTTGCTTGGTTCAAAAGCGATCGTGGGCAGCGAAGGCGTTGCCGAGGGCATCGATTATCGAGGCGCCCCGGTCCTCGGCTCTCTCAACGAAATTCCGAACTCGCCGTGGCATCTCATCGCGAAGGTCGATCAGCAGGAAGTGTACGCACCCATCCAGGAACGTTCCCAGACAGTCTCGCTCTTTGTCATACTCGTAATAATTGCGGCCGGCTCGAGCATAGCATTGCTGTGGCGGCACCAGCGCTCCGTGTACTATCGACGGACTCTTGAACTGGAATTGAAGCGCAAGGTCATCGAAGAGCATTTTGACGCGCTCATGAAGCACGCAAATGACGCGATTGTCATCCTTGACATGGATGGACGTGTTCTGGACGTCAACGAGAAAGCGTCGTCGATGTATGGCCGCAGCAGGGATGAGTTCATTGGTTGCCACGTTGAGGAAGCGGTTGCTCCTGAGGCTCGGGTGGAATTTGAAGGTCGGATGGCGGAAGTTCAGCAAAGCAACGGAATGGTCTTCGAAAGCAAACACCAGAAAAAGGACGGAACAGTATTTCCCGTCGAAGTGAGCGCGCGTGTTATTGCCACGGAAGGAAAACGATTTTTTCAGAATATCATTCGGGATACAAGCGAGCGTAAGCAAGCCATTGAGGCGCTTCGTCTGTCGGAAGAAAAATTCTCAAAAGCGTTTCTCACCAGTCCTGATGCTATCGGCCTCAACAAATTGAAAGATGGTACATTCATAGAAATTAACGACGGGTTCTCGAATTTGACGGGTTTCGGAAAAAATGAGGTGGTTGGAAAGTCATCGCTCGAAATCGACATATGGGCTGTTCCAGAGGACCGGACAAGGTTTGTCAGAGAGCTGGTCAGACACGGCGAAGTAAATGACTTTGAGGCTGAGTTTATTACAAAGAGCGGCACGAAAAGAACGGGACTCGTCTCGGGGAGGCTGATCGATGTTCAACGTGAACAATGGATTCTTACCATTACACGCGACATCACCGAGCGTAAGAAAGCGGAAAAGACCCTCGTGGAAAATGAAGAGCGTATGAGGGTTGCATTGGAGGGGTCAAACATTGCCGTGTTCAATCAGGATACCGATCTCCGGTACACGTGGGTGTACAATCCCCAACGAGAACATTCCATGAGTGCGGTCGTCGGCAAAAGCGACCGCGAACTGCTTTCCCCACAGGATGTCAAAGAAATCGTCGGAATCAAAGAGAAAGTGCTGAGCAGCGGCAAGGGGGCGCACGCTGAAATATCGCTCGAACGGAACGGTGATCGATCCTATTTTGACCTCACGGTGGAACCGTTAAGAAATGAGAAAGGCAGGATCGTCGGGATCACCGGTGCAAGCCTTGATATCACGAATCGAAAAAAAGCGGAGGAACAGTTCCTCCTGCAAAAAGCATATTTTCAGCAACTGTTCGAGAGTGCGCCTGAGGCAATTGTCTTACTGACGGCAGACGAACACATCATTCAAGTCAATCAAGAATTCACACGGTTGTTTGGTTACTCACAGGAAGATACTGTAGGTCGCGAACTTAATGACCTGATTGTTCCCCACACGCACAAACAAGAGGGTCTCACGCTCAGCAGGAGAGTTGCGCAAGGATCGATTATCAGCACGGAATCGATCCGGCAACGGAAGGACGGGACGCTGGTGGACGTCTCGATTCTGGGAAGACCGGTGCGCGTCGAGGGAGGGCAGATTGCGCTTTACGCTATCTACAGGGAGATCACTGATCGCAAGAGGGCGGAAGAAGCTCTGAGGAAATCAGAATCCAGTTTTCGCGGACTGTTCAACAGCGTGAGTGACGCAATTTACATACAGGATCGCGAGGGTCGTTTTGTGGATGTCAATCAAGGGGCGGTGAATATGTACGGATTTCCCCGCGAGTACCTTGTCGGCAAGAATCCTTCGGATATCTCTGCGCCCGGAAAAAATGATCTTGCGAAAATCGAGGGATTGGTACAAAGAGCTTTTGATGGAGTGCCGCAACAGTTTGAGTTTTGGGGCGTTCGCAAGAACGGTGAGGAGTTCCCGAAAGAAGTCAGGGTGAGCAAGGGTACTTATTTTGGTCAGGAAGTCGTCATCGCACTTGCACAAGATATCACCGGGCGAAAGAGATTCGAAACCGTCCTCCAGGAGACAAATCGCACCCTCGAATCGCTGATCAAGGCTTCCCCGCTTGCAATCACCGTCATGGATCAGGAATGTGAGATCCAGCTCTGGAATCCTGCGGCGGAACGAATGTTCGGGTGGAAAGCCGATGAGGTCATCGGGAACTTCAACCCGATTGTTCCAGAAGAGGACCGGCACGAGTTCATCGCTTCACACACGAATGTTGTAAACGGAAAGACGATCCGAGAATTCGAAGTTCGAAGAAGGAAAAAGGATGGCACACCTATCGACATCAACCGTTCAACCGCCGTCATCCATGATGTCGACGGGAATATCAAAGGTATCATGGCGGTCCTTGCTGATATCACGGAACGAAAACGAGCGGAAGAAAAACTGCGGGAAAGCGAAGAACGGTTGCGGTTGGCGTTGACAGGCGCCAATATGATGAGCTGGGAGCTCGATGCGACCAGTGGAAAGGTCACGTGGTCTGAAATGTCGGAGAGGTTTTATGGTCTTCGCCCGAATGAGTTCAAAGGAACGCGCGAGGCGTATGTACAATTGATACACCCAGACGATCGTGTTGCGGCTGAACAAATGATGGATGAATCGTTCAAACACGGAACAGAATACAAATCGGAATTCAGGGTGATCTGGCCCGACGGGAGTGTGCACTGGCTTGCAGCGTTTGGCAAAGCTACGAGGGACGAACGCGGTCGACCTGTCCGAATGTCCGGTATCGGGGTAGACGTTACGGAACGCAAGAGAACGGAAGAGGCCATTCAGAGACTCCACCAAGCGGTCGAACAAACCGATGAGGTCATAATCATGACGGAGCCTGATGGGGTGATCACCTACGTCAACCCGGCATTCGAAAAACTCTATCGTTACTCGCGTGAAGAAGTTATCGGGAAGACTCCGCGGGTGTTGAAGAGCGGCGGAATGACCCAGGAGTACTACACCCTGTTCTGGCGTGATCTCGTTGCAGGCAAGAGCATACGGGCGGAACACATCAACAAGACGAAGGATGGAAAGATTGTTATTGTCGAAGCCTCCGTCAATTCTGTGTATGATGCAAGAGGAAAGCTGACCGGGTTCATCGCTGTGCAGGAAGATATTTCAGATCGCAAGAGGAATGAATCGGAGCGCAAGAGGCTGGAAGCCCAGCTTTTGCAAACACAGAAACTTGAATCAATTGGGACCCTGGCAGGGGGTATAGCACACGATTTCAACAACATTCTGGGAATCATACTGGCCTATAGTTCGTCCCTTCGAAACGCACGGTTGCCCTTCGAGAAAGTTGTCAGCGCTGCTGATGTTATCAACCAGGCCGTGGGGCGCGGTGCCGAGTTGGTGAAACAGATCCTCACATTTGCGAGAAAGACTGATGTTGTTTACGGATTGGTCAACATTAACACAATGATCCGGGAGTTGAAAAGGATGCTTGCGGAGACGTTACCACGGACCATAACCATCGCAACAGAATTGGGGAATGATGTGCCGGATGTGACGGCGGATGCAACCCAGGTTCACCAGGCGATTTTGAATATTTGTGTCAATGCCCGTGATGCCATGCCTGCTGGCGGAAAACTAACGCTGCGGACGCATATCGGGACTCGCTCTGAAGTGTCGAGTTACTTCCCCGAGGCCACCAGTGAACGATATATTCGCGTGAGCATCTCGGACACGGGCACAGGTATGGATGAAAGTACAAGGCAGAGAATCTTCGAACCATTCTTCACGACCAAACCGAAAGGGAAAGGGACGGGACTGGGTCTTTCGGTCGTCTACGGCGTTGTGAAGAACCACAATGGGTTTGTCCGTGTGGACAGTGAAATAGGGAGAGGCACGACGTTTCACTTGTATTTTCCCGCACCGATTCATGCCGTCCAGCCGAGTGAGAAGACCCAGGGGTCGCTCGTAGACATTCCTGGTGGAAGCGAATGTATTCTTGTCGTTGAAGATGAAGAGCCGTTGCTGAATGTCCTGTCGGGTCTCCTGAAGTCGAAAGGGTACCGTGTCTTCATGGCACACGATGGTTACGAAGCTGTCGAGACGTATGAACAACATCACAAGGAAATCTCTGTCGTGGTAAGCGACCTTGGACTTCCGAAGATGACGGGCCAGGATGCATTTCTAAGAATGAAGAGTGTAAATCCCAGAGTGAAGGTCATTTTCGGCACCGGATACCTCGATCCGGAACTCAAGACGGAATTACTGAATCTGGGCGCGAAAGGGTTTCTCGCGAAGCCGTACAGTCAGGACGATCTTCTGAGACGAATTAGAGAACTGATCGACATCGGTGGATGAAATGCGGATCTTGAGGTAAGGCACGAGGACATCACACTTTGAAACACAGGATTGCATTACAAACGGAAAGAGCCAGGGGTGGATGAGCGAGCGATTATCGTCGTAATTAATCCCGGGTCGACTTCCACAAAGGTCGCGGTATACAGCGATGAAGTCGAAACAATGTGTGAAACGCTCCAGCACGACTCGAAGACGCTTTCTCGATATGCTGATGTGTGGAGTCAATTCAATTTCCGACTTTGTATGGCGCAGGAGTGGCTGCAACGGTTGAAGGATCCCCCTTCCGCTGTGGTAGGAATCGGAGGCCTGCTTCGGCCGGTACCGAGTGGTACTTACGCTGTCAACGAAGCGATGCTGAAGGATGCAAAGGCAAACCTGCAAGGTGCCCATCCGTCAAATCTCGGATGTGCGATGGCACTGGAACTGGCGAGGAACACCGGCTGTCCTGCCTTTGTCGTCGATCCTGTATCTGTCGATGAGTTCCTACCGCTCGCCCGATATTCGGGTCATCCTTTAATTGAGAGGAAGAGCCTTTCGCACGCACTTAATATTCACGCGATGGCTCGCAAAGCAGCCAAGGAAATTGGAATACCGTACGAACACACATCGTTCGTTGTCGCGCATCTGGGGGGCGGGATTTCCATTGCTCCGGTGCGCGGTGGGAAAATCATTGATGCAAATGATGCTTCGAGTGACGGACCTTTTTCGCCTGAACGAACCGGCGGTTTGCCCCTTCAACAATTCATCGGTCTCTGCTTTTCCGGACATCTTGAGGAAGAGGATGCTCGGGCGCTCGTCATGGGGAATGGTGGATTGAAAGCGTATCTAGGAACAAACTCAGCATATGAGATTGAACGGCGAATTGCTGCTGGAGATGAAAAGGCCCGAGAGGTCTACGAAGCAATGGGTTATCAGATTGCGAAGGAAATCGGCGCCATGGCTACGGTGTTGTCTGGCGAAGTGGATTCCATCGTGTTAACGGGAGGCATGGCTCGATCAAGTCGTCTCATCTCAACGATAAGCAGCCGCATCGCGCGCATTGCACGGATTTTGAGCTATCCGGGCGAAAATGAAATGCTCGCGCTTGCTCAGGGTGCGCTCAGGGTTTTGCGTGGTGAGGAACAAGCACAGGAGTATTAGATGGAACGCGTCGCAATTCAGAACTTCGATCAATTACTCACCTTCGTCGGCACGCTCCCGTCGCGGCGCGTTGTCCTCGTGAATCCAGCTAGTGCGGAAACATACCGGGCGGTACGTGAATCGCTGGAGAAATTGAACGTTGTGTTCCACCTGGTGGGAGATCAGAACGTGATTCGAGAGGATCTACGCGCCGCCGGAATAAGCAATGACCGTATTGAAACGCATCACGCAGGCGGTATGGGATCCGCACTTCATTGTGCCATCGATCTCGTGCAGTGTGGAGAAGGCGACATTTTGATGAAAGGATCCGTTGACACGTCGACAATGATGAAAGCGGTGTTGTCGGAGAAAAGCGGCCTGCGCACGGGTCGCTTGCTGACCGACATCTTCATTATGGAATATCCGCGAAGAGAAGGAAACAAGTTTGTCATGATTACGGACGGGGGCATGACCCTTGCTCCGGATCTCTCGAACAAAATTGAACTCGTAAACAATGCAGTCGCCGTCGCCCACGCCCTTGGCAATCTAATGCCCAAGGTCGCTATTCTTTCCGCAACAGAATTCGTTTTGCCTAACCTCCCGTCAACAATCGACGCGGCTGCGCTTGCAAAGATGAACCAGCGGGGACAGATCAAGAATTGCATCGTTGACGGCCCCCTGGCACTGGACAACGCACTCTCGCCGGAAGCTGCAGAGGAAAAGGCTATTGATTCCCCCGTGGCTGGCAAGGCTGAGATCTTGGTGGCTGCGAATATCGAATCTGCAAATAGTCTTGCAAAAAGCACGACCTATTTTGCGGATATGAGGCTTGCCCACGTCATCGTTGGGGCGAAGGTTCCCATTCTCATTCCCTCGCGTGCGGACAAGAGTGATGCAAAACTCCTTTCGGTGGCGATGGGAATCGTCATGAGCTCCCAGCCGCAGCAGGCGACCAGTTAGATTTCTCTTGCGTTCGCTGCAAAGATTTCATAACTATACAATCTCCAACCTTTGGCGCGCGAGCTGACCTTGACTCATGCTGTTCAAGCCAGACTAGCGGTGGCGGAGGAACCGGGGCGAGGCCATTGCCGTCTATAGAGTGATTTCTGTTGTTTCCCGGAAACATCGTGGAGCGGTCGAATTTGCTCAATTCTTAACTATTTTGCTTAGAGAATCAATGGAACATAAGATTTTAAACCGTTACGTGGCTTCAATTGTTTTTCTGGTATCGCTGGCCACGTATGTCAAAACGATGCCGCCGACCGTCGTGTTTTGGGATGTCCCGGAACACGCTGCTGCTTCTTATGCAGTTCAGGTTCAGCATCCGCCCGGTTCACCGTTGCTGGTGTTGGTGATGCGGATAGCATCCATGATTCCATTCTCGCACGACATCGCCGTGCGAATGATTTTTATCAACGCCGTTGTCAGCTCGATCAACGTGATGCTGCTGTACTTGATCATGATTCGGCTTGTTCTCATGTGGCGACAGGTGCCAGAGTCGATAAACGAAAAGATATTCTTCTACACTCCCGCCGTCATTGGTGCTCTTGCGTTGACATTCAGCACGACGTTCTGGTTCAATTCCGTCGAATTAGAGACGAGGAATACGAGTCTATTTTTTACTGCAGTGATTGTCTGGCTGGCTCTTTTATGGTATGAGAGGGCAGATTTGGAAGGAAGTGACAGGTATTTGCTGATGATAGCGTACCTGGTGGGGTTGACCTCCGGTGTGCACATTCACGGCCTGCTCGGCTTCTTCATAGCGATCATGGTTGTGTATTTTCGCTCATATAAGAAAACCCTGAAACAGTTTTTTCTCTCTGCAGACATCTTGAAATTCGGGATTGTCGGCTCGTTGATCTTCTTCACGGCGTATCCGGGTGTTATAGAATGGCTGCCATCGATGCTGGACGGGAATGTATTCGGCACGCAAAGCCCGCTGTGGCAGTACGCGGCTTTTGGGATTGTTGCTCTCGCGGGCTATCTCACATACTACTTCTTTCAGAAGAGAAACAGGATCCCTTATCTTGCCTGTTTTTCATTCGTGCTGATTGTTCTTGGATTCACGACGTATACAACGGTTTACATCAGAGCGAACGCGCATACGCCTATCAATGAAAACGATCCCAGCAACATGGCGCGGCTCGTTACCTATCTTGAGCGTGAACAATATGGCGAAGTTCCTCTTTTCAACAGACGTTTCTCGGAGGAACCGGACAAGGTTGCCAATTTCAAGAAGTATTCGAGCGATCTGGATTTTCTATGGAGGTATCAGATCGAGCACATGTACCTGCGCTATTTAGGGTGGAATTTCATTGGCAAGGATGGTGATGCTCAAGACAATGGTATTCTTTTCTCGCAATTGTACGGGATTCCTATGCTGGTTGGATTGTTTGGTCTCTTTTATCATTGGCGCAGAGACCAAAAGTCGGCCTTTATTATTACGTCTTTTTTCTTGTTGACCGGACTTGTTCTTGCGTTCTATTTCAACATGCAGGAGCCGCAACCACGCGAAAGAGACTATTTCTTTGTCTATTCGTTCTTCTGTTTCTGCATTTGGATTGGATTCGGTGTCATGGAGTTGTTGGAGATTGTGAAGCGAGAGGTGACCATGAAACGGCCGGAGATCGCCGGGTATGCGGTTCTTGTGGTCGCATTTCTTTTGATCCCCGGCAACATGCTTCGAACGAATTATCATATGATGTCGCGTCACGGTCACTACCTTGCGTGGGATCATTCGTACAACCTTCTGCAGAGCGTTGAAAAGGATGCGGTCCTCATTACGAACGGAGACAATGATACCTTTCCGCTTTGGTATCTTCAGGATGTTGAAGGTATTCGGCGCGATGTCCGCGTGGTGTGTCTCAGTCTTTTGAACACCGATTGGTACATTCTTCAGCTGAAAAATGAACGACCGTATGGAGCAAAGACGGTGCCGATAAGCATTCCGGACGATCAAATCGAAGGAATCCAGCCCGTACCGTACCAGCCACGCGTTATGCAATTGTCCGTGCCTCTCAGTGTGCGCCAGGGATGGGAGGCGGAACACGGCGACTCGACCGGAGCAAGCGTCGCTGATACAATCAAATTCTACATGCCCAACACGCTGCAATTTGGAAATGTGAAAGGACTGCGTGTTCAGGATGTGCTCGTGTATGACATCATCAGGACCGCAAACTGGCAACGGCCCATCTATTTCGCAATCACCGTGCAAGACGATAGCAAAATTGGTCTTCAGAATTATCTGCAGGTCCGTGGACTAGCAATGAAGGTTGTTCCCCATAAATCGCAGAACGCGTGGATGGCGATTGACGCAGACGTTATGCAAAAAGAACTGTTCACCGACGTGGAGACACCGTCAAAAGAGCCTGCGCCTGGATTTCGATGGCGAGGGTTGCAGGATTCCACCGTTCACTTCGATGAGAACCAACGCGGCCTG
>Ga0335081_10010155_pt1 | contig 15196 bp, 17 predicted proteins | sample Lox_Sample_35_FD_206713 | JGI IMG/M metagenome (GOLD analysis project Ga0335081, IMG submission 206713) | Soil microbial communities from Loxahatchee National Wildlife Refuge, Florida, United States - Lox_Sample_3.5 | ecosystem: Environmental > Terrestrial > Soil > Wetlands | place: USA...
TGCTGTTCCATCTCTTGTTTGATCGCCCGCAGGACGTTCGGCTGATCGACAGCCATTATATTTTCGATGTGCACGAGAGTTTGGGCCGCGTTCCGCCGCCTGGCGAAGTGAATCGCTACACCAAGATTCATTTTGCGTTCGGTCCCCAAATCCCGCTTCGTCCACGGGCTGCACGCGCGGTTTATCTGTTACGAGATCCCATAGACGTCATGATGTCAGTATGGGACTTCAAACATCTTACGGGTGAACAGGGCTTGTTGGACGCGTCTCCGAGCGAGCGCGAAGCTCTGTTTCAAAAATTCTGCCAGCACTGGCTGAGCACCGGCGGGCTGGTCTATCCCTGGGCAGGAAGCTGGCGGGACAATGTGAATTCCTGGATAAATCAACAAGAGTTGCCCGTTCTTGTGGTTCGCTACGAGCAGCTAAAGGCTAATCCCGCCGCAGAAGTACGGCGCATCATGCACTTTCTCGGCCGTCACGCCAGCGACGAGCGCATCACCGCGGCAATTGAAGCCGGCAAGCCTGACAATATGCGCAAGTTGGAATCCGAAGAGGTCAAGGCCGGAGTGCCCGGTATTTTTTACCGGCCAGGCTTGGCCAGAGGTTACGCCCAAGGCTATCGCTTTGTCGGACGTATGCACGGCGGTTCTTCAGAAAAAATCCTGAGCCCGGCCGCTCGACAATATGCGGCGCAAATATTCGGCCCAGTTTTGGCGCATGCGGCTTCGCGCATGGATCGCGAATGAACGATATCTTTTGTACCTATTTCGACCACAACTATCTAAGCCGCGCCATGCTGACAATCAGGTCGTTGCGGCGCTTCGAGCCGCAGATGCCGATCTATGTCCTCGCGCTCTCCGAATTATGCGAATCCATTTTGCGAGAGCTGGCTCTCCCCAATGTTGAAATTATTCCGCTCGCCGTTCTCGAAAAGGAATATCCGGAGCTTTCCTCGATAAAGCCGACACGCTCGACAATTGAGTATTATTTCACGCTGTCACCCTTTTTGCCGCATTTTCTGTTCGAGCATACGACGGCCGACCGAATAACGTATATCGATGGCGACCTTTATTTCTTGGGCTCACCACGTCCCATTCTCGATCAGTTGCAGGATGCGTCCGTTGCGATCACGCCGCATCGCTTTTCGTTCGATTTTCGCAACCATCACATTTTCGGTCACTTCAACGTCGCCTGGCTGACATATCGGCGGTGCGCCGAGGGATTGCAGTGTCTCAATGCCTATAAAGCAGATTGCACGGCGTGGTGCTACGATCGCGTCGAGGATGGACGCTTCGGTGATCAGAAATATCTCGATACCTGGCCCGGCCGCTATCCGTCACTCAAAATCATCGAGCATAAAGGGTTCAATCTCGCCAACTGGAACATTCATAATTACATGATCCGGTTGAAGAACGGCATGGTGATAGTCGACGACGATCCACTCATATTCTTTCATTTCGCTTCCGCACAAATGCGACTGGACGGTAGCTACGAGGTCATTGTGCAGCACAGGGGTGGGCGCAGCAAATCCGTGCTGTTCGACTACGTCGTCAATCCATATATCCGCGAGCTGGAGGAGGAATCTCGTTCGCTGCGAAGACGTTTTCCGGCGCTCCAAACCAGCGTTGCGAATATCAGGTATCCGTTGGCGACTCGCCAAACCGGCAGCGGGTAAATCGCCGAATAAGGGCCATTCTATTGGGATTTGATCGGCACAGCCGAGAAAAATGTCTTTCAACCACCTCGCCGAACCGATATTTATGCAGCGTGGCCGCACATTCGGGCTGGAGCGAGCGGTGTCGCGCCACAAGGCCTGATGGATCGTGACGATTGGATCGTGCGGATTGGATCGTGACATTGGACACTGGACCGTGACATGGCCGCCAACACAAGATTTCGAGGCTCGTTTACTGCGCTCGTGACCCCGTTCAAGAACGGGGCCGTGGACGAAAAGGCCTTCCGCGACCTGGTCGACTGGCAAATTGCCGAAGGCACTAACGGTCTGGTTCCGGTTGGCACGACCGGGGAGAGCCCGACGCTGTCCCATAAGGAGCACAAAGAGGTCGTCGAATGGTGCGTCGAGCAGGCGCGCGGTCGAGTTCCGGTCGTGGCGGGCGCAGGCTCCAACTCGACCGCCGAGGCGGTTGAGCTAGCCCGGCATGCCGAAGGCGCCGGCGCCGATGCGGTGCTCATCGTCACGCCTTATTACAACAAGCCGACGCAGGAAGGCCTGTACCAGCACTTTAAGGCGATCAACGACGCGATCGGCATTCCGATCATCATCTACAATATTCCCGTGCGATCCGTGATCGATATGTCGGTCGAAACGATGAAGCGTCTGTACGAGCTTAAGAACATCGCCGGGGTGAAGGACGCGACCGCGAGTATGACCCGTGTGTCGCAGCAGCGCGCGGCGCTCGGTGAAGATTTCAATCAGCTGTCCGGCGAGGACATCACCGCGCTCGGGTTCATGGCCCATGGCGGCCATGGCTGCATTTCGGTCACTTCGAACGTTGCGCCCCGGCTCTGCGCCGAATTCCAGGCCGCATGCCTTAAAGGCGATTTTGCCGCCGCGCTCAAGCTGCAAGACAAGCTGGCGCCATTGCACATTAATCTATTCGTGGAAACTAGCCCGGCGCCGATCAAGTACGCGCTGTCGCTGATCGGCAAATGCGCCAATACGCTGCGGTTGCCGATGGTGCCCGCTAGCGAAAAGGCGCAGGCCGCGGTCCGCGAAGCCATGGTACATGCCGGTTTGATCAACTGAGTTCGCCACCCGTGGGCGAGCGGATTGTCGTTGCACTTATCGTGAAGCGACTGCGTTAGCTCTCAGGTCAGGGAGGGGCCGATGCTTGAGGAATTCAAGAAATTCGCAATGCGCGGCAATGTCGTCGACCTTGCAGTCGGCGTGATCATCGGCGCGGCATTCGGCGCGATCGTCAATTCGCTGGTTGCCGATATCGTCATGCCGCTCATCGGTTCGATCACCGGCGGGCTCGATTTTTCCAACTACTTCGTCCCGCTGTCGTCGAAGGTGACGGCGGCGGCCTTGGTCGACGCCAGAAAACAAGGCGCGGTGCTGGCATGGGGCAATTTCATCACGCTCGTCATCAATTTTTTGATCATCGCTTGGGTGCTGTTTTTGTGCATCAAGGGTATCAATCGTCTCAAAGCTCCCGAGACACCGGCGGCGCCGGGGCCGCCTTCACGGGAAGTGCAATTACTCACTGAAATCCGCGATCTGCTCAAAGCGCGTTGAGCCGCGCAGCGGGTGAAGGCTGAGTGCCATGGCGGCCAAGAGCGCGACGACTACGGAGAGAAAGCTTCGCGTGGTCGCCGACAATCGCAAGGCGCGCTTCAATTACTTTATCGACGAGACCTTTGAGGCCGGTCTTGCGCTGACCGGCACCGAGGTTAAATCGCTACGGCAGGGCAAGGCCACCATCGCCGAATCCTATGCGGATGCGCGCGGCGGCGAGATCTGGCTAATCAACTCCAATATTCCTGAATATTTGCAGGCCAATCGTTTCAATCATGCGCCGAAGCGACCGCGCAAGCTGCTGCTGCACCGCCGCCAGATAAATAAGCTCGTCGGTGCCGTCGAACGCGAGGGGATGACGCTCATTCCGCTGAAGCTTTATTTCAATGAAAAAGGCCGCGCCAAACTTGAACTGGCGCTGGCGCGCGGCAAGAAGCTCTATGACAAGCGCGAGACGCAAAAGAAACGCTCGTGGGAGCGTGAGCGCGGACGATTATTGCGCCAGAAGGGATAAATTGCTCCGCTGGCGCGCTTTGGCGTAAATGCGTCAGCGCGACCGCCGGCGGCCGGCTACCGGTAAAATGAGGGTTAAATGTCAATTCCTACCAAACTCGACCATTGTGTCATTCACGTCAGCGATTGGGAGCGCTCGAACGCGTTCTACACGGCGGTATTGGGCGCCGAGTTGGTCGCGCGTCCGACCGGCTGCGCCTATCGGTTTGGCGACAAGCAACTCAATGTACATGGACCGGGCGTGCGACCGGCCGAAGTCGCCCGCATTCCCGTGGCGCCGGGCAATAGCGATTTGTGTTTTGAATGGAGCGGACCGATCGCGGAGGCGATTATGCATTTGAAGCGCTGCGGTATAGCCATCGAAAACGGGCCGATGCAGCGCTTCGGCGCCAAGGGCGCCGGCACCAGCGTTTATTTCCGCGACCCGGATGGCTCGCTGATGGAATTCATGTCGTATGCGTGATCGAGCCTACCCGAACCATACCCGAGCCATACCCGAGCCATGCCGGCGCAAAGATCCTGGAGACCGCAATGAGGGAAGCGCCCGGAGCGCACGATCCGGCTAGGCTGCCGCCGGATTTGCCGATTCCGACAGATGATGGCGCCGCGCGGCATCTCACCGGCGCGAGCCTTCCTGACATCACGCTGCCGGCGACCGCTGGTCCTCCCGTGACTTTGTCCAAGCTCAAGGGAGTAAGCGTTCTTTACGTCTACCCGCGCACCGGCGTTCCCGGCGTCGATGCGCCGCCGGGTTGGGACGACATCCCGGGCGCGCGCGGCTGCACGCCGCAGTCGTGCGGGTTTCGCGATCACTCTGCCGAGTTAAAGGCGCTCGGCGTCGCCCAGGTCTACGGGTTATCCAGTCAGGACACCGCGTATCAGCGCGAAGCGGCCGAGCGGCTTCACCTGCCGTTCCCGCTTCTGTCCGACGTAGCGCTGAAATTGAAATCTGCCATCGGCTTGCCGACATTTTTCACGTCGGGCATGACCCTCTACAAGCGCATGGCGATGGTGCTTGAAGATGCCGCGATCGTACGCGTTTTCTACCCGGTATTTCCGCCCGACAAAAACGCCGAGGAAGTCACGGCCTGGCTGCGAATACGCCTTGCGGCTGCGCGTCGATGAGCTTGCGCGCCTGGGCGATGACGTCGCGGAACATCTGCGGCGTCAGCACGCCGGTATTGGTGTTGTAGCGCGAGCAGTGATAGCTATCGAGCAAGGTCAGCGCCGCCACGATATGCGCTCGGCCATGAGCGAAGGGGAATTGTGATCGCTGCGCACCGGTTGCTTGCACAAAGCTCTCATGGGCGATACGGCCCAGTGCGACAACCGCGCGCAGATTGTTCATTTCGGCGATCGCGGCTTTCAGATAATCGCGGCAGGTCTTGATCTCCTGCGGGGTGGGTTTGTTGTCCGGCGGAACGCAGCGCACGGCATTGGTGATCCGGCAGTCGAGCAACTCGAGTCCGTCGTCGGCGCTGGCGGCGTAACGACCGCGAGCGAAGCCGAATTCAGTCAAGGTCGCGTACAGGAGATCGCCGGCATAATCGCCGGTAAACGGCCGGCCAGTGCGGTTGGCGCCGCGCAGCCCGGGGGCAAGGCCCACGATCAAAAGTCGCGCGTTGCTGGGTCCAAAAGAATCGACCGGAGCGTTGAACCAGTCTGGTTCGCTTTTGCGCCATGATCGGCGAAACGCCACCAGCCGCGGGCAGCGCGGGCAATCGCGGCCGGGCATCCCGCTCGGGCGCGTCATTCGTCTTCGAATTCGTCTTCCGCTTCGACGCGCTGCGCGGTCGGGCTGCGCTGTAAAAATTGCGGGGTGTGCCTCGGCTCGCGCGGTTCACGCTGGTCCCGCGGCTCGCGCGGCGGGCGATCGGCCGGATCGCGGCCGATCTTGGATTGCAGCTCTATGATATCGACGAACTGATCAGCCTGGCGGCGGAGTTCGTCGGCCACCATCGGCGGCTGGGTGGAAATCGTGGACACGACCATAACGCGCACCCCGCGCCGCTGCACCGCTTCCACCAGCGAACGGAAATCACCGTCGCCGGAAAACAGCACCATCTGGTCGATAAACGGCGCGAGCTCCATCGCGTCGACGGCAAGTTCGATATCCATATTGCCTTTGACCTTGCGCCGTCCGGTCTGATCGACGAATTCCTTGGTCGCTTTGGTGACTACCGTATAGCCGTTGTAGTCGAGCCAATCGATCAGCGGACGGATCGAAGAATATTCCTGATCCTCGATGACCGCAGTGTAGTAGAACGCGCGCACCAGATAACCGCGCGACTGAAACTCCCGCAGCAGGCGCCTGTAATCAATGTCGAAGCCCAGCGACTTTGCGGTCGCGTAGAGATTGGCGCCGTCAATGAACAATGCAATTTTTTCGATTTGTGCTGACATGATCGATCTCGTGACGCTGTCGTGATCAAACCGGCTCGATCGCAATAGTTTCGCCTGCCGGCGCTTAAATTAAGCTTCCCACCACCGGAAACATTTAACGTGCGAAATACTGTCGTCCTTGCCGGGCAAAATCCACGCCCGATACGCTGTGGCACGCCGTCGCGGCGCTTTCGTGACTACGATTCGGAACCTCCAGGGCTTGATCCCAAAAATTCCGGTAACAGAGGCGGGCGCAGACGCCAAGTTAAAATTTGCCAAACAAAAATATAAACCGAAACTGGTCCGTAAAAAGAGGGCCTAAACCGCCGCTGCGCCTTCCCTGGCGCATCGGCCGCTGCGGTCTCGCGGCGCTTGGCATCACGGCCGGAAGGCGGTTTTCCACGCTCGGCCCTTGCGCGGCGGGACCGGGCAGGATAGCTAGTGCCCCAATTGTTCCTATATTTATGGCTAGGGGAGCTTTGCCGGGAGCCATTTCCAGGCCTTCGGTAAGCCAGCCAGGAGCGAATATCAGATGGCCCGCGTCACTGTCGAAGATTGCATCGACAAGGTCGAAAACCGTTTCGATCTCGTTTTACTGGCAGGCCACCGCGCCCGGATGGTGTCGTCCGGCGCACAGATTGCCGTCGAGCGTGACAACGACAAGAACCCCGTTGTGGCGCTGCGCGAGATCGCGGAGAAGGCCATTTCGCCCGAGGATCTGCGGGAAGAGCTGGTCCACTCGTTGCAGAAATACGTGGAAGTCGATGAGCCTGAGCCGGAGGCGGTTCCGCTCATCGGCGCCCCAGGCACCGGGGTCGACGCCGACGATACCGACGTGACAACGGACCGGATGTCCGAAGAGGAGCTGCTCAAGGGCCTTGAGGGCTTGACCCCTCCCGAAAACCAGCCCGAGCCGGATGCTGGCGAGGAGGAGGAAGAATAAGCCTCCCGCCTGCCGCAAGCGGACGCTCGTTCGTCCTCTGACGATTATTTAACGAAATCCGTCTTTGCTCGCCGCTCATGCCGGCGGGCCTGACGTTGCCGCAACGGTGTCTCGCCTTGTGGTGCAACGCCTGCGCCATGATATCTTTATGGGGCACTTTGGCCGCTCATTGCCGGAGGGTGCCAAAGCACTGCCTGAGGTATCGCGAATGCCGCGCTTGCCGATCGATCTGCCGCGGATGGAGAACCAGCCCCGAATCCGGGCGCCGGTGACCCGCAGCCCCGATCTGGCGCCGCTCGAAGTCGAGCCGGTGCGAGCAAAGCCGCGCAAGCGGCTGATGCGGCAGTACGAACTCATCGATCGTGTCAAACACTACAATCCGAACGCGAACGAGGAGCTGCTCAACCGCGCTTACGTCTATGCCATGCGCGCCCATGGCGAGCAGAAACGCGCCTCGGGCGACCCGTATATTTCCCATCCGCTCGAAGTGGCGGCGATCCTCACCGACCTCAAGCTTGATGACGCCACCATTGCGGCGGCGCTGCTACACGACACGATCGAAGACACTGACGCCACCCGTGCGGAAATCGATCGGATATTTGGCCACGAAATCGGATTGCTGGTCGAAGGTCTGACCAAACTGAAGCGGCTTGATCTCGTCTCCAAAGAAGCCAAACAGGCGGAAAACCTCCGCAAGCTTCTCCTGGCGGTGGCCGATGATGTGCGGGTGCTGCTGATCAAGCTCGCCGATCGGCTGCACAATATGCGCACGCTCGCCCATCAGCCGCCCGCGGCCCGCCGCCGTATCGCCGACGAAACGCTCGAAATCTACGCCCCGCTCGCCGGCCGGATGGGCATGCAGCAGATGCGGGAAGAGCTGGAGGATCTGGCGTTCCGCGAGCTCAACCCGGAGGCCTACAAGGTTTTAAGCGAACGGCTCGAAGCTCTCGCCGCGCGGTCGCGTGCCTGGATCAGCGAGATCGAGCAGCAGCTGACGAAAAAACTCGCCGACCGCGGTATTTCCGCTGAAGTTTCCGGACGGCGCAAGCGGGTCTATTCCATCTGGCGAAAAATGGAGCGCAAGGCCGTCGGCTTCGAGCAGCTGTCGGACATTTTAGGGTTCCGCGTTGTCGTCGGCAGCGTTGCCGAATGCTATCAGGCGCTGGGCGTCGTCCATACGACCTGGCCGGTCGTGCCGGGACGGTTCAAGGACTACATTTCCACGCCGAAGCAGAACGATTACCGTTCGATCCATTCCACGGTGATCGGTCCGGGCAAGCAGCGCGTCGAATTGCAAGTCCGCACGCGTGAAATGCATCAAATCGCCGAATACGGCATCGCCGCGCACGCGCTCTATAAAGATGAGCTTGGGTCGCCAACCGAAATGCTGTCTCGGGAGTCGAGCGCCTATGCCTGGCTGCGCCGCACGATCGAAATGCTGGCCGAAGGCTCAAATCCGGAAGAGTTTCTGGAACACACCAAGCTCGAACTGTTCCACGACCAGGTATTTTGCTTCACGCCGAAGGGAAAGCTGATCGCGCTGCCGCGCGGCGCCACGCCGATCGATTTTGCTTATGCCGTGCATACCGACGTCGGCAATATGGCGGTGGGCGCCAAGATCAACGGCAAGATTGGACCGCTCAGCTCGCCCCTGCAAAACGGCGATGAAGTCCAGATTCTGACGTCAAAAGCGCAGACCGCGCCGCCCGCCGCCTGGGAGTCGATCGTCGTCACCGGCAAGGCGCGCGACGCCATTCGCCGCGCCACCCGCGTGGCGGTGCGCCATCAGTATTCGGGACTCGGGCGGCGTATCGTCGAGCGGCTCTGTCAGCGTGCCAAGATCGAATATTCGGACGAAAAGCTCGAAGGCGCGTTGCCGCGGCTCGCCCGCGCATCTATCGATGACGTGATGTCGGCAGTCGGCCGCGGCGAGATGAAGGCGTCCGACGTGGTCCGCGCCATGTATCCCGATTACAAGGACGAGCGCGTCGTCCCGGTCGTGCCGAAGTCCGAAAGCGGCTGGTTTGGCCTGAAATTCGGCAGCGCAGTGAAGTTCAGGCTGCCGCCGGAGGCTGAAGGCGGCGCAATCCCCATCCGCGGCATCAATTCCGATTTGCCGGTGCGCTTCGCTCCGAAGGGCGGCGCGGTGCCGGGTGACCGTATCGTCGGCATCCTCACTCCCGGCGAGGGGATTACCATTTATCCGATCCAGTCGGAGGCGCTCAAACAATTCGAGGATCAGCCGGAGCGCTGGCTCGACGTGCGTTGGGACGTCGACGACAAGGTGCCGCAGCGGTTTCCGGCGCAACTTGCGGTGCATTCGGTGAACGAGCCGGGAACGCTGGCGCAAATCGCGCAGGTGATCGCCGAACATGACGGCAATATCGATAATATCCGCATGACCAGGCAGTCGCCCGATTTCACCGAACTGACGATCGACCTTGAGGTTTACAACCTCAAACACCTCACCTCGATCATTTCGCAATTGCGGGCGAAAAAAGTCGTCGCCGCAGCCGAGCGGGTGAACGAATAATGCGGCGCGCTGGCAAAATCATAACCGGACTTCTCGGCTGATATGCCTCTGCTCCCGATCCGGCTCGGCGTGAACATCGATCATGTCGCCACCGTGCGCAACGCGCGTGGCGGCCGCCATCCCGACCCCGTGAAAGCTGCCGAAGCGGCGATCGCGGCCGGCGCCGACGGCATCACCGCGCATTTACGCGAAGATCGCCGCCACATCCTGGATGTGGACGTCACCCTGCTCAAGGTGCGGATCGATAAGCCATTGAATCTTGAAATGGCGGCGACGCACGAAATGGTGCGCATCGCGCGCCAGCTCAAACCGCACGGCGCCTGCATTGTGCCCGAACGCCGCCAGGAGCGAACGACCGAAGGAGGCCTCGACGCTGCCGGACAGCAGGACACCTTGCGTGGCGTAGTCGAAGAATTGGCCGATGCCGGCATTCGGGTTTCGCTGTTCATCGCGGCTGAGCCGGCGCAGATCGAGGCCGCGGTCAAGATCGGTGCGCCGGTCATCGAGATCCATACCGGGGCCTGGTGCGATGCCGTTACGACCGGGCAGCCGGCGGTGGCCGAGTTCGATCGTATCGTTCGCGGCGCTGCGCTCGCCAATAGCGCGGGACTGGAAGTTCATGCCGGGCACGGTCTCGATTTTTCGACGGCCGAGGCGATCGCGGCGCTTCCCGAAGTGGTTGAGCTTAATATCGGACATTTCCTGATCGGCGAGGCGATCTTTGCCGGGCTCCCGGCTGCGGTGCGCTCGATGCGCGCGGCAATGAACCGGGGCAGGGCTCGGGCGGCTGCGGGTTCGGGCGGGATTGCATGATCCTCGGTATTGGCTCCGACATCACCGATGCGCGCCGGATCGCCAAAGTCATCGACCGGCATGGCGATCGTTTCCTCGATCGCGTTTTTACCCCCATCGAACGGGCCCGCGCCGATAAACGCCGCAACCGGGTGGAGACCTATGCCAAGCGGTTTGCCGCCAAGGAGGCTTGCGCCAAGGCCTTGGGAACGGGGCTGCGCGGCGGCGTATGGTGGCGCGATATGGGAGTGGTCAACTTGCCCGGCGGCCGCCCGACCATGCAATTGACGGGCGGCGCCCAGCAGCGCCTGCAGGCGATCACGCCTAAAGGTTACGAGCCGCGCATCGACGTGACGATTACCGACGAAGGGCCCATGGCCCACGCTTTCGTCGTTATCTCGGCAGTCCCGGCCGGCGATGGTGGCGCGCCCTGAAGCACCTCATATCGCGGCGATGAAAAATATTGTCATGTGGGGCGGGGCCGGATCATAAGCACATGGGAACACTACGCAAAATGGGCTTTTCTGGTGCCGCGACCAAATCCCGCGCGTAATTGCTTGTCGCCGTCGCAGACGTTACAAGACCGCCGCGGGCGCTTCCATGAAAGATGACAGGCCAATGAGCGTGCAAACCGGAACCAAACGGAAAGAAGGTGGCTTTGCCGAGACCGTACGCGTGGTGTTTCACGCTCTGATCATCGCGCTGGTCATCCGCACGTTTTTGTTTCAGCCGTTCAACATTCCCTCCGGTTCGATGATTCCGACCCTCCTGGTCGGCGATTATTTGTTCGTGTCCAAATTCTCCTATGGCTACACACATTATTCTTTCCCATTTTCGCCGCCGATCTTCTCTGGGCGCATCTTCGGCTCGCAGCCGCACCGTGGCGACGTCGTCGTCTTCCGGCTGCCGAAGGATGATTCGGTCGATTACATCAAACGCGTCATCGGTCTGCCCGGCGACCGCATCCAGATGATTGACGGCGTGCTCAATATCAACGGTGTGCCGGTGCCGCGACAGCGGGTCGAGGATTTTGTCACCGACGATGACGGCGTTGTGCAACGCGTGAAGCAGTATCGCGAGACATTGCCGGACGGCGTCAGTTACAACACGCTCGATCTCACCGACAACGGCTTCTACGACAACACCCCAGTCTATACGGTCCCGCCTGGCGATTATTTCATGATGGGCGACAACCGCGATAATTCGACGGACAGCCGGGTGCTGAGCCAGGTCGGCTATGTGCCGGCGGAGAATATTATCGGCAGGGCGCAAATCATCTTCTTCTCGATCCGTGACGATACCCACGCCTGGGAGGTCTGGCGCTGGCCGTGGTCGGTCCGTTGGGACCGCCTGTTCACACTGGTACGATGAGCGGCAGCCGAAAACGCAAAGCCGTTGCAATACGCGAACCGGCACCTGACGATTCGGCCGCACCCGCCGCGCCTACCACACCTGCTGCCAAGTCCGATCGAAGCAAGGCATTGCGCCGCCGTAAGCGCGCCGCCACTGTCCTCGAACAGCGTATCGGCTATCGCTTCACCGATCCGTCAAAACTCGAAATTGCGCTGACGCATATTTCGGCGCTTCGCGGCGCCAGAAACCGCGCGGGTAGCTATCAACGGCTGGAATTTCTCGGCGATCACGTTCTCGGATTGGTGATTTCCGACATGCTGTACCGAGCCTTTCCAAAAGCCGACGAAGGCGAACTGTCACGTCGCTTGGCCGACCTGGTGCGCAAGGAAACCTGCACCGATATCGCGCGCAGTATCGATTTGGGCGCCGCCATCCGGGTCGGCTCCTCGGAGCACAGTGCCGGTGCGCGCGCGCGGCCGGCCATTCTGGCGGATGTTTGCGAAGCAGTGATCGGGGCGGTTTATCTCGACGGCGGCTATAAAGCCGCCGAGCAGCTCGTCGAACGGCTGTGGGAGGTGCGCCTGCGCGCGACTGCTCAGCCGGTGCGCGACCCCAAGACCGTGTTGCAGGAATGGGCGCAGGCGCGCGGCTTACCGACGCCCGCCTATCGTGAGGTTGCCCGGTCGGGGCCGGATCACGATCCTGAATTCCGGGTGGCTGTGCAGCTTCCGGCCTTCGCGCCGGCTGAAGGGCTGGGACGGTCCAAACGCGCTGCCGAACAGGCCGCCGCTGCCGCCATGCTGGCTCGCGAGGGCGTTGAGCCGGTGCGCCGCAATGGCTGAACCGGTGCAAGTCGAGCACCACGTCGAACACCGCTGCGGGTTCGTGGCGCTGATGGGGGCTCCCAATGTCGGAAAATCCACGCTCGTAAACGCACTGGTCGGCGCAAAGGTCTCGATCGTCACGCCCAAAGTGCAAACCACCCGCACGCTTATTCGCGGCATCACCATCGTTGACGGCGCGCAACTCATCTTCGTCGATACACCGGGCATCTTTTCACCCCGGCGGCGGCTGGACCGCGCCATGGTTGGTATGGCTTTAGCCAGCACGCAGGACGCCGATCTTGTTGCTGTTGTGATCGACGCGCGCAAAAGGCTTGCGGACGACGACGAGAGGATTTTGCGCGAGCTCGCCGATCTTCGCGCGCCAAAAATCCTGATCCTGAACAAAATCGACCTGATCGACAAGCCGACCTTGCTGACGTTGACGCGCAAGCTTAATGAGCCTGCCAATTTCGCCGCGACCTTTATGATATCGGCGCTGTCTGGCGACGGCGTTGCCGATTTGAAACATTGGCTTGCGGCGAACGTGCCGCTGGGGCCGTGGCTTTATCCGCACGATCAGATTTCGGATGCGCCGCTGCGTCAATTGGCGGCGGAGATTACCCGGGAAAAGCTCTATCTGCGCCTGCACCAGGAGCTGCCTTATCAATCCACCGTAGAGACCGAAGTTTGGAAGGAGCTCAAGGACGGCTCAGTGCGCATCGAGCAGACCGTCTATGTCGCCCGCGAGAGCCAGCGCAAGATCGTGCTCGGCAAGGGCGGGCAGACCATCAAGGCGATCGGCGCTGCTGCGCGCGCCGAGATCGCCGCGGCGATTGAGCAGCCCGTGCATCTTTTTCTTCACGTCAAAGTGCGGGAAGGTTGGATGGACGATCCGGAGCGCTACCGCGCGATGGGCCTGGAATTTCCGAACGAATAAAAACGCCGCTCTGCCCGCTGCTGCGCTCGTGCGCAGAAATTATGTAAATACGCGCCATGGAATGGATCGACGAAGGCATCGTACTCGGCGTCAAGCGTCACGGCGAGACCAGCATGATTCTTGAATTGATGACCCGTGCGCATGGGCGCCACCTCGGCTTGGTGCGCGGCGGATCGGGTCCGCGATTGCGCGGCGTTTTGCAGCCCGGGAACGCGGTGCGCGCAACCTGGCGCGCGCGGCTCGACGAACATCTCGGGCTTTACCTCGTCGAGGCGGCGAATCTGCGCGCCGCCGGTTTTATGGACAAGGCGCATGCGCTGCATGGGGTCACCCATCTTGCAGCCTTGTGCCGGCTTCTTGCCGAACGCGAGCCGCATGCCGCTATCTACGACGCACTGCAGGCGATCTTGGACCGGCTCGATGACCCGCGAGCGGTCGCGCCGATGATTGCGCGTTTTGAGCTCGACTTCCTCGCCGAACTCGGGTTCGGGCTGGATCTGGCGGTCTGCGCCGCGACCGGCAGCACGGACGACCTCGTCTTCGTATCGCCGCGGTCCGGCCGCGCGGTGTCGCGCGCGGCCGGCGAACCCTATCGGGATAAACTGATTCGGCTTCCAGTATTCCTGCGCCAGCAAACCGCCCCGGCTTCGCCCGGCGATCTTGTCGATGCCTTCGTGCTCACCGGATTTTTCCTGGACCGCCACGCTTTCGCGCCGCGCGGGCTCTCGCTCCCGGACGCCCGCGCGCATTTCGTCAGCGCGCTGACGCGCGACGCGCACTGACGGGCAAAGCTACCAGCGTCGCCAGGGGCGATGCCACCCCCACCACGGACGACGCCATCCCCACCAATAATGGCGGCGCCATCCCCAATACGGATAAGGGTAAGGATAGGGGCGGTACCATCCCCAATAGCCCGGCCGCCAATAACAACCCCAAGGACCACAAACGAGCACGGTCTTTTCCAGCGCACCGGCGCCTTCGGCGAGTCTCAACTGGCCCGGTGTCGCGACCTGCATGGCTGCGGCGTTCTTCGCCGGCGCCGCGACTGTGAGCCCGGCCGCGATTGCGGCGACCGCAAGGGTCGAATGACGCATGACTTTCCTCGTTATATTCTCGGGGCCAATCGACAGGATGCGTCGGCAAACGCACCTTGTGCTAACGCGCCAACCGGCGAATCGACGCCGCACCAAAGGGGCGGCGCAAATATCTTTTCATCGTCATGTCGCCGTTCATACCTTGTTCAGCGGGGTCAACCGCGGTAGCGCTGGTGAGCCATGAGCAAGAAGGTGATTCCCCCCGGGCCGAGTTCGGTACACGTGATCCCGCTGCGCGACGCGCTTGAAGAGCGTTATCTCGCTTATGCGCTCTCCACCATCATGCACCGCGCGCTTCCAGATGCGCGCGATGGCCTCAAACCTGTCCATCGGCGCATCCTCTATGGCATGCGTCTTCTCCGCCTCGATCCGGGCGCGCAATTCAAAAAGTCGGCCAAGATCGTCGGCGACGTTATGGGTAATTTCCATCCCCACGGCGACCAGGCGATCTACGACGCGCTGGTGCGTCTGGCGCAAGACTTTTCCTCGCGCTATCCGCTCGTCGACGGCCAGGGCAATTTCGGCAATATCGACGGCGATAATGCCGCCGCCTATCGCTATACCGA
>Ga0335081_10010156_pt1 | contig 15196 bp, 12 predicted proteins | sample Lox_Sample_35_FD_206713 | JGI IMG/M metagenome (GOLD analysis project Ga0335081, IMG submission 206713) | Soil microbial communities from Loxahatchee National Wildlife Refuge, Florida, United States - Lox_Sample_3.5 | ecosystem: Environmental > Terrestrial > Soil > Wetlands | place: USA...
CGCCGTGGGGACGACGACCGCGCGAGTGCTGGAGACGCTCGCCGGGGGAGCGCCGCTCTCCGGGCGCACCGACCTCTTCATCACGCCAGGATTCGACTTCCGTAGCGTCGACGCGCTGCTCACGAACTTCCACCTGCCGCGCTCGACGCTACTCGCTCTGGTGATGGCGTTCACCGGGATCGAGGAGACCCGTGAGCTGTACCGGGTCGCGATCGACAGGGGCTACCGCTTCTATTCCTTCGGCGACGCGATGCTCGTCACCTGACCGCTTCGAGCAGCGCTGCCGCCGATTCGAGCGTCGGCGGCCGGCTCTCGGCCTCGATCGCCCGTACCCGGGCGGGACCGAGCCGGTCCCGGGCCCTGTGAATTTTCTGCTCGAGAGGCTCGAGAAGTACGGGCGGAAGCGCGATGAACGACTCGGCCATCATCGCCCGACGAAGCGCGTCCAGCCGGACGGCGAGCTCGTCGTGGCCGAGCCCCGCGTGAGCGGCGGCCAGGGTGAGAAGGACCTCCTGGCTGGCGCGGCGATCGCTGCGTCTGATCGCAACCTCGAGCGTTTCCCAGAGCACGACGGCTGCATCGTCGTATCGCTCCTGGAAGACGGCGGTGAGTCCGAGGTTCCCGAGGGCGAGCTCGATCCGGAACGTGTCATCGAGCTCGCGGGCGATGGCCAGCGTTTCTTCGAGGTGTGCCACCGCCTGATCGAGGTCGCCGCGCAGGACCTCGGTCCAACCGATGTTGTTCAGCGTGTCTGCAATGCCGATCATGTCGTCGAGCTCGCGCTTGAGCTCGAGGAGCTCGAGTTCCGCTCTCAAGCCATTCTCGATGTCGCCTCCGAGGATCTCGAGCACGCTGATCGGGAACAGCGCCTCGGAGCGGAGCCAGGGATCGTCGATCCTCGAGGCAAGGTCGCTGGAGCGGAGGAGGGCCGCCGCCTCGCGCTCGCCCTGCTCCGTGGCCACCCAGGCGACCATGCCCTGTAGCGCCACCAGCCAACCATCGTCGCCGAGCGCTTCGGCGATGGTCGCGCCTTCGGCGAAGTTGCGGCGGGCCGGCTCGAGATCGCCCTGGAAGAAGCAGAGCCGCCCGTCCCAGCTGAGGCCCTCCATGCGGATGTGGCCGTGTCCAGCGGTGGCCGCGAGCGACCGATCGAGCCAGCTGCGGCCCTCCGTTCCGGCGCTCCGCGCCTCCCAGTAACGGCCGAGCCGTGTTGCCATCCTCAGCGACGGCTCGCCCACGCCCTCGTCGAGGTACCGCGACAGCGCGACCCGAAGGTTCGGAAGCTCCCGCTCGACGGCATCGAGCCAGGCGGCAGCGCCGGGACCGCGCAGCCCGAGCTCGGCATCGGCAGCGAAGTCGTCGTAGAACGCGCCGTGGCGTGCGGCCAGGTCGGCTCGCGAGGCCTCGTCGAGCTGCTCCGCGGCGTACTCGCGGATCGTCTCGAGCATCCAGTAGCGCTCGCCGTCGCGCCGGACGAGGCTCTTGTCGGTGAGCGAGGCGAGCATCTCGAGATCCGCCTCGCAGACGGTCTCGACCCCCTCGAGGGTCGCTCCACCGGCGAAGACGGCGAACCGCGTGAAGAGCTCGCGCTCGGCCGGGTCGAGCAGGTCGTACGACCAGGCGATCGTCGAGCGGAGCGTCTGCTGGCGCGGGTCGGCGTCGCGGCCCGCCTTGAGCAGGTCGAGCCGGCCCGAGAGACGCTCGAGCATCTGCGTGGGCGAGAGGACGGCGATCCGGGAGGCGGCGAGCTCGAGGGCCAGCGGAAGGTTGTCGAGCCGGTCGCAGAGTTGCCGTGTCGGCTCGTCCGGCTCGAAGGTCGGAGTGAGAGCGCGCGCTCGCGTCACGAACAGCTCGACGCCGTCGGCCTCGTCGAGCTGGGGGACCGGGTAGACGTGCTCGCCGGCGAGCTGCAGCCGCTCGCGGCTCGTGACCAGGACCTTCGCTCCGTCGAGGTCGCGGAGCGCGGCGATCTGACTTGCTGCGTCCGGAAGCAGATGCTCGACGTTGTCGAGCAGGACTAGGAGCCGGCGTCCGCCGACGATCTCCGCGAGCACCTCGTCCAGCGCTCGGTCGGGTTGCTCGACGATGTCGAGAACGCGGGCGGTCTGGCGGAGTACGACCGCAGGGTCGCGGGCCGCCGCCAGCGGGACCCACCAGACTCCGTCGGGGAAGGCGTCCGCGCCCTCGGCGGCGGCCTGAAGGGCGAGGCGGGTCTTGCCGGTGCCGCCGGGGCCGGTGAGCGTGACCAGGTGCGTGCCATCGCGGATGAGCGCCACGATGTCCGCGAGCTCCCGCTCGCGCCCGAGGAACGCTGTCGCCGGCACGGGCAAGTTCGTCCGGTGCAGCGTCCTCAGGCGCGGGAACTCTCCGTCCCCGAGTTGGAAGAGGCGCTGCGGTCCCGACAGGTCCTTGAGACGGTGGTCGCCGAGATCCCGGATCGCGAAGGATTCGTCGAGGAGGTCGCGCGTGGGCCTGCTCAACACCACCTGGCCCCCGTGAGCCGCGGCCATGATCCTCGCCCCCCGGTGGACGTCGAGCCCGACGTACCTGGGCGGGTCGAGCAGGGGCTCGCCGGTGTGGAGCCCGATCCGGATCCGGATCGGGCTGTCCTCGAGTGCGGCGAGTGCCCCGGTGACGGCACGCGCCGCGCCGGCGGCGCTCGGGAAAGCGAAGAAGAACGAATCGCCCTCGCAGTCGACCTCGTAGCCGCCGTGGCAGCCGAACGCGTCCCGGACCGTCGAGCGGTGGGCTTCGAGCGCATCGCGGTAGGCCTCCGCGCCGAGCTGACCGAGCAGCTGCGTCGACCCTTCGACGTCCGTGAAGACGAGCGTCACCGTCCCGGACGGCTGCGGGATCGTCGCCATGGCCGAACTATCGCGCGGATGGAACCGTGCGCCAAGTGCGATGCTCGACCGGTGAGCGACGTCTTCACCGTCATCGCGGCCGATCGGGCCGCTCGTGCCGGGATCCTCCGAACCGCACACGGCCAGATCGAGACACCCGCCTTCATGCCCGTCGGCACCAAGGCCACCGTCAAGACCCTCGCTCCCGAGGAGCTCGAGGCGCTCGGCGCGCAGATCGTGCTCGGCAACTCCTACCACCTGCACTTCCGGCCCGGAGACGAGCTGATCGCCGAGCTCGGCGGCCTGCACCGGTTCATGGGCTGGAAGCGGCCGATCCTTACCGACTCGGGTGGGTTCCAGGTCTTCTCGCTCCGCGACACCATCATCGCCGTGGACGACGACGGCGTCAGGTTCAGGAACGTCTATGACGGCGCGGAGGAGCGGTTCACGCCGGAGCTCGCGGCCCGCATCCAGACAAACCTCGGGAGCGACATCGCGATGTGTCTCGACCAGGTGCCGCCGCCGGGCGTGCCGGGACTCGAGCTTCGGGAGGCCGTGCGCCGCACGACCGAATGGGCGCGCCGTCAGCGCCACGCCGACCGAGGCGAGGGTCAGCTGCGGTTCGCGATCGTCCAGGGAGGCACCGACCGCGAGCTCAGGCAGCGCTCTGCGGAGGAGCTCGTGGAGCTCGAGTTCGACGGCAACGCGATCGGAGGCCTTGCGATCGGCGAGGACCGGGCGCTGATGTTCGAGACCACGGACTGGCTCGCGCCGCTCCTGCCGGCCGACCGGCCGCGCTACTTCATGGGGATCGGCGATCCCGAGGGGATTCTCGAGGTGATCGGGGCGGGTGTCGACATGTTCGACTGCGTGCTTCCCACCCGGACCGCACGCACCGGGAGCGCACTCACCTGGGAGGGGCGGCTGAACCTTCGCAATGCACGTTTCGCTCGCGATCCGGAGCCGCTCGAGGAGAGCTGCGATTGCCCTGCCTGCAGGACGTTCTCGCGCGCCTACATCCGGCATCTCGTCAACCAGGACGAGCTGCTCGGGCACCGGCTGCTCTCGCTCCACAATCTACGCTTCGTGCTCGAGCTCACTCGCGGAGCCCGCCAGGCGATCGTGAGCGGCGCGTTCGCGAGCTACAAGCGGGACGCGCTCGCTCGGCTCGGCACACGGACATGGGACCCGTAATCGTCATCGCCATTCTCGCCGCGGTCGGCTGGCTCTTCCTCGCGCTTCCCTATCGGCGCCGCCGCCGCGCTCACGAGGCCATGCAGGAGGAGATCAAGGAGGGCGACGAGATCATCACCGCGGGTGGGATCCACGCGACCGTTCGCGAGGCCGGCGAGCAAGACCTCCGCGTCGAGATCGCCCCCGGCATCGTGGTCACCCTCGACCGGCGGGCGGTAGCCGCTGTGGCACAAGAATTTCCAAACAACAAGAGTGACCAGAACACGAGCTAACCTGTGTCTGCTTGGCCTCGCGCCGCTCCCATCTGACGCTTCTCGCAATCGTTTTGGCTGCTCTGGCGGGAGTTGCCCTGCTGGGCGTGCCCGGCTCACCGTTCCACCGGCCGGTCCGCGAAGGCCTCGACCTCCAGGGCGGTCTGGAGGTCGTTCTCCAGGCGAAGCCGGCGAAGGGCCAGACCGTGACCTCGGCGATGATGGACAACGCGATCAGCATCATGCGGACGCGCGTCGACAAGCTCGGCGTGTCCGAGCCGATCATCACCAGGCAGGGGACGAACCAGATCGTGATCGAGCTCCCCGCCGTCCACGATGCCACCCAGGCGGCGAAGATCATCGGCCAGACGGCGCAGCTCGAGCTCTACGACCTGACGCCGTCCCTGTACGGGCCGTCGATCGACGCGTCGTCGAATCCTGTCGCCCACCCGGTCCTGTTCGACCTGCTCGCTCTGGTCCAGACCGGCCAGAAGGGACAGGGTGCGCCGTCGGCCTACTACCTCTTCAACTCGCGGACGAAGAAGACGGTCGCCGGGCCCGACCAGACGATCGCGCAGCTGAAGCGCGACCCGGCCGTGCTCGCGCTGAAGCCCGTGAAGCCGAAGACGGTCGTCGTCAAGACGAAGGCGACCAAGGGGAAGCCGGCCACGACGAGCACGAAGGTGATCCCGCCCGGCAAGACAACCCCGGGCTTTCCGACCGGCTACCAGATGATGACCGCTCCCGGACGCACCGTCGTCATCACCTGCGACTCGACCACGGCGACCGTGTGCCCGGGCGTGTCCACGGCTCCGCTTCCCGGCGTCACCTACTACTACCTCTTCAAGCACGGCGTCTACCCGGGAGACTCGAACAGCCCGTACCCGCAGATGACCGGCAAGGAGCTGAAGCTCTCGGGTACCCAGGCCGACGTCGATCCGTCATCCGGCCAGCCGATCGTCACGATGCAGTTCACCGGCAAGGGCAACAAGCTCTTCCACCAGATCACGCGCAACGAGGCGCAGCGGGGCTCCCAGCTCGGCGTGGAGCAGAGCTTCGCGATCGTGCTCGACAACCAGCTCTACTCGTTCCCGGTCATCGACTACAAGCAGTACGGCGACGGCATCGATCCGAGCGGGACGGGTGCGGAGATCAGCGGACTCCAGTCGTCGAAGGAGGCGAGCGATCTCGCGCTCGTCCTGCAGACCGGCGCCTTGCCGGTGCAGTTCGTCACCGTCGAGCGCACCGACGTCTCGGCGACGCTCGGCAAGGACTCGCTTCGCCAGGCGCGTGACGCGGCGATCGCGGGTCTGATCGTCGTCGCGGTCTTCCTGCTCGTCATGTACCGCTTCCTCGGGCTCGTCGCCGTGATCGGCCTCGCGATCTACGCGGCGCTCATGTACGGCGCGATCCTGCTCCTCGGCGTGACCCTGACCCTCCCGGGTTTCGCGGGCCTGATCCTCACGATCGGCGTCGCTGCCGACGCCAACGTGGTCATCTTCGAGCGGATCAAGGAAGAGGCGCGAGCCGGGAGGTCGGTCCGCGCTGCGATCTCGGCCGGATACGCCAAGGGCTTCCGGACGATCATCGATGCCAACGTCGTCACGGCCATCACCGCCCTGATCCTGTTCGCGGTCGCGACGGCAGAGGTCAAGGGCTTTGCGCTGATGCTGCTGCTCGGCACCGTGGTCTCGCTCTTCACGGCGGTCGCCGCGACTCGCGCTCTCCTCGGCATGCTCGCCGGCTTCCGCTGGGCGCAGGACCCGCGCTTCATGGGTGCCACGGCACAGGAGATCCCGCGCTGGCAACGCATCGACGTCGTCTCGCGCCGCCGCCTCTACTTCATCATCTCGCTCGTCGCGGTCGGGCTGAGCGTGCTCGCCCTCGTCTTCAAGGGCCTCAACCTGGGGATCGACTTCAGGGGCGGCGTGCAGATCTCGTTCTCGACCTCGCATCCCGTCTCGCTCGTCCAGGTGCGCAAGGAGGCCGCGGCGGTGGGCAGCGGCGACGCAGTCGTCCAGGGGCGCGGCAAGCAGACCGGCGCCGACTCGTACGAGAACTTCCAGATCCGGCTCAAGAAGCTCGCCACCTCCAAGCAGGACACGCTGACGAACAGCCTCTCGAAGGCGGTGGGTGCCCAGTCGGTCAGCGTCAAGAACGTCTCGGCGAGCTTCAGCCGCCAGATCCTGAACGGGGCGATCCTCGCGATCTGCGTCTCGTTCGCCCTGATCGCGCTCTACGTGACCTTCCGCTACCGGTGGCGCTTCGCCGTGCCGATCCTGCGCACGCTCGTGAACGACATCCCGATCATGCTCGGGGTCTACGCGATCTCCGGCCGCGTGGTGAGCTCCGACACCGTTGCCGCCGTCCTCACCATCCTCGGCTACTCGATCTACGACACGATCATCGTCTTCGACCGCGTGCGCGAGAACCTGCGGCTGATGCCGCGCGCGAGCATCGCGACCGTCGTCAACGTGTCGGTGTCCGAGGTGCTGCGGCGCTCGATCGTGACCTCGACGATCACGCTCCTCCCGATCGTCGCGCTGTTCATCTTCGGCGGCGCTACGCTCCAGGACTTCGCCTTCGCGATCATGGTCGGGATCATCGTCGGCGCCGTGTCGACCATCTTCATCGCGACGCCGATCCTGTCCAGCCTGCTCGAGAAGGATCCGGAGTACGCCGGCCGGCGCGGCGAGGCCTATGACGAGAAAGTGCGGGCCCGCGTGATCAGGGAGGCCGAGAAGGCAGCCGCCGAAGCGCCGATGCAGCCCACGCCGTTCGAGCAGCTCGAGGAGACGGTCGGCGTCGGCGAAAGCAACGAATCGGCCGACGCGAAGCGGCAGCGCCGCCGGCAGAGGCGTCAGTCGAGGCCACATGGACGACCCCGGTAACGACGTCTTCGACGAGCCCGATCCGCTCGACCGGCTGATCGGGATGATCGGGCCGAAGTTCGACGAGTTCCGGGCGCTCCTCGACGAGGTGACCGCACGCTGGCGCGGCGACGCGACGCGCTTCGGCGAGGGGAGCAAGCAGCGGCTCAACTCGCTCTTCTACGAGCTCGGTCTGATCACGCGCGACGACTGGGACGAGCTCGACCTGCGCGTCGCCCAGCTCGAGCACAGGTTGCGGCTGCTCGAGGACCGGACCGACTCCGAGTCGTAGCGGCAACCGGGCCCGCTGCTACTGTGATCGGTATGGAGGGCAATCTGGCTCTCCAGTGAGATCGCGTCTCCTGCGTCTTTGGCCGACCGCCGTCGACGTCGGTGGAAACGGGATCTCTACCGACAAGACAGGAGACACCACCTCATATGAGTGATCATGCTTCCGCCCTGGCGGAATCACCTTTCGGCGCGCTCGGTGTGTCCGGCACCGTGTGCGACGTTCTCGCCGCCCAGGGCATCAACGTCCCCTTTCCGGTCCAGAGTGCGGCGATACCGGAGGCGCTGCGCGGCGGGGATGTCCTCGCCCAGAGCCCGACCGGCTCCGGCAAGACGCTCGCCTTCGCGATCCCGATCGTCGAGCGGCTCGACCCCGAGGCGGGCGAGGTCGGCGCGCTCGTGCTCGTGCCGACACGCGAGCTTGCGTCGCAGGTAACCGAGGCGATGGAGCAGGTCGGGAGCGCCCTCGGGATCCGCGCAGTTGCCGTCTACGGCGGCATGCCGCTGCGCAAGCAGGCGCACGAGGCGCGCGGTGCCCACGTGCTCGTCGCCACGCCGGGGCGGCTTCAGGATCTTGTCGATCGCCGGCTCGTCTCGCTCGACGCGGTTTCGGTGCTCGTGCTCGACGAGGCCGACCGGATGCTCGACATGGGCTTCAAGCCGCAGGTCGACCGGATCGTCCGCGGCCTGCCGGCCAGGCGGCAGACGATGTTCTTCTCCGCGACGCTCGACGGCGAGGTCGGCGAGTTGGCCCGGCGCTACACGCATTTCCCGGCCCGCTTCGAGGCGGATCTGCCCGAGGAGCGGCGCTCCGGAGAGGTCGACCATCGCTTCGTGCCGGTCACCGCCGAGAACAAGGTGCAGACGCTGATCGAGCTGCTGCCCGGGGACGAGGGGCTGGCGCTCGTGTTCGTGAGGACGAAGGCGGGAGCCGACCGGCTCGTCGAGAAGCTCCGGCGGCACGAGATCGATGCGGTTGCGATCCACGGCGACAAGGCGCAGGCACAGCGCGAGCGTGCGCTCGCGCGCTTCGACGCCGGCAAGGTCCGGACGCTCGTCGCCACCGACCTCGCCGCGCGCGGTCTCGACGTCGAGGACATCACGCACGTGATCAACTTCGATCCGCCCGAGGATCCCTCCGCCTACACGCACCGCGTCGGCCGGACCGGCCGCGCCGGGCGGGGTGGTACCGGGATCACGCTCGTGCTCCCCGATCAGCAGGCCGAGGTGAGCCGCGTCGCGCGCCTGCGGGGCCACACCGAGCGGTTCGAGGAGTCGGGGATGACGATGGCACGCCCGCGGCTCGTCTACACCTCGCGCCGCGGGAGAGGATCGAAGTGGTAGACGAGCGACTCACGGCCAGGCAGGCGGAGGCTCTCCGGGTCGAGCTCGCCGAGCTCGAGGGGCCCCGCCGCGCCGAGGTGGTGGCCGCGATCAAGAAAGCGCGCGAGTTCGGCGATCTGTCGGAGAACTTCGAGTACCACGCAGCGAAGAACGAGCAGGGGTTGCTCGAGGCTCGGATCCGCACGCTCCGACACCGTCTTGACAACGCCGAGATCGTCGAGGAGGGGAGCGGCGACGAGGTCGGGATCGGCTCGGTCGTCGAGCTCGCCGACGAGGGCGGTGAGGCGATGACGATCGAGATCAGCGCCGTCGGAGGCAACGGGACCGTTTCGCCGACCTCGCCCCTCGGGTCGGCTCTGCTCGGCCACAGGCCCGGGGACACCGTCGAGGTGCACGCGCCGCGCGGTTCGTGGCGCGCCACGATCAAATCGATCAGGTAGGGACTACGATCGCCGCGTGACGGCCGTCCCCGGCGAATCCGAGCTCGAGCGGCTGGTCGCGCGATCGCGCCTGATCGGAGCCGATCCGACGCTCGTCCTGTACGGCGGGGGCAACACCTCGACCAAGCTGACCGAGGTCGATCACCTCGGGCGGGAGCGGCGGGTGATCCGGATCAAGGGCAGCGGCTCGGACCTCGGTACCGTCACGGTCTCCGACTTTCCCGGGCTCTGGCTGGACGAGTTGCTGCCGCTGCGCGAGCGCGCTGCGATGAGCGACGAGGAGATGGTGGCGTACCTGACCCGCTGCCTCGTCGAGCCCGACTCGGCCCGCCCGTCGATCGAGACGCTGCTCCATGCCTTCCTGCCCGCGACCCACGTCGACCACGTTCATGCCGATGCAATCTGCTCGCTCGCGAACGCGCCCGACCCGGGGGCAGCGGTCCGCGAGGCGCTCGGCGAGGAGGTCGCCGTTGTCCGCTACCTCAGGCCGGGCTTCGAGCTCTCCCGTCGGGTGGCCGAGCTCGCAGATGCCCGGGCCGTCGTGCTGGCCCACCACGGTCTCGTCACCTGGGGCGACACGCACGAGCAGTCGCTCGGCCTGACTCTCGAGCTGGTCGGACAGGCCCGGGGCTACCTGGGTCTCGTCGAGGAGGCAGGCGTCGAAGAGCCCGAGCCGGACGGCGCGCTGGTCGAGAGGTTCCTGGTTCGGCTGCGGGGTTGCCTGTCCGGCGAACGACGAGTGGTGCTCGCGACGGAGCGTGCCCAGCAGTCGCTCGCGGACAGACCCGACGCCGAGCAGGTCGCCGCGATGCGCAGCACGCCGGACCACATGCTGCGCATCGGCGCTCGCAGCTGCGTTCTCGGCCTCGACGCCGATGCCCGAGCAGCGGTCGAATCCCACGGAGAACCGCCGCGCGCGTTCCTCGTGCCCGGCTTCGGAGGTGTGGCCGCCGGGCCCGACGCAGGCGCGGCCCGCGCCCGCCTCGAAATCGCCGGCCACACGGGTGCGTCCGTAGCCGCGACGCTCGACCGGTTCGGCGGCGCGAGCTGGCTCAGCGCGCAGGAGGTGTACGAGTTCGAGAACTGGCCGCTCGAGCTCTACAAGCTGACGCTTGCGCCTCGCCCGCCCGAGCTGGCGGGGCACGTCGCACTCGTGACGGGCGCTGCCTCGGGGATCGGTCGCGATGTTGCCGCCGACCTTGCGGGTCGCGGCGCCCATCTGGTCCTGGCGGACATCGACGAACGAGGGCTGGAGGCCGTCTGCGCCGGACTCCCATTGGCGGTCTCGGTGCCGGGAGACCTGACCGACGAAGAGGTGGTCGATCGGTGCGTCCACACCGCGGTCGCACGCTTCGGTGGGCTTGACGCCGTTGTACTCAACGCGGGCATCGCCGCCACCGGAGCCCTGGAGACCCTCGACGAGGACGACTGGGAGCGGAGCCTCGACGTCAACCTGAGCGGGCAGTTTCGGCTCACGCGGCGAGCGCTCGGCGTGTTGCGCGAGCAGGGGATCGGCGGCAGTCTCGTCTACGTCGCTTCGAAAAACGCGTTCGCGCCGGGTGCCGGCTTCGGCCCTTACTCGGTCGCGAAGGCCGGCCTTGTACAGCTGATGCGGATTGCCGCGCTCGAGGGCGGCCGGCACGGCATCCGAGCGAACGCCGTCAATCCGGACGCGATCTTCGACGGGTCGAAGCTCTGGTCGGAAGAGCTGCGACGTGAGCGGGCCGCCGCGCACGGCATCGGGGTCGACGAGCTCGAGGCCTTCTACGCCGGGCGAAGCCTGCTCGGGCGGCCGGTTACGGGTTCCGACGTCGCCGAGGCGGTCGCATTCCTCGTCTCGGACCGCTCGCGCGCCACGACGGGCGCCGTGATCCCGGTCGACGGCGGCGTCCCGGCCGCCTTCCCACGCTGACCCGAATCGCTTGTGGTGCAAGTTAGAAGCGCTTGTAACTTGCACCACAAGCGTTGTCCGTCCCGGCGCGTGATTCCGGACCTCTCCGGAATGCATGCAACACTTCGAACATGGCCACGACCGGCTCGAGGACGGCGAGCATCGGGCGGCTGGGCGAGATCGCCCAGGTGGCGGTCAGGCACGGGTTCGGCTTCCTGCTCGAAGGCCGGCGCGCCCCGAGCAACTCCAACGCGGCGACCCTCCGCGGCCGGCACCTCCGGGAGATGCTCGACGAGCTCGGTCCGACGTTCGTGAAGTTCGGGCAACTGCTGTCGACCCGACCGGACATCGTGCCGCCGGACATCATCGCGGAGCTCCGCGGCCTGCAGGACGACGTCAAGCCGTTTCCGTTCGCCGACGTCGAGCGGGTCGTCTTCGAGGATCTCCACCAGCCGATCTCGCGTCTCTTCCTCGAGTTCGAGGAGACGCCGATGGCCGCCGCGTCGATCGGCCAGGTGCACCGAGCGACTCTGCCGAACGGCCGCCGCGTCGCCGTCAAGGTGCAGCGGCCCAACGCCCCGCGCCAGATCGAGAGCGACATCATGCTCCTCGAGCAGGCGGCGAGGCTCGTCAAGGAACGAGTGCGGGCGCTGGACTTCGTCGACACGCGGGAGATCGTCGACGAGTTCGCGCGCTCGATCCGGCTGGAGCTCGATTACCGTCAGGAGGGCCGCAACGCCCAGGCCTTCCACCGCAACTTTGCCGGTCATCCCCACGTGGTGGTGCCGCGCACCTACTGGAGCTATACGAGCCGCCGGGTGCTGACCCTGGAGTACCTCGACGGCGTCCAGCTCGCCGACCTCGAGGTCGACGCCTGGACGTTCGAGCAGCGGCGGCGGCTCGCCTACGTGATCGCAGAGGCGTGGCTGACAATGATCTTCAGGCACGGCTTCTTCCACGGCGATCCGCACCCGGCAAACATCCTCGTCCTCGCGCCCGACCGGATCGGCCTCGTCGACTTCGGACTCTCGGGGAAGCTCACCGAGCGGGACCTCTCGAAGCTGACAGGGCTCTTCATCGACGCTGCGCACGAGAACATCGAGGTGCTGCCCAAGCGGCTGGCCGACCTCGGCGTCCGCTATCCGAAGGACAAGGAAGACCAGTTCATCTCCGAGCTGTACACGATCTACTCCCGGTACTACGGGTCGAGCCTCAACGAGATCGACCCGTTGCAGGTGATCCGCGAGGCCTTCGGGCTGATCTACTCGATGAACCTGCGGCTGCCGAGCCGGTTCGTGATGCTCGACAAGGCGATCGCCACGATCGGTGCTGTCGGAGTGGATCTCTACCCAGGCTTCAACGTCTTCGAGGTCGCCCGGCCGTACGCACGGGGACTGATGGTCGAGCGGTTCACGCCGCGTCGAATGGCCGCGCGGGCCCGCCGCGAGAGCGTCCAGCTCACGCAGATGGCGGGCGCGCTCCCGTACCAGGTGTATGAGACGCTCGAGATAGTGCGGGCCGGGGAGCTCGAGGTCGGTTTCGTGCACAAGGGGCTCGACGACCTCATGCACAAGCTCGACGTCGTCTCGAACCGGCTCGTGATCGCGATGGTCGTGACCGGCGGCCTGATCGGGTCCAGCCTGATCGGGATCTTCGCCAAGAGCGGCCCCCACATGCTCGGGCTGAATCTGATCTCCGCGATCGGCTTCTTCGCCTCGGGAGTCCTCGGCATCTGGCTGCTCTGGGGCGTGATCCGCTCCGGCCGCATCTAGCGGTGCCGTCCGGTTGAATCGGTCGCACAACCGGACGGAGGTGAACCGTGGAAGGCGTTCGCAACGTGTTCTTCCAGATCTACCGGGTGCTGATCGCCCTGATCGCGGTGGCCTGCGTGGTGCAGATCTTCCTGGCGGGCCGCGGCGTCTTCGGTATCCACGGCTCGGCGAGCCTCGACGATCAGCACTCGCTGAACGCTCACCGCGACCTGGGCGAGGTAATTGCGCTCGGAACCATCCTCGTGTTCGTCTGCGCGCTCGTGATCTGGAACAGGCGCCTGATCGTGTGGACGTTGATCCTCGCGCTGCTCGCCGAGGTCGTCCAGCACGCGACGGCCCAGCCGAAGCACCCGTGGGTGTCCGGGCTCCATCCTGTGAGCGGGGTGGCGATTCTCGGCATCTCCGCCTACCTCGCCCACTCGGCCTGGGCCGGGAAGGACAAGGCGGGCGCAGCCGGGGCTGCCCCCGCCGGCTGAGGAAGAACCGTCACAGATTCGGCTCAAAGGACACCTAGGCAGACGGAACGGCCGCCGGTACCGTCGGCGGAATGTCGACGACGGTGCTCCTGGCGGCCGGCCCCGAAACGAGCCGCCCGCTCGAGCAGCCGCTGCGCGATCACGGCTTCGAGATCGCCTCGCCCGGCACCCACGCGGACGTGGTAATCGCGACGGACGGCGCAGCGGTAGAGCGGTACGGCACGGAGACGCCGGTGATCGTTCTCGGCAGCCCCGAGGACGCCCCCGACGATCGCGTACTGGCGTTCCACCGCGGTTGCGACGACTACCTGCAGCCCCCGTTTCACCACGAGGAGCTCGTCGAGCGGATTCGCGCCGTCCTGCGCCGGCGGCGCTCGCCCGAGCTGCGTGTGCTCTTTGCGGGCGAGCTCAGGGTCGACGAGACGAGTCGAGTCGCGACCGTCGGCGGCATCCCGGTCAAGCTCTCCCAGCGTGAGTTCGCGCTGCTCGCGAAGCTCGCGGCCGACCCGACCCGGGTGTTCACGAGGCAGGAGCTGCTGCGCGATGTCTGGGACTGGCCGAGCTCGATGCGCACGCGGACTCTCGACGCGCACGCCTCACGACTCCGGCGGAAGCTCCGTGCGATCGACCCTACGACCCCCTACGTGGACAACGAGTGGGGTGTGGGATACCGATTGCTAGGGACGTTCCCGTTGGTCTAGATGGTTGATCGGTAATTCACGGCGGGCGCCGTGACTGCGGGGTAGCAGGGACCGAGGTTGAGGGTGTCGAAGGTCGGCGGTGTCAATGCTCCGTCGACCAGGAGGCCCACGTGCGCGCCGACCTCGACACCCTCGTGATCGCGATCTATTGCGCTGCCTGCGCATTGTTTCCTGCCAAGCGGACGCCTCGCCGCGGCCGGCCCGAGTTGATCAGCGACAACGAACTGCTGGCGGTGATGGTTGCCCAGATGCTGCTTCAGTGTCCAAGCGATCGGCTGTTTCTGCGCCGCGCTCGCCGACGGCTCGGTCACCTCTTCCCTTACCTGCCCTCGCAGTCGCGCTACAACGAGCGCTGCCGGGCGCTCGCGCCGAAGCTGGTGGGGCTCTGGAAGGCCCTCGCCTCCGAGACGCTCGGAGCAGGCGATGAGCTGCGGCTGCTCGACACGACGCCGCTTCCTTGCGGGCAGTCGGTCGAGACCACGAGACGCAGCCAGCTCGCGCCCTGGGCGGGCTTCGGCTACTGCCCGGCTCACTCGCGTCGCTACTGGGGCTTCAAGCTGGTGCTGCTCTGCGCCGCCGACGGCACGATCGTCGACTTCGATCTCGTTGCCGCCAACACACCAGAGCGCGAAGCGGCGCTCGCGCTGCTCGCGGCCAACCCGATCGAAGGCGCGACGATCATCTGCGACAAAGGCTTCGCCGGTGCCGACTTCGAAGCCGCCGTCCGCGAACTCCGCGCGCTGCTCTTGCGTCCGAGCCGCGCCGACGAGCCCGACCGGCCCAACCCGCCGATCGGCTGGATCCGGCAGCGAATCGAGTCGATCGTCAACAGCCTCAAAGACCAGCTGCTGCTTGAACGCCACCGCGGCCGCACCCCCGCCGGACTACTCACCCGCGTCGCCGCACGCATCCTCGCCCTCTGCGCATGCATCAACCTCAACCAACGACTCGGCCTCCCCAGCCGCGAACTCGCCGCCTACGCCGATTAACCGATCAACCATCTAGACGATTGATTCCTAAGTCGTAGGGTCCGGCAGAGAAGCGCCGAAGTCGGCGGTGCCTATTCACCGTCGACCAAGGAGGCGACCGTGTCCGCCGACCTCGACGCTCTGCTGATCTGCCTTTA
>Ga0335081_10010158_pt1 | contig 15194 bp, 21 predicted proteins | sample Lox_Sample_35_FD_206713 | JGI IMG/M metagenome (GOLD analysis project Ga0335081, IMG submission 206713) | Soil microbial communities from Loxahatchee National Wildlife Refuge, Florida, United States - Lox_Sample_3.5 | ecosystem: Environmental > Terrestrial > Soil > Wetlands | place: USA...
TCGACACGCGCAAGCTCACGCGGCTTCTGCGCGAGAAGGGCGCGCAGAACGGCTGCATCTTGGCGGGAAGGGCGGATGTGGAGGAGGGGCTGGCGCGAGCTCGCGCGGCGCCGCCGATGGCTGGTCGCGATCTCGCCAAGGTGGTGAGCTGCAAGGCGCCCTACGACTGGAACGCGAGCACTTGGGCCCTGGGCGCTGGCTACCGGCCGGCCCCGGATCATCGCTACCACGTCGTCGCCTACGACTTCGGCATCAAGCACAACATCCTCCGGATGCTGGCCTCGCGCGGCTGTCGGCTCACGGTCGTGCCGGCGCAGACGCCGGCGAAGGAAACCCTGACGCTCAAGCCCGACGGCATCTTTCTCTCCAACGGACCCGGCGATCCGGAGCCGTGCGACTACGCGATCGCCTCGATCCGCGAATTTCTCTCCGTGGGCAAGCCCACGTTCGGGATCTGCCTCGGGCACCAGCTCCTCGGTCTCGCCGTCGGCGCCCGCACGCTCAAGATGAAGTTCGGCCATCACGGCGCCAATCATCCGGTGCTCGACAAGGACACGGGGCAGGTGCTCATCACCAGCCAGAACCACGGCTTCGCAGTCGATGCGTCGACGCTGCCGCCGACCGCCCACGTCACGCACGTGTCGCTCTTCGACGGCACGCTGCAGGGCTTCGCGCTCACCGACAAGCCGGCGTTCTGCTTCCAGGGCCATCCGGAGGCGAGCCCGGGCCCGCACGACCTGGGCTATCTGTTCGACCGCTTCGCGAAGATGATGGAGCAGGCGAAAGGCAACAGGGAGGCACAGAGACGCTGAGAATTGCGCAATCGATCTTCCTCGTGTCTCTGTGTCTCGCCGTGAAAGCCAACCGCTCATGCCCAAGCGTACCGACATCGAATCGATCCTGATCATCGGCGCAGGGCCGATCATCATCGGCCAGGCGTGCGAGTTCGACTATTCCGGCGCGCAGGCGTGCAAGGCGCTCAAGGAGGAAGGCTACAAGGTCCTCCTGGTGAACTCCAATCCGGCCACCATCATGACGGATCCGGAGATGGCCGACGTCACCTACATCGAGCCCATCACCTGGCAGATGGTCGCGAAGATCATCGAGCGCGAGCGGCCCGACGCGCTGCTGCCGACGATGGGCGGCCAGACCGCGCTCAACTGCGCCCTCGATCTCGCGCGCGAAGGCGTGCTCAACCGCTTCGACGTGGAGATGATCGGCGCGACCAAGAAGGCGATCGACAAGGCCGAGGATCGCGAGAAGTTCAAGGCCGCGATGACCCGCATCGGCCTCGCCTCCGCGAAGTCCGGTATCGCCCACAACCTCGAGCAGGCGCTCGACGTGCAGACGGAGATCGGCTTCCCGGCGGTGATCCGGCCGTCGTTCACGCTCGGCGGGACCGGAGGCGGCATCGCCTACAACAAGGACGAGTTCGTCGAGATGTGCAAGCGCGGGCTCGACGCCTCGCCCACGCGCGAGCTGCTGATCGAGCAGTCGCTCCTGGGCTGGAAGGAGTTCGAGACCGAGGTGGTGCGCGACAAGAAGGACAACTGCATCATCATCTGCTCGATCGAGAACCTCGATCCCATGGGCGTGCACACCGGGGATTCGATCACGGTCGCGCCCGCGCAGACGCTAACCGACAAGGAGTGGCAGATCATGCGCGACGCCTCGATCGCCATCCTGCGCGAGGTCGGCGTGGACACCGGCGGGTCGAACGTGCAGTTCGCGATCAATCCGGAAGACGGCCGCATGATCGTGATCGAGATGAACCCGCGGGTGTCGCGCTCTTCGGCGCTCGCCTCGAAGGCGACCGGATTTCCCATCGCCAAGGTCGCCGCCAAGCTGGCGGTGGGCTACACGCTCGACGAATTGAAGAACGACATCACGGGAGGCGCCACGCCCGCCTCGTTCGAGCCGACGATCGACTACGTCGTGACCAAGGTGCCGCGGTTCGCCTTCGAGAAGTTCACGGCCGCCGACGACCGGCTCACCACGCAGATGAAATCGGTCGGCGAGGTGATGGCGATCGGCCGCACCTTCCAGGAGTCGCTGCAGAAGGCGCTGCGCGGTCTTGAGACCGGCGTCGACGGGTTCAACCTGAAGACCGTGGACCCGCAGACCATCGCCGACGAGCTCGCCTATCCACGCGCGGAGCGCCTGTGGTACGTCGCCGACGCCTTCGGCATCGGCATGAGCGTCGACGAGATGTACCGGCACACCAGGATCGACCGATGGTTCCTCGCCCAGATCAAGGAGATCGTGGAGACCGAGCTCGAGGTCGAGAAGCGCACGCTCGTCGATTTCACCGCCGAGCAATTCCGCCGCCTGAAGCGCATGGGGTTCTCCGACCGGCGGCTCGCGCACCTGTGGAAGTCGACGGAGGGCGCCGTGCGGGCGCGCCGCCACGCGCTTGGGCTAAGGCCGGTCTACAAGCGCGTCGACACCTGTGCCGCCGAGTTCGCCACCGGCACCGCGTACATGTATTCGACCTACGAGGAGGAGTGCGAGGCGCAGCCCACGGATCGGAGGAAGGTGATCGTGCTGGGCGGCGGGCCGAACCGCATCGGCCAGGGTATCGAGTTCGACTACTGCTGCGTGCACGCCGCGCTGGCGCTGCGCGAGGACGGCTTCGAGGTCATCATGGTCAACTGCAACCCGGAGACCGTGTCGACCGATTACGACATCTCGGATCGGCTCTACTTCGAGCCGCTCACGCTCGAGGACGTGCTCGAGATCGTGCACGTCGAGAAGCCATACGGGGTGATCGTGCAGTATGGCGGGCAGACGCCGCTCAAGCTCGCGCGCGACCTGGCGAAGAACGGCGTCCCGATCGTCGGCACGACGCCGGACATGATCGACATGGCGGAGGACCGGGAGCGCTTCCAGCAGCTGCTGCACCGATTGAAGCTGCGCCAGCCGCCCAACCGGACCGCGCGCACCGAAGCCGACGCGCTCGCAGCGGCCGAAGACATCGGCTATCCGCTGGTGGTGCGCCCCTCGTACGTGCTCGGCGGCCGGGCGATGGAGATCGTGCACGAGCAGCGCGATCTCGAGCGCTACATGCGCGAGGCGGTGAAGGTATCGAACGATTCGCCCGTGCTCCTCGACCGGTTCCTGAACGACGCGATCGAGGTCGACGTCGACGCGGTGTGCGACGGGAGCGAGGTCATCATCGGCGGCATCATGGAGCACATCGAGCAGGCCGGGGTGCACTCGGGCGATTCGGCGTGCTCGCTGCCGCCGTTTTCGCTCTCCCGGGCGCTGCAGGAGGAGCTGCGGCGCGAGACCGTGGCTCTCGCGCACGGCCTCGACGTCGTGGGGCTGATGAACGTGCAGTACGCGATCCAGTTCCCCGACGACGAGAACGGCGGCAAGGGCGTGGTGTACGTGCTGGAGGTCAATCCGCGAGCCTCGCGGACGGTGCCTTACGTCTCCAAAGCGACGGGCCGTCCGCTCGCCAAGATCGCGGCCCGCTGCATGGTCGGCCGCACGCTTCGCGAGCAGGGTGTGGCCGGCGAGATCGTGCCGCCGTACTTCTCGGTCAAGGAAGCGGTGTTCCCGTTCATCAAATTCCCGGGCGTCGACACGATTCTGGGACCGGAGATGAAGTCCACGGGCGAGGTGATGGGCGTGGGCGAGACGTTCGCGGAGGCGTTCCTCAAATCGCAGCTCGCCGCGGGCGTGCGGCTGCCCGAGCGCGGCAATGTGTTCGTGAGCGTGAAGAATCCCGATAAGCCGCGCGTCATCGACGTCGCGCGCACACTGTCGGGCTTGGGCTTCCAGCTCGTCGCCACACGCGGCACGGCCACGGCGCTGGCCGAGGCGGGGCTGCCCGTTACGCCGGTGAACAAGGTGGCGGAAGGCCGGCCGCACATCGTCGACATGATGGTGAACGGGCAGATCGCGCTGGTGGTCAATACCGTCGAGGAGAAGCGCAGCGCCATCCAGGACAGCTACGTGATCCGCCGCGCGGCGCTCAACGGCCAGATCCCGACCTACACCACGATCGCCGGCGCGCGCGCGGCGGCGCTCGGCATGCAGGGCTTGCGGGAACTGGTACCCTATTCGACCCAGGCGCTGCATCGGCGCCTGTCCGCTTAAGAAGAGCGCGGCGCTGCGATGAGGAAGCATCCGATGACCACGGCCGGTGCTCAGAGCCTGAAGGGCGAGCTGCACCGGCTCAAGACCGTCGAGCGGCCGGCGATCACCCGCGCGCTGGCCGAGGCGCGCTCGCACGGCGACATCTCCGAGAACGCGGAATACGACGCGGCCAAGGAGCGCCAGGGCTTCATCGAGGCGCGCATCCGCGACATCGAATCGAAGCTCGCGCACGCGCACGTCGTGGATCCGGCGCAGATCGACGCCGGCGGCAAGATCGTGTTCGGCGCGACGGTGGATCTCGAGGACGTCGAGTCCGGCCAGGAAGTGAGCTACCAGATCGTCGGCGACGACGAGGCCGACATCAAGGCCGGCAAGGTCTCGGTCAGCTCACCCATCGCCCGGGCGCTCATCGGCAAGCACGTCGGCGACACCGCGGAAGTCGAGGCGCCTGCGGGCGTGCACGAGTACGAGGTGCTCGCGGTGCGGTATTTGTAGGGGTGAATTCATTCGCGCGTGGCAACCGGATCGGGATGAATCCCGACCTACGGCGTTGTGCGTATTCGTTCGCGCGCGCGTCGGGATGAATCCCCACCTACGGATGCGGCCGGCGCCGTCGTCCGCCGGCGGGAGGCGCTCGCCGCATGCGTCCGGTCGGCGGCGCCGGCGGCCGGGCCGGCGAGCGCGGGAGCGGCGTGCGCGGTCTTCGCACCTGCGGCGCGCTCTTCGCCGCTTCCATCGGCTTGGGCGGCTTCGGCCGCCACACCACCAGCAGCTTCCCGATGTGCTGAACGGGCGCGGCGTCCAGCTCCGCGCAGATGCGCGACAGGGCAGCCTGGCGCGCGTCGCGATCGGCGAACACCCGCACCTTGATCAGCTCGTGCGCTTTGAGGTTCACGTCGATCTCGTGCAGCACCGCGGCCGTGAGCCCGTGCTGCCCCACGCTGACGACCGGCTGCAGCCGGTGCGCCTTCGCCCGCAATTCACGCCGCTCCGAAGGACTCAGCTCGAGCATGGTGGTTGGACCGCGCGATCACGACGATGTTATGGCAACTCTCAAGCCGCCTGCAGCATCTCCCGGACCGCGCGCAGGCCCGACTCCAGCGCACCCTGCATCCAGGTATGCGTGAGCGAGGCATGCTCGCCGGCGAAATGAACGCGCCCTTCCGGCGCGACGATGTCGCGGTGCAGGGCCGAGTGCTGCCCCGGCAGAAACCAGGCGAACGCGCCGCCGGACAGGGGATGGTTGTCCCAGCTCCAGCTCGCGGTGTGGCGGACGAGGGAGCGGTCCGCGAGCTGCGGGTGCAGCAGCGCGAGCGATTCCAGCGCGGCGGCGGCGCGCGCGGCGTGCGGGAGGCTCGCCAGCCGCCGCGCCGCCTGTCCCCACGAGTACGAAGCCAGCAGCACGCCCGGACCCGCCGAGATGCGCGGGTTCTTCGCGAGCGCGTTGTCCGAAGGATAATAGGCGGTCGCGATCGGCAGGTCGGTGAAGGTGCCGCCGCCGAAGATGCCGTCGTCGCTCTCCCAGAAGCGCCGTCGTGCGACCGCCAGCACCTTGGTCGAAGAGTCGTAATTGAGCTCGCGGATCGCCCGCGCCTTCGGCCCCGAAAGCGCAGGCTCGAAACCAATCCGCGTGAGCACGGGGCAGGGCAGCGTGCACAGCACGAAATCGCCTTCGACCCGGCGCTCCATTCCGCGCTCGTGGTAGATTGCCGCCGCGCTGCGCGTGAGCGGATCCTGCGTGATGCGCACGACCGCGCAGCCCAGCTTCGGCTTGGAGCGCAGGTGCCGCGCGAAGGCCGAGGCGAGGGTATCGGTGCCATCGACCAGCTCGTCGAAGCCTTGCGTCCAGACTTCCTTGAGCTCCTCGCGCAGCGTCTCGGTCGCCGCCGAGGAGAGCAGCGTCTCCGAGGCGCTGGTCGTGGCGAGGAACTCGATCGCTTCCTCGGAGAGCCCCGCGGACTCGAAGAGCTGCTGCAGCGACTGCTGATCGTAGGCGCGAACGCGGTTGGTCACCGGCGCATCGGCGGAAAGATCGAGCTTCTCCTCTTCGCTGAGCGAGCGCACCGCCCTGCCGACTGTGGCGTCCCAGAAATAATCCGGCGTCTGGCTGCGCTCGTCCTCGCGCAGGTCGAACAGTCCGTAGAGCGACTTCACGTCCAAGATACGCCGGCGCTGGCCGCGCACGAAATAGTAGGCCTTCGGGTTGCCGTAGACGAAGGGACGCAGCGGAAGATGGAATTCGGCGATGTACTGGCGGGTGATCTGGTGCCGCGCCGGGATGCGCATCGCGCCGGCCTCGCCGTGCAGGCCGCCGTCGAAGCGCAGGGTCCGCACGCGGCCGCCGATGTGGCGCGGATCGGCTTCCAGGATCGTGACTCTGTGGCCGCGCCGCTCCAGCTCGTATGCCGCCACCAGGCCGGCGAGCCCGGCGCCGACCACGATCACGTGCAGCGTCGTCGAAGGATTCGGCGTCGCGGCGAGCGCCGGCAGAACGCGGCTCGCCGCCGCCGCGCCGGAGAGCGCGGTCAACCGGCGCAGGAATTCCCTGCGTGCCGGCGATCGCCAGGGCCCCGGCATCCCTACCGGCGAGCGGAAAGCAGATTCGCGGTCCTCGCGACGTCCTTCGGCTTGACCCACAGGATTGCGCCGTAGCGACCCTTGCCCGCCACCACCGCGTCCATCGCGGTGATGCTGATCCCGCCTTTGGCGAGCTTGCCGAGCAGCTTGGTCATCGCGCCGACGCGGTCCTTGCCTTGCAGCAGGAACCCGGTCTTCTTCTTCGAGAGCCTCAGTCCGAGCTTCTTCGCCGCACGCACTAGGCGGGCACTTTTCTCGGGCACGAGATCGAGCTGCCCCATGCCTGCGCTGGGAAAGCCGGAAAAGGCGAGCAGGTTGACGCCTTCCGCGGCGAGCGCGTCCAGCACCCTGGCACCTTGTCCCGGGCGGTTTGCAACCATGACGTAGAAGTAATCGACCTTGCGTACGCGATCGGCCATCTCGTCCTCCTCGGGTTCGTCGCGCTCCGGACGCGATCGGGCCACACTTTGTCGCGCGCCCCGCTTCGCGTCAAGGACTCCGACCGATGCGCGCGATACAGGCGTCGAGGCGGGGCCGTGCGTCAACGCCGCAGCTTGAGCCCGACGAAGCTCACCGCGAGAAAGATCTCGCGCAGGAACAGCGCCAGGCTCACCACCAGCGCGCCCATCGCCAGGATGAACAGCACGGCGACGGGTTTGGAGAGCTCGATCGTCAGCAGCGCGCCGACGAACGCGCAGGCCACGACCAGGCACACGAGCAGGCCCGCGGTGACCGCCGCCAGGATCGAGAAGTAGATGAGCCGCGAGCGGCCGGCCAGCGTCGCCAGCTCCGCGCGTGCCGCCGCCGCCTCGTCGTGAGTCGCGTGCAACAGCTTGTCCTGGAGGATGCGCCGGCGATCGACCGCCCGGCCGAGACGGTTGTTGAGCGCTGTGATCAGCGTGCCGATGGCGGTGAGCAGGAACACCGGCGCGACGGCGAGCTGGATGGCGTGGGTGATATCCGCGATGTGCGTTTCCATCGTCGCTCGCCGCGTCCGCGTGGCGCCGGCGACAGCCGACGTGCGCGGCTTCCGCGGCTCCGGGGCGGCGGCTCAGCGCCGCATATCCTTGGCGATCCAGATCACGAAGGCGACCGCCGTAGCCCCCCAGACAGCCGCCATCAGCGGCGCCTCGGTATAGAACTGCCACATGGCCGCGTTGATGCTGCACAGAAGCACGACCGCAACCTTGAGGAGCCGCTCGCCCATGCCGCGATTCTAACCGTCCGCCGTCGGCACGAACGGCGGCGTCGGTGGCATCGTCCGCGGCGTCGTGGCGCGGCGGGGGGCGGCTATGCGCTCCTCCTTCGCGGACGCTTGCGAGCGTGAGTCCAGCCGAAGCAGGCCATGACGGCGGCCAGGGCGATCGCCGTGGCGAGCGGCGCGACGAGCAGCGACGCGAGCCAGCTCCAGCCCCCGTAGGAATCGAGCGCCGCGATGCTCGCGTAGACGACGGCAGGCGCGGCGACGGTCGCGACCAGCGACGCGCGGACCACGTCGCGAAAGACCCGCTCGGCAGCGACGCCGATGGCGAGCGGCAGCAGGATGAGCACGAAGACGGGTTCCATGCTCCCGGTTCAGAACGTCTGCCGCGCGGCCGCGCCGGGAATGGGCACCCCGCGGCCGCCGCGCCAGGACAAGTTTAGGAGCGGAAGCGGCGATGGTAAATAGGCCCGCGCCTGCGCGCGGCGCCGTGCAACCGCGTGGCCCGCTCACGCTTCGGCCTGCGGCGGCAAATCGCTCGGCCACAGCACCGTGTAGTCCTTGCCGCCCATCGGCCGGTACATCGCGACGCTCGCCTCGAGCAGGCCTTTGCGCTCGAGCACGGCCTTGGCATTGCCGAACGCGCGCACCGGGTCGGGAGTGACCAGCGCGATGCACCATTCGTCCGAACCGACGTCGCGGTTCTCAAGCGTGCCCAAGGCCCCCAGGCGCTCGACCAGCGCCGATTCCAGGGCGACGATGTCGTCGAACTCGTCGAAAGCGTCGCCCGGGAAGCGCAGCACGAGCTGATAGCGCATCAGCGCACCAGCAGCTGCCAGGCGATCGCGGCCTGGGCGACGAACCCCGCGGCGAAGGCGAGCGTGCGCACCCAGGGCAGCGCCGCGGTGTAGGCGAAGAAGTGCACGACGCGCGCCCAGAAGTAGGCCGTGCACGCCGCGACCGTCACGCCGTTGCTCACGCCGGCCGCGTGTGCGGCCAGCACGAGCGCGGCGAACACCACTAGGTTCTCCACCGCGTTCGCGTGCGCCGACTTCATTCGGCGCGCCCACGGCGACTGCAGGCGCGGAGTCTCCGGATAGCCGACGGTGTCGGCGAGCCCCCAGACCGCGATCCGGTCGAGGATGTAGGGAATCCACATCAATCCGGTGAATGCCGTCACTGCAACGAGGTACATCAGCTCGCTCGTCATCGTGTCTCCCTTCGGCGCCGTCGAAGCCCCCGGGCGAGGATCGTGCCGAGGGAACGCCCCGGTGTCAATGCGCCTTCGAGGTTGATTGCGCCAGTTCCCGGACCAGGTAAGCCAACGCGGGCAGGCAATCGTCGTCGATCTTGAATTGCAGAAGCGGGTCGGCGCGCGTTCGGCCGCGATTGATGGCGACGATGGGCTTGGCCGATTCCCGCGCCCGCTCGCAGAAACGGTATCCTGAATAGGTCATGAGCGATGAGCCGACGACGAGCATCGCGTCGGCCGCGCTCAAGGCAGCGAAAGCGGCGGCCACGCGCGAACGCGGAACCCCGTCGCCGAAGAACACGACGTCGGGCTTGAGGATGCCTCCGCACTCCGGGCAGGCGGGCGGGTCGAAGCCCGCGCAGTCCCCGTCGAGGTCCGCGTCGCCGTCGGGCGCCCGTCGTCCGGCGGGTTGTGCGAAGCCCGGGTTGGCCCGCTCCATCGCGGCCTGGACCGTGGCGCGCGGCAGCGTTGCGGCGCATGACAGGCACACGACCCGGTCGAGCCGGCCGTGCAGATCGATGACGTCACGGCTTCCGGCGCGCTGGTGCAGCCCGTCGACGTTCTGCGTGACGAGGCTCGCGACGCGACCCTCGCGCTCGAGCCGGGCCAGCGCCTCGTGCGCGGCATTCGGCGCCGCGCCCGCCATCGCCGGCCAGCCGACGAGGCTGCGCGCCCAGTAGCGGCGCCGCGCCGCATCGCTGCGCGTGAACTCCTGGTGCGTGATGGGAGGCTTGCGCCGCCAGCAGCCGTCGGCGTCGCGGTAGCCCGGAATGCCCGAATGGGTGGACACGCCCGCGCCGGTCAGAACGAAGAGGCGCGGATGCTCGCGGACGAAGTCGGTCAGCGTCTGCAAAAGATCGCCCGATGCGCGCGATTACGGCCGCAACTCCGCCACCAGCCACGGCACAGACAGCAAAACGCTGCCCCAGAACATGCTCCACGAAGGAAACGGCCCGATCGACTGGTCGCCGGACTGGTCGCCGGAGACGCTCGCCGTGATAGCGACGAGACAGTTTATGTTGGGCTGCGCCAGGAAGTTGACCTGGAAGTCGGGCGGCCACGCCACGCCGTCGTCGTCGCCGGAGTTGACGTCGCTCTCGGTGGTCTGGTTCCACAGCAGGATGTCGCGGCTGTCGAGCACCTGGCCGTTGTCGTCCCGCGCGACGCTGAGGGTGAGGTGGCCCTCGCTGTGGGCCGACAGGTGCAGCCCCGCCACCCCCCAGCTGTCGGCGTACTTGGTGTACGGGCGGACCGAGAGCGTGCCGATGACGCTGGGCTGGAAGATGATGACGATGCTCGCGCTCGCGGCCCGGAATCCGTGGGCGTTGGAGTCGTACGGCAGGTTGACGAACGCCTCTCCGGTGTCGCGGTCGGCTTTGGCTTCGGCCGGCGATCCGGACGTGGGCCCCGGACGGTCCAGGTCGAAGGGGGCGTGAAGACGTGCAATCCGGGCCTGAGGTCGAGGCTCCACGACGGGAACGGACCGAGCGTTTGGCTGTAGACGCTCATGCTGCGTCCGCCCAAAGCCTCTTTGCGGATCTTGGAGATCTCGCTCAAGGCCCGCAGCGCCTTCTTGTCCTGCGCGATCAATTTGCGCAACGGCGCATTGGCCTCGATGAGAAGCTTCCGCACTTCGCCCGCCCGGCGCGCCCGCTCCACCGCTTTGTCGAACGTCACGGCGTCCAGCGCCTTCTGGCACCGCTTGAGCGCTGCCTCCGCCGCCTGCGGCACGCGGCGCACGACCGGCGCTTCGGCCGACTTGCGCTGTTTCTTCATCGTTTTTTCTCTCTCTCTCTCTCTCTCTCTCTCTCTCTCTGTCTAGCGAACGTCGGCGCCGCGCTCGGCGAGCAGCGCCCGCAGCACGGAGCGATGGCAGCGCGACTCGTCTTCGCAGTAGCAGCCGACCGAGAAATCGGCGTGGCGCGAAAGCGCGGCGAGCACGTCCAGCGTGCGCGCGTGCTCGGGCAGCGCCATCTCCGCGCGATACTTGCGGAAGAAAGCCTGGCGCTCGCGCTCGGTGCGGGCCGCGAGTCCCGTCTTCATCGTCTCCACGCCGGGCGCGAGATTGGGGAACCACACGTCGTACCAGTTCTCCGACGCGAAGCGCGACTTCGGCACGCCGCGCGGCGGCCGTCGCACGGTCCCCAGGCGCGGGCCCTCGTCGCGCGCCCGCGGGCTGCCCAGCCGGACGATGCGGATGGCCATGAGCGCGCGAGGGCGGTAACTCTAGTCGCCCGTCGGGACGATGGAGGCGGTCTCCACCATCAGGATCACCGCCCGCTCGGGCGCGCGCGTGCGGTGAACGATCCCCTTCGGGACGACGAAGCCCTGCCGCTCGCCGAGCTCCACGCTGCGCTCCTCGAGATCGATGATGAAGCGGCCGTCGAGGACGAAGAAGAATTCATCGTCGTTGTCGTGCCTGTGCCAGTGATACTCCCCTTGCAGCACGCCGAGGCGCACGACGGAGCCGTTCACCTGGCACAGCGTCTGGTTGTACCAGGAATGGTTGCAGGCCGCGACGAGTTCGGGGACGTCGACCACGGACAGCGCGGGATGGAGCACATCGAGAAAGGTCGCATAGGGATAATCCTGCGGCTTGTTCACGCGCTCTCCTTGGCGTGCGTTCGCTTCCCGCCTTCTATGATACGCCGCGCGCCTATGCGGGCTAGGCGCGGGTCGTACAGCCAGTGCCAAGGCTCGCAGCGATAGCCGTACCGGTTGCCGCGCGGATACGACAGCGTGAAGCCGTGGCGCGTGGCGTTGCGGGTCAGCCAGGCATAGGCGCCGGTCGTATCGAACGCCTCGTCGAGCGGATCGTTCGCGGTGGCGCCGATGTCGACCGCGCGCCCGGTGTGATGCTCGCTGTAGCCGGGCGGCGCGCTCACCTCGAGGATGCGGTCGAGCGACTGGCCGCCCTCGAGCTTCGCGCGCACGATCTGGCACTGGCGCTCGAAGCTGCGAAACGCCGAAACGAGATGCAGCGCGATGTCGGCCTGGGCGGCATCCGCCTTCATCGCTCGCCACGCGGCCGCCGCTGCGGGGACGAGTCGCTGCTCGCGCCCGCGAGCGTCGATGTCGGCGACTACCAGCGCGCGCGCCTCGGGACACAGCCGAAGCCCGCGTTCCCTCGGCAGCCCTGGTGGAATACCCAGCGCGGCGAGCGCCGCGCGCACTCGCTCTCCGTAGCGCGACGGCTTCGCTCTCGCGCGATAGGCAGCATGCATCATCTTTCACCGCCGCACGGCGATGCGCCCGCTGCGGTCGAACGCGAGCTGCGCAGCGAACACGTCCTCGACCGCCACCCCGACTGATTTGAACACCGTGGTCGCGCCGGATGGCACGGTCTTCGTGCCGGCGAAGATCTCTCCCGCCTCGGCGTGGATGCGCGCACCTGAAAGGATTACGTCGCCCGATTCCTCGCTCGCCGCCGCGCGCGATTCGACCACCACGACGTTGGCCATCGCCGCGTCGTCGAGCTCGCGCCAGTTCGGCATCGGCGCGCCGATGGCGTTGACGTGCGCACCCGGCTTGAGCCATGCGCCGCGCAGGATCGGCTCGCGCGCGGGGGTGGCGGTGACCACTACGTCGGCGCCGCGCACCGCCGATTCGGCGTCCATCGCGATCGTGCCGTGCTCCCGCGCGAAGCGCTGCGCATGCTCGGGCGTGCGGCTCCAGACGCGGACTTCGCGGAACGCGCGCACGCGCTTCAGCGCGTCGAGATGGGTGGCCGCCTGCACGCCGCTGCCGAGCAGCGCGAGCACCGAACTCTCCGGCGATGCGAGCCGGCGCGTCACCGCCGCGGACACCGCCGCGGTGCGCAGCGCGGTCAGAGCCGATCCGTCGAGCATGGCGAGCGGCTCGCCGGTGTCGCGCCGAAACAGGATTACCAGCGCGATCACCGTGGGAACGCCTGTGCCGGCGTTGGCCGGATACAGGCTCACCAGCTTCACGCCCATTGCGCCGGCAGCGGAGGCCGGCATGACGCCCCAGTAGCGCTCCCCCTCTTCGATGGTGAGCCATTCGCGCAGCGGCTGCACGACGGATCCGGCGGAGAGCGCCGCGAGTGCACGCTCCATGGCCGGGATGAGCTCGTCCCAGGAAAGCGCGGCGCGAACCTCGGCGTCGGTCAAGTAAGGGATCATGCGCGGCCGGCTCGAAAGGGCGCCAAGCGCCGAACGACGCTCCCGCTCAAGGACGCGCATCGTCCTCGAGCTTGCAGCCGCAGCGTGGACAGTAGACGACGCGCGAGAGGAATCCGGTGCGATGGATCGTGAAGCCGCAGCGCGGGCAGGTGAGCGTGAGCTTGTAGCCGAGGATGGAGATGGCGGCCACCGCCGGCACCGCGAGGTAGAGCACTTCGGTGCGCTGCGACAGCGCGTAGGCGAAGGCGATGAACACCAGCCCGGCGCCGGCGACGAGCGCCACGTGCCAGCGCTTCCGGCGCGAGTACGAGCCGCGCGCGTGGAAGATCCACAGCGCCACGCCCACCGCGATCCAGGCGGCGGCGAACAGCGCGAAGAGATCGCTCGATCGCAAGGCTTCCGCCTTCGACGTGAGTCTCGAGGGAAGTGCGCGCGCCGCTTCCGTCGAAAGCCGTCAGCCGCGATGACCGAGCAACCGCGCCGGCAGGAACAGCAGGCCCTTCATCAGAGCCAGCGCTGCGCCGACCGCGATCCCGACGAGGCGAAAAGGCAGCGACAGCAGCCAGACCAGCGGCGCGAGGATCAGCACCACGAGCGCAACGGGCCAGGAGAGCACCAGCAGGATGGCCCAGACGAGGAACAGGATGAGCGGTTTCATGCGGTTCTCCCGGATGCGGGGTCCTTCGCGCCGACTACTGTATACCCGATATGTCGGAGGAGCGAGCGGGACTCGCGCGCGAGCCGACATCGAGCGGCTGCACGATCAGCGGCTCCTGCCGTCGACGAACACGCGCTTGACGGCGCCGAGGTCGATGCCCTCGAGGCAGCGCACGTTCACCGCCGCCATGCTCAAGCCCCCGGGACCGGTGCCCGTGGCGAACGGGGCGCAGCCGCACTGGCTGCAGAAGTGGTGGGCGATCACGTGCTTGTTGAAGCGGTACGTCGACAGCGCTTCCTCGGGCGTCTTCAGCCGCAGGCGCTCCCGCGGCACGAACCACAGGAGGTAGCCTTTGCGGCTGCAGTGCGAGCAGTTGCACTCCTTCGCCTCGTCGAGCTCGCCTTCGACTTCGAACGCGATGCGCCCGCAGTGGCAGCTTCCGGTGTAGGTCGTGGTCGGCATCGGGTGAATTCAGCGCTACGGCTGCGGACCTTCGTAGCCCTCAATTATGATCAGGTCGGCGGTCGACACCGGCGTGCGGAGCTTCATCGCCTCCTGGTACTCGGACGAGCGCCAGCAGTCGACGGCCGCCTGATAGCTCGGAAACTCGATCACCGCGTTGCGCGTTCGACTGGAGCCTTCGGGGTTCTCGAACCGGCCGGCGCGGACGAGGAACCGGGCACCGTACTGGCGGAGCGGCTGCGCGTTGGCGGCGAGGTACGCCTTGTATTTCTCCGGGTCCGAGATGTCGACCCGCACGACCCAATATCCCTTCGGCATGGTGCCTCCGCTATCGGGCTGACGGCCCGGGTGCCCAGCGATATTCCACGTCCGGATCGCTCTCCGGAGGCGGACTCGTCCCGAAACCGACGGCGGTGAAGCCGTGACGCTCGTAGAATGCGCGTGCCGGCACGTTCCGGCGAAAAGTATACAGCCGCAGCTCGCGCGGCGAGCGCATCCGCGCCTCGGCGAGCAGCGCGGTTCCGACGCCGTGGCGCTGCTGTTCCGGGAAGACCGCGAGCTGCCGTATCCATGGCGGGTCGATCGCCATCACGCCGGCGAGCGAAGCGGCCCGTTCGGCGACCCAGACCTCGCATTCGGCCAGGAGGCGCCCCCGGAAGAACGCTGCGGCCTGGTCGAGCGTGTGGCGCTGGTGCTCGGCCGAGTAGGGATAGCTCGCGAGATTGGTCTCGTGCCAGCGGCGGACCAGCTCGGAGAAGTCGGCTTCGGCGAAGGCGCGCACGCGCACCGCGGCGCGCA
>Ga0335081_10010159_pt1 | contig 15193 bp, 13 predicted proteins | sample Lox_Sample_35_FD_206713 | JGI IMG/M metagenome (GOLD analysis project Ga0335081, IMG submission 206713) | Soil microbial communities from Loxahatchee National Wildlife Refuge, Florida, United States - Lox_Sample_3.5 | ecosystem: Environmental > Terrestrial > Soil > Wetlands | place: USA...
GGGTTCAGAACGTCGTGAGACAGTTCGGTCCCTATCTGCCGTGGGTGTTGGAGAATTGAGAGGATCTGTCCCTAGTACGAGAGGACCGGGATGGACGTACCTCTGGTGGAGCTGTTGTGGCGCCAGCTGCAGTGCAGCGTAGCTATGTACGGACGGGATAACCGCTGAAGGCATCTAAGCGGGAAACCCACCTCGAAACGAGTTCTCCCTTGAGAGCCGTAGTAGACCACTACGTTGATAGGCCGGGTGTGTAAGCGCGGTGACGCGTTCAGCTTACCGGTACTAATCGCTCGAATGGCTTGATCGTTCTCATTTATCAATGCTCATCACCGAAAGACCGTTTGCTTCACGAATTCCATCGCTGTCATCGTCCGCCCAGGCGGACGATCCAGTACTCACCGCTGGTTCGGTGTTTACTGGATGCCCCGCCTGCGCGGGACATGACAATCATGGAATTTCGTTCCGTTCTTCGCCGACCTGGTGGTCATAGCGAGGAGCCTCTACCCGATCCCATCCCGAACTCGGCCGTCAAAGTCCTCTGCGCCGATGGTACTAAACCTCAAGGTTTGGAAGAGTAGGTCGCTGCCAGGTCTGCCAAGAACGGAACATCCTCTTCACGATCCTCGACACAAAGCCCCGTGGGAAACCGCGGGGCTTTTTTGTTTGGAAATTGTGACCCGGACTTTTTTCACCTCATCCTGAGGCGCGACCGGAGCGCGCTCGTTTCGTTCGCACCGTGGCGGCCGAAGCGTTGCTGCAAACCGCTGATTGCAAACGGCAAACTTGCCTTGCGTAAGCCTCCTTGCGCATAGTCCACGGCAATTGCGGCGCGATCGATGCCGCCGCCGCGCAATTGGGAAGCGCCGATGCCGCCTCGCACCTTGTACGACAAGATCTGGAACGCCCACGTTGTTGCCGCCGACGGTCCGGTGCCGCTCATCTATATCGATCGCCATTTCATTCACGAGGCGACTTCGCCGCAGGCGTTTGCCGGGCTCAAAGCCGCAGGCCGCAAGGTGCGGCGTCCCGATTTGACCTTCGCGGTGATGGACCACTCGGTGCCCACGACCGTCGGGCGCAGCGTGGCGGCGGTTACCGGCAACCGCGCCAGGCTGTTCGAAGCGCTCGACCGCAACTGCCGCGAAACCGGCGTGCGGCTGTTCGACCTGAACAGCAGGAATCAAGGGATCGTTCATATCATCGGCCCGGAGATGGGCATTACGCAGCCGGGCCAGACCGTGGTCTGCGGCGACAGCCACACCTCGACGCACGGGGCGCTGGGCACGCTCGCCTTCGGGATCGGCACCAGCGAGGTGGAAACCGTGCTGGCGACGCAATGTCTGCCGCAGTTTCGCGCCAAGACCATGCTGGTGCGCATCGACGGCAGGCGGCCGGCCGGAATCTCCGCCAAAGACATCATGCTCGCGATCATCGCCAAGATCGGCTTCGCCGGCGGTACCGGCTATGCGATTGAGTATGGCGGCGCCGTGGTCAAGGCGCTTTCGATCGAAGAGCGGATGACGCTCTGCAGCATGTCGATCGAGTGCGGCGCCAAGGCCGGCATGGTTTCCCCGGACGAGACCACATTCGACTACCTCAGGGACCGGCCCTACACGCCGCGCGGCGCCGCGTTCGAAGCGACCGTCGACAAGTGGCGCTCCTGGGCGAGCGATGCTGGCGCCGTGTTCGACACAGTGGTCGAGCTCGACGTTTCATCGATCAAGCCGAAGGTCACCTGGGGGACCAATCCGGGCATGGTCGCCGACATCGACGCCGCGATACCGGAACCGTCCGCGTTCGACGATGTGGAAGAACGCGAATCCGTCGAACGCGCGCTGCACTACATGGGCCTGCAACCGGGCACGCGGATCGTCGACATTGCGCTCGATCGGATTTTCATCGGCTCGTGCTCGAACGGCCAGATCGAGGATCTCCGGGAGGCGGCCCGCGTGCTCGCCGGCAAGAAGGTCGCGACGACGATCAAGCAGGCCCTGGCGGTGCCGGCGTCGACGCAGGTCAAGGCGAAAGCCGAAGCGGAAGGCCTGGACAAGGTCTTCATCGCCGCGGGATTTGAATGGCGCGAGTCGGGCTGCAGCATGTGCATCGGCATGAACGAAGACCTGCTGCCGCCGGGGGAGCGCTGCGCCTCGACGTCGAACCGCAATTTCGAGGGCCGGCAGGGCAAGGGCGGCCGCACGCATCTCGTCAGCCCGGCGATGGCTGCGGCGGCGGCGGTCGCCGGTCGCTTCGTCGACGTGCGCGCCATGACGCCAGCGAACTAAAGGACTCCCGCCATGCAGCCGTTCAAGGAACACACCGGCCTCGCCGTGCCGCTCGACCGTATCGACGTCGACACCGACCAGATGGTGCCCAAGCAATTCATCCTGCGCGGCACGCGCGAGGGCTACGGGCGCGACCTGTTCTACGACTGGCGCTATCGCGAAGACGGCTCGCCCGATCCCGATTTCGTCTTCAACGTTCCGCGCTACCAGGGCGCGACTATCCTCCTGGCCCGGGAGAATTTCGGCTGCGGTTCGAGCCGCGAACACGCGGCCTGGGCGGTGCGGGATTTCGGCTTTCGCGCCATCATCGCGCCAAGCTTTGCCGATATTTTCTATACCAACGCGTTCAACAATGGCGTCGTGCTCGTCACCTTGCCGAAGGCGCAGGTCGACGAGCTATTCCGGCGCTGCGAAGAAATCGACGGCTATCGGCTGTCGGTCGACCTCGACACCATGACGATCACCGACGATCGGCAGCTGCGCATCCCGTTCGAGCTCGACGCCTACCGCCGCAACCGGATGCTCAAGGGCCTCGACGATATCGGGGCGATCCTCGAACGAGACGACCGGATCGCCGCATTCGAGAAGCGCGGCGAACTGCCGGCGCCAGTCATGTACGGCCCGGTGGACGTCAAGATCTCGCAGGCTTCGGATCGGGCTGGCTGAGAACTATAGATCGGACGCACAACTCCTGAGGCGCCGAAGCTTATCGGCCCTCGAGCAAGCGGGACCCGGATTAAGCGGCGGAGAAGCGCGGAAATTGTCTGCTGGTGCCCGCTGATTTCGCTATGCTTGAACCCAAACCACCGAGGTGCGAGCATGGCATCCGTGAGCCTCCCGCTCGGCTGCCTTTGCGGTCATGTGCGCGGCGTTGCGCGGGAGGTGTCACGAGCCTCCGGCGTTCGCTTGATCTGCTATTGCACGGACTGCCAGGCGTTCGCACGATTGCTTGAGACGCCGGACGTGCTCGACGCCGCCGGTGGCACCGACATTTTCCAGATGCCGGCCGGCCGCGTGACGCTGACCGCCGGGGCGGATGCGCTCCGCTGCCTCACCTTCTCCGGCAAGGTACTGCGCTGGTACGCCAACTGCTGCCGCACGCCGATCGTCAATACCGCCGCTACGGCGCGCTTTCCGATCGTCGCGATCCTTCATTCTTTCATGGACTGCCGAGCCGTTAACCGCTCGCGAGACGAGGTTCTCGGCCCGCCGCTGTGCCGGATCTACGAACGCTCGGCGACCGCGCCACTGCCAATTGATGCACCGCCGCCGCCGTCGTTCCGAACGTTCATGCGGCGGGGCTCCAAAGTCTTCAACTGGTGGCTGCGCGGGTTGGGTCGGCCCAATCCGTTCTTCGACCAGCACACCGGCGCGCCGCTCTCCGTTCCCCGCGCGCTGCCGCCGCGCAAGCACGCCGGATCTTGAACACGCGCGCCCGAGGCGATTTGCCGGCGAGGCCTTTTGTCTTATGACTGCGGTCGAGAGTGTGCGGGAACCTGCCATGAAAGCTGCTATCGTCGAGGCTGCGGGCAGAGTCCCCATCTTTGCGGATTTCCAGGAGCCGCGCGCCGCGGAGGGTGAAGTCGTCATCGACGTGGCGGCGGCGCCGCTTAGCCAAGTCACGCGCGCGCGGGCGTCCGGCACCCATTACAGTTCGTCTACGGTCTTTCCTTTCGTCGTCGGCATCGACGGTGTCGGCCGGCGCCGGGGTGGTACGCGCACCTATTTTTTTCTGCCGCGGCCGCCGTTCGGGAGCATGGCCGAGCGGACCGTGGTGCAAGAATCCCTGTGCGTCCCACTGCCCGAAGCGATGGACGACGTGACGGCGGCGGCGATCGCGATTCCGGCGATGTCGTCCTGGGCGGCATTGAAGCTGCGCGCCAAGCTCGCGCGCGGCGAGGTCGTGCTGATCAACGGCGCCACCGGAACGTCGGGACGGCTGGCGGTCCAGATCGCCAAGCATCTCGGCGCCGGAAAGGTCATCGCCACCGGCCGCAACACCGACACCCTTAATGCCTTGACCGCCGTCGGCGCCGATGTCGTCATTTCGCTCCGTCAGGAGGACGACGCGCTCGATGAGGCCTTCGTCCGCGAATTCGGCGGCCGGGGTGTCGACATCATACTGGACTATCTCTGGGGACCGAGCGCGGAACGTTTGCTCGCGGCGGCGACCAAGGTGGCAAACACCAGTCGTCCGACGCGATTTGTGCAGATCGGCTCGGCCGGCGGGCCGGCCGTTTCGTTGCACTACTCGGACCTGCGGTCCCATCCGATGGAGATGATGGGATGCGGCCTTGGCAGCGTGCCACTCGCGCTGATGCTGCAATCCATCGCCGAAGTGTTCGACGCGGCAACCGTGCACGAGTTCACGATCGCGACCAGAGCCGTGCCTCTGGCGGAGGTCGAAAGCCAGTGGGCGATCGACGGCGCGACGACGCGGACCGTGTTCGTGGTGGGTTGAGAAAATGTCCGAAGCTGCCGATCCGCGCCTTCGCTATCAGCATGTCGCGCGCAATCGCGATCCGATCCTTGCCGTCTTGCGGCGCGTGCTGCCGCCGCGCGGGCTGGTGCTGGAAATCGCCAGCGGTAGCGGCGAGCATGCGGTCTACTTTGCCAAGGCGCTGCCGTCGCTGACGTGGCAGCCGACCGATCCCGATCCTGACGCGCTGGCCAGCATCGCCGCGCACCGCGCCGCGGCCGATGCGCCGAACCTGTTGCCGCCGCTGCAGCTCGACGTGACGGCGCGGACCTGGCCGATCGCGCACGCCGATGCGATCGTCTGCTGCAACATGATCCACATCGCGCCGTGGACAGCTTGCGAAGGCTTGATCGGCGGCGCGGCGCGCGTCTTGCCGGCCGGTGGCACGCTCTATCTCTACGGGCCCTATAAAATCGGCGGCCAGCATACCGCGCCCAGCAATGCGGCGTTCGATGCCGATCTGCGCGGGCGCAATCCGGAGTGGGGCATCCGCGATCTGGATGAGGTGACGGCATTGGCTGTAAGCCGCGGCTTGGCGCTCACCGAAACCGTCGAGATGCCGGCCAATAATCTCAGCGTCATTTTCCAGCGCCTCGGCTAGTAAGCCGTCGAGCGGATTAGCGGAGCGAAATCAGCTATTTGCCAGGCGGCTCGCAGTGGGTTACGCCTGCGGCTAACCCGCCGCTCAGGACTCATCGCTGGAGGAAACATGCCCACCAACCGCGTCTACAACATTGCCGTCATTCCGGGCGACGGCATCGGCAAAGAGGTAATGCCGGAGGGCGTGCGCGTGCTTGAAGCCGCGGCCAGGAAATTCGGCTTCGAGTTGCGGCAGGATCACTTCGACTTCGCCTCCTACGATTACTACGCCAAGCACGAGCGCATGATGCCGGAGGACTGGAAGGAGAAGATCGGCAAACACGACGCGATCTATTTCGGTGCGGTTGGCTGGCCGGCGAAAATCCCCGACCACGTCTCGCTGTGGGGCTCGCTCATTCTGTTCCGTCGCGAGTTCGATCAATACGTCAATCTGCGGCCGGTGCGGCTGATGCCCGGCGTGCCGTCGCCGCTCGCCGGCCGCAAGCCTGGCGACATCGACTTCTGGGTGGTGCGCGAGAACACCGAAGGCGAATATTCCGCCATCGGCGGCCGCATGTTCGCCGGCACCGAGCGCGAAGTGGTGGTGCAGGAGACGGTGCTGTCGCGCATCGGCGTCGACCGCGTGCTCAAATTCGCCTTCGAGCTCGCGCGCAAGACGCCGAAGAAGCATGTCACCTCGGCCACCAAGTCGAACGGCATCGCGATTACCATGCCGTATTGGGACGAGCGCGTCGAAGCGATGGCGAAGAATTTCCCCGACGTGAAGTGGGACAAATACCACATCGACATTCTCACCGCGCTGTTCGTGCTGCGCCCCGACAAGTTCAACGTGGTGGTCGGCTCGAACCTGTTCGGCGACATCCTCTCCGATCTCGGGCCGGCCTGCACCGGCACCATCGGCATCGCACCGTCAGGCAACATTGACCCCGAGCGCCGCTTCCCCTCGCTGTTCGAGCCGGTGCACGGCTCGGCGCCGGACATCGCCGGGCAGGGCATCGCCAACCCGATCGGCCAGATCTGGTCCGGCGCGATGATGCTGGAGCACCTCGGCGAGGCGGAAGCCGCCGCCGCGATCGTGAAAGCGATCGAGAAAGTCTTGGCCGAGCCGAAACTGCGGACCCGCGACCTCGGCGGCGCCGCGGATACCGTCACGTGCGGCAAGGCCGTGGCGCAAGCGCTGGGATGACGCAACCCGGAAAAGTCGCGGCGCGGTCCGCCGAAAAGACCGCCAAACTCGTCAGCACTGTCTGATTGGCGAACGCGATAGTCGCTTTAAGCCCTGCCGCCCGTCAGCCACACCGCGTCCGCGGCAAGCTCCGGCCAGCCGATGGCGCGACTTGAGCGCGCCGCGGCCTCCGCCGGTTTGAGCTTTACGTCCCAGCGCGCCGCGGTAATGCGCCGGCCGGTGAACGAGCCTGCCTCGTCGGATATGAGCCATGCGGCCGGCGGGCCCATGATCTCCGGGCGCAGCATCTTGTCGCGCGGCCAGCCGGCCTCGTCGGCGATCAGCGCCGTATCGGTCGGGCCGCCCGGCACCAGAACGTTGACGGTGATGCCTGAGCCGTCGAGCTCCTTGGCCCATACCGCCGACATCGACTCCAGCGCCGCCTTGGCCGCGCCATAGGGCAGCACGCGCAGCATGGTCACATAGCTCGTGGTGTTATTGACGATGCGGCCGAAGCCGCCGCGCTTCATGTCGGGCAACGCCGCGCGCACCAGCATGATCGGCGCGCGCACGAAGACCGCCATGAAGCCGTCCCAGATCGGCGGCGTCAGCTCTTCGATGCCGGGCGCGCGCACTTCGGCGTCGGGGCGGATGCTCGACATGCCGATGCCGGCATTGTTGATGACAGCGGCGATGGCGCCGAAACGGGCGCAGGCGGCGGCGATGGCGTTTTGGCAACCGGCTTCGCTGGCGAGATCCGCGACGATCGGATGCAGGCGATCCTTGGCCGCGCCGTGATGTGCCGCAAGCCTTTCCAGCGCGGCCTGGTCGCGATCGACCGCCGCGACCGCGTGCCCGGCGGCGAGCAAAGCGTCGGTCATCGCGCGGCCGATGCCGCCGGCGGCGCCGGTCAGCAGTACGACGCGACCGCGCTGCGTCGACATCAACCCTCACCTGAAAGTTGGGCAGGCATCCGTCACTCCGCCGCCTGCGCCGTCGCGTGCTGCCGGAATTTCGGCATCACTTCTTGCGCCAGAAGCCGCATCGAGTCGCGTTCCCACGCCCGGTTCGGCCCGCTCCAGTCGAGCCCGGTCATCAGCAGCGTGCCGAACGGACCGACCTCGTCGCGGAAGGCAACGAGCTTCTCCAGCATGGTCTTCGGCGAGCCGTAAAGCACGCAGCCTTCAGTGATGACGTCGACGGTAGCGTCGTCGTCCGGCATGTTCGGGTCAGGCTTCATCACGGAGAGGATGCCGACGCGGGACAGCACCTCGCGCATATAAGTATAGAAGTAATGGTTCGAGCCTTGAGGACTGAACACGCGATCGCGCGCCTCGGCGTCGCTCGGCGCCACCATGATATTGCGCGACACCCGCCAGTTATCGCTGCGCGCGGTTCGCCCGGTGTCGGCGCAAGCCTTGCTGTAGCTCTGCCAATGCGTGGCCACCGCATTGGCCGGCATATTGTTGCCGGACAGAATGCCCCAGCCGTGCTGCCCGGCGACGCGCGCGGTCGGCGAATTGCGGCTGGAAACCGACATCGTGACCGGCGGGCCGGATTTCTGAAACGGCTTCGGCATAAAACCGATGCCGAGCCCCGGAATGATCGCTTCCTTGAGTTGGACTGAGCGGAATTCGCCGGGCAAATCGTAGGGCGGATCCTGCGCCCAGATGCGCTGCATCGTCGCGATCGCTTCCATGGTCTTGCGCGCACGCACGCCGCGATCGGCATTACCGAACAATTCGAAATCGGAGAGCAGCCCGCCCGGGCCGATGCCGAGCATGAAGCGGCCGCGGCTCATATGGTCGAATTGCGCGACCTCGGCGGCGACCGTCACCGGATCGTGGTTAGGCAGACAGATCACGCCGGTGCCGAAAGTGAGATTCTTGGTGCGCGGCAACAGACTCGCCATGAACATCAGCGGCGAGGGGATCGGCTCGCTCGAAGCGGAGAAATGCTCGCCGAGCCACAATTCGTCGAAGCCGAGCTGATCGGCGTAGAGCGCCTTCTCTTCGTCCTCGGCCAAGGTCTCGGTGAACGAGCGGGCCGGCGGATGCACCGGCATCATGAACATCCCGAGACGCATGCGATCCTCCGCTCGTTTTTACGCGGCGACGGTGTCCGGCTCGCGCGCCGGCACCAGGTCGCGAAGCTTTGGCGCCACCTGCTCCATGAACAGCCGCATCGAGCGGAACACTTTCTCGCGGGTCGCCCATTTCTTGCCGGTGACGATCAACAGGGTGCCGAAGCCGCCGGACGCCTCATAGAATTGCCGCAGCTCCTGCGCCACCGTATCCGGATCGCCGAGGTGATAGACGCCGGCTTCGGCCAGCTGATCGAACGTGACTTCCTCGGGCTTGAGCGACAGGCCGTAATTCGCGGTGAGAATGCGTATCAGCCCGCGCTTGATCTGATAAGTCAGCTCGTAATTGATGTCGGCGCGCAGATCGTCCATCGCTTGGCGGCGGGAATCGGCAAGATAGACGTAGCGCGCCACTGCAAATTTGCTGAGCGGCGCCGGCTGACCGGCAGCCTTGGCGGCGCGCATGTAACGATCGGCGATTTTTTTGATCGATCCGGCCGGCTCAAGCTGGGCTCGCAGCATGGTATAGCCGCGCGCTGCGGCAAGATCGATCATCACATCGGTATCGGTCGCGGTCGCCATCGGCATGTGCGGCGCGTGCAGGGGCCGGGGCAGGGCAACGATGCTCTTGCCGCGCCAATGCTTGCCGTCCCAGTCGAACGGTTCCTTGGCGCCCCAGCATTTGAGAATGAGATCGAGCGCTTCGCGCAAACGCTCATGGCGGTCGGCATAGGATAGCCCCCGCTCATCGGAAAACAGCGGGCTCGGAAAGCCGGAGCCAAAGCCGAAGATGAAGCGGCCGCCGCCGATGACGTGATCGGCGACCGCGGCCTGGATCGCGATGTCGACCGGATGGTGAAGATGGATGAGCTTGACCGCGGCGCCCATGCGGATGCGCTTGGTCAGCGCCGCTGCCTTGCACATCAGCAATTCCGGCACCGGCAACGTGTCGACCTTGTCGATATAGACCGGCTCGGCGTGGTGCTCGCTGATATAGCAATCGCGGAAGCCGAGCTGATCGGCCAGCACGATCTCGGCGAGGTCCTCTTCGTAGGTCTGGGCTGCGGTGGTGTGCGGGCGAAAACCGTTGGAAAAAAGGCCGAATTCCATGTCCATTCCTTAAAGTTCTTGGCGGCACGTTACGACCCTTGCCGCGGCTTGACAACGCGCCTTGACAGCGGGCGGACGAGCCCGCCAATTCACGCATATGAGCACGGAGTTGCGCATCTACGGCGTCGCCCGCACGCGCGCGTTCCGCGCGCTGTGGGTGGCAGAGGAGCTCGGGGTGCCATACCGGCATCTGCCGATCGAGATCGGCGATGCCGGCGCCCGCACTCCCGAATTTTTGACGCTCAATCCGAACGGGCGGCTGCCGGTCATCGTCGATGACGGCTTCGTGCTGTTCGAGTCGCTGGCGATCACGCTTTACCTCGCCAAGAAGCATTCCTTCGGCAAGCTCTATCCGGCGGCACTCGACGGCGAGGCCCGCGCCTGGCAATGGAGCTTTTGGGCGATCGCCGAGGTCGACCGTGCCGTCAATATCTGGTCCCTCCATGCAGTCCGCCTGCCGCCGGCCGAGCGCAACGCGGCGCTGCGCGAGGAGGCGCTGAAAGTGTTGGCGGCGCCATTTTCGGTGCTCGACGCGGCGGTTTCAATGCAGCCCTATTTGCTCGGCGACGAGTTCACGGTGGCCGATCTGAATGTCGCCGCCGTCATCAGCCGCGCTATCGACATGGATCTTGCACCATGGCCGCAGCTGAAAAACTGGCTCACGCGCTGCCTCGAGCGGCCGGCGGCGCGCGCAGCGCTGCAGCTGAAAGCGGCCTCCGACGATGCGACGCCGGCGGAAGTGACGCGGCACATCGCGCGGATCAACCGGTTATGAGTTCGCGGCCGTTCACTGTCGGTCAGATGCTCAACGAAGCGGTCGCGTTGCAGCGCGACGGCCAGCTGCGTGAGGCGGAAAAAATCTATAGCCGCGTGCTCAAGGCGGCACCGGACAATTTCGACGCGCTTAATCTCCTTGGCGCGGTCAAGCTGCGGCAGGGTCAGATCGGCGAAGCGCAGCGGCTTCTAAGCGCCGCCGTCAAGGCCAATCCGCGCGCGGCCGGAACCTGGTGCAATCTCGGTCAGACGCTGCATGCGCTCAAGCGCCTGCCGGAAGCGCTCGACTGTCTCGACAAGGCGCGAGCGCTCGCACCGGATGATGCCGGCATTCTCAACGCGCACGCCAACACGGTGCTCGCGCTGGGGCGGCCGGCCGATGCGCTCGACGAATTCCAGCAGGTGCTGGCGCGGGCACCGAAGCACATCGAGGCGCGGCTCAATAGCGGCCTCGCCCGGGCCATGCTCGGATTTCCGGAACTGGCGCTGACCGATTTCGATGCCGCGCTGCAGCTGGCGCCCGGTCATCCCGGGGTGCAGTACAACCGCGGCGTCGCTTTGCTCAGCCTCGGACGCTACGCCGAAGCGGTCGAAGCCAATAGCCGCGCGCTCGCCATCACGCCGGACTATGCCAACGCCCGGCTCAACCGCGGCAAAGCGCTGATGCAGCTCAATCGCGTCGACGAGGCGCTCGCCGACTTTGCCGCGGCGCTCGCGATCCGCAAGGATTTAGCCGACGCGCATTTCAACAATGCGCTGGCCTTGTTGACGCGCGGCGATTACGCGCGCGGCTTTGCCGAATACGAATGGCGCTGGCGCCGCACCGGCATGCCGGCGCAAAAGAGCCGCGGCAAGCCGCTGTGGCTCGGCGAATATTCGCTCGCCGGCAAGACCGTGCTGCTCCATGCCGAGCAGGGGTTCGGCGACACTATTCAGTTCGCACGCTACGTGCCGCTGGTCGCGGCAAGCGGCGCCAAGGTGGTGCTCGAAGTACAGCCCGAGTTGCAGGCGCTGATGCGTCGGCTCGACGGCGCCGCCGCGGTCGTCGGCCGTGGCGAGCCAAGTCCGCCCTTCGACGTGCACTGCCCGCTCGGCAGCCTGCCGCTTGCTCTGCACACCGGACCGGCCACGGTGCCGGCGCAAATTTCCTATCTCTCCGCCGACGAAGCTCACTTGGCCAAATGGTCGGCGCGGTTCGAAGCGCTGCCGCGCCCGCGCATCGCCATCGTCTGGTCGGGCAATCCGAGTCACGATAACGATCGCAACCGCTCGATCGCTTTGGCGCGTCTGGCGCCACTATTCGCCGCGCCGGCGAGTTTCGTCGGCATACAAAAAGATGTGCGGTCCGAGGATGTGGATCCGCTCGATGCATCGCGTGTGACGTCCATCGGATCTGAGCTGGAAGATTTCGGCGACACCGCCGCCGTGCTGGCGCTGTGCGATCTCGTCATCGCGGTGGATACCGCGGCGGCGCATCTCGCCGGCGCCATGGGCCGTCCGCTTTGGGTGCTTCTGCCCTTCGCGCCGGACTGGCGCTGGACGCGCGAGGGCGAAACGACGCCATGGTATCCGACGGCGCGGCTATTCCGGCAGACCGGGCTTGGCGATTGGGATGGCGTCATCGCGCGGGTGGCGGAAAATCTTGCGCGGTTTAAGCCGGCGGACTGACAGAAGCTCACACCTCGCGCGTCATCGCGCGTGCTCCCACAGGCTTTCCAGCCGTTGGCGGAACGATTTCGGCCGCTCGGCGAACAGCCGGTGCGCAATGCGCGCGGCGCGATGCGCCAGCGCCGTCGAGCGCTCGTCGATGGCTGGCGCCAGGCGCGAGCGCCAATGCGCCAGCGGCTGATGCGGTTCGGTGAGCCGCTGCAGCACTTCGAGATCCTGGCATTGGCCAAGCCGCCCGCGCAGCCGCTCGGCTTCCTGCGTCCACATCCGGCCGAAGCGCGGCCATAGCGGCTCGACCAGCTCCATCTGGTAGCGCAGGGTGACGACGCGCTGGCGCAGCGTGTGCAAATCGGCGGCGCGCGCTGCCGCCCAGTCGGCCGGAATGCGGCGGCGCGCGTCGCGATACCCGCGGGTGAGCTGCGCTGCAATCGACGAAAAGTCGAATGGATCGAGCGGCCACTGCTCGACGGCCGCAGCGGCGGTATCGAGCCAGGCGACGATCTGGTCGCGCAATGCCGGGGTCAGCACCGACTTCTCCTCGCTGGCGCGCAGCGCTTCGAGCCGGCCGCGAATGGTCGCACTGGAGCGCGCCGAGATGACGAGGATGCCTTTATCGATGAGGACGTCGAAAGCATTGAGCGCGGCCGCACCGTCGCGGGCCTGCGCCAGCGTGCGGGCATAGTCGCGCGCGTCATGGCGCCAGCGGACGGCGTCCGGGATGAACGGGGCAAGGAGTCGCATCAGCGCGCGCCATTCCTTCATGGCGCGGCGGAATTCGTGGACGGCGTCCTCGGTCGTACGCTCCGGATCGCCGATGGCCGTGCGGGCCTCGGCCAGATTATTGGCCGCGATCGCACGCATCACGGGCCCAATAGCGGATTTGGGCTGTAGAGCGGGTTTTTCGGCCATCGCCGGTTCTAGGAGCGCGTCCATGACGTTTCGACACGGTTCTTTATGACAGTATGGCGAAAAATCCGGCTCGGCGCACTTCCCTTATGGGGGGACGCTTGCTACATCAAGCTTCGAAAAATCAGGCCATTGCGCTTAGCGCACCACAAGGGACATGGCCCCGGACCCCGGGGCCGACACAGTTGACGCGGGGTGGAGCAGCCCGGTAGCTCGTCAGGCTCATAACCTGAAGGTCGTAGGTTCAAATCCTACCCCCGCAACCAACTTACGCCGTCAAGTCAATGGCTTGGCGGCGTTTTTATTTTATGATGATATCGCAAGGCCGCGCCTGCAGGGACCCCGGACGTAAGCGCGCGAATAAAGTCAATCCGCGGTCCACGCGAGACCATGCATGCCGCACATTACGACTGACGACGATGTGAAGCTTTACTACGAGGAAACCGGCAGCGGGCTGCCCGTTGTTTTCGTGCACGAGTTTGCCGGCGACTATCGCTCTTACGAAACGCAGATGCGCTATTTCGGCCAGCGCTACCGCTGCATTGCCTACAACGCGCGCGGCTATCCGCCGTCCGACGTGCCGAAGGATCCGGCGAAATATTCGCAAGATCGCGCGCGGGACGATATCCGCGCCGTGCTCGATGGCCTGAAGATCGAGCAGGCTCACATTGTCGGACTGTCGATGGGCGGATTTGCGACGCTCCATTTCGGCTTCACCTATCCGGCGCGGGCGCGCTCGCTCGTCGTAGCCGGCTGCGGCTATGGCGCGGCGCCAGACCAGCGCGCGAAATTCGCCGCCGAAGCCGAAGCGGCGGCCGCGCAGTTCGAAAGCCAGAGCATGGCAAAAGCTGCCGCGGCTTACGCGCTCGGCCCGACGCGGGTGCAGTTTCAGAATAAGGACCGGCGCGGCTGGACGGAATTTGCCGCTCAGCTCGCCGAACACTCGACCGAAGGCTCGGCGCTCACCATGCGTGGCGTGCAGGCGCGGCGTCCGTCGCTATTCGATCTGGTCGAAAAAATGAAAACCATCGCCGCGCCGACGCTGATCATGACCGGCGACGAAGACTGGCCGTGCCTGGAACCGGCGCTGCTGATGAAGCGCACGATCCCGACCGCCGCGCTGGTCGTCATGCCGAACGCCGGACACGCCATCAATCTCGAGGATCCGGCGGCATTCAACGCGCATATCGCCAACTTCTTTCATAGCGTCGACGTTGGCGCGTGGCCCAAGCGCGATCCGCGCGCCATGGCATCGGCCATTCTCGGCCGCTGACGCCGACTGCGAATTATCGGCGCGCTGGTTTTACGGCGGGTAAGTCAGGCCGCCTGCCGGACCAGGCGATCCATCTCACGCTGCAGCAGCTCCCGGTAAGGGCCTTCGCGGCGCACCAACAGATCCGGCGGGCCGTCCTGCGCGACACAGCCGGCGTGCAAGACGACGATGCGGTCGAAATTGCGCACCGTGGACAGCCGGTGCGCGATGGCGATCACGGTGCGGCCTTTCATCAGCCGGCCCAACGCCTCGCGGATTGCCTCCTCGGATTCGGTATCGAGCGCGGACGTGGCTTCGTCGAGCAGCAGGAGCGGCGCGTCCTTGAGAAAGGCGCGCGCAATCGCGATGCGCTGGCGCTGGCCACCGGAAAGCTTGACGCCGCGCTCGCCGACAATGGTACGCATGCCTTGTGGCAGCTCTTCGATGAAATCGCAGCGCGCCGCGAAAGCCGCCTCCATCACTTCGTCGTCGGTCGCCTCCGGCCGGCCGTAGCGGATGTTTTCCATGACCGAGCGATGGAACATCGAAATGTCCTGCGGCACGACGCCGATCGCCTCGCGCAAGCTGTCCTGGGTCACCCGCGCGATATCCTGTCCGTCGATGACAATGCGGCCGGCCTGCACGTCGTAGAAGCGCTGCAGCAGCGCGAACAAAGTCGATTTGCCGCCGCCGGAGCGGCCGACGAGACCGACCCGTTCGCCGGGACGAAAGCTCAGATTAAAGGCCTTGAATATTTGCCGGCCGTCGGAATAGCGGAAATCGATCTCTTCGAATTTGACGCTGGCGCCGCGGCGCACCAGCGGCTCCGCCTCCGGATGGTCGCGCAGTTCGTGCGGCACCAAGAGCGTCGCCA
>Ga0335081_10010160_pt1 | contig 15193 bp, 12 predicted proteins | sample Lox_Sample_35_FD_206713 | JGI IMG/M metagenome (GOLD analysis project Ga0335081, IMG submission 206713) | Soil microbial communities from Loxahatchee National Wildlife Refuge, Florida, United States - Lox_Sample_3.5 | ecosystem: Environmental > Terrestrial > Soil > Wetlands | place: USA...
GCCAATTTAACACCGAACGCTACCCGGTGCTACTGGTCAAGACCCTGAACTGCGGGACTCTTAATCAATTGGTTCTAGGTTCGAGTCCTAGCCGGGGTACCAATCCACCGGCGACAGGAATGCCTTGATCAGGCCTTCGACAATTTAATGGACCGAGCCGCCCCGAATGCTTTCGCGGTTAATTCCAAGTTCGAGTTCCGGCGGGGGGGTACCATTTCGCCTGTTTGTTATGGAGTGAACCGGACGCATTGGGTTTGAGTGCGATACTTATGCCCGTCAGCCGTCTCAACGAGGGCATAGAAGGGATGCAGTCCGGCCCATAAATTCGTTCCATTCACCTGAAAGCTCGCCGTGGAAACGTTGGTGGCCGTGTCCAACGCGCCACCGGTGCTGAACAAGGTGATGAGGCTGACTGTGTTGGTATTGGCGGTGACCTGGATGTGATACGTGCCCTGCACCGGAACCTGATTAGTCAGATCGAGCAGCGTCAAGGTTGCACTCAAAGAGCTGTTGTGCACCACAACAGGCACGGTCACCCTGCTTTCCGTCCGGACGTTGCTCCCCTCGTAGGCGACAGCCGTCAACTCGTGATAGCCGTCGGCCAAGGCGGTCGTGTCCAATGGGAATGTCAAGGCCAGGTTCCCTGCACCAGCCGTGACGTAAAGATGGTTCCGGGGCTCGAGGTCGGACAAATTTTGTGTCAGGGTGCCTTGCTGGGGTGCTATGGCAAACTTGCTTTGGGGATATACCTGCGCGAAGACTTGAATTGTGGCGGCCTGATATCCCGGACTCCGGGCGCGCAGATTGAAGGAGACTGTGTTACCCGCGTTCAAAGCAAAATCCTCGGCCACAACCCCGTCACTACCCTGCAAAGCGGAGTTTGCGTTAATCAGAGCATATATCTGGCTGGCGAGCGCGACCGAAGTGCCGCCAGACTGATTGGTGACGGCTACGAACACGGTCTGGCCGTTGGTCTTGGTGAACGTGAACTGAATCCAGGCATTGGTGGGAAGCATGGTGATATTGCTTATTACCGTGTATCCCTGGATACCGAAGGCGCTAGACGACAGGAGCTTGGGCCGGCTGGCGTTCAGAAAAGTTGAGAGATGGTCGCCATTCCCGATCGTACTGGCGGCAGTAATTTGGATGGTGCCGAGGGCGAAATTGGTTTCCAGCGCAGTCCATTGGCCCTGATTGGTGGAGACACCCACCGTATAAGGCCGCGATGCACTGTCCACGCGGACCAGCGTGACGTTTGCCGCCTCCTTCAGCACTGTGAAGCCGGGCGCCGCAGGGGGCACGAGCGCTGCCCGGTAATAGCGGCGGTTGGAACTGGCGGCATTGGCGTCAACAAAATCCATCGCCCCGCCGGGTTGGTTGGTCAAGACGGGCACCCAATCAACAAGGTTGGTGGATGCCTGGATGGCCCACGGCAATCCGGGCACGCTATCCACGTGCATCTGGAATTCTCCAGAACTCACAATTTCAGGGGCAGACAATTCAGGAGCCTGACCCGTTGCCGGCCATGTCATGCGATAAAAGCGCACGGGATAGTTTGCGGCACCGGGATCATTAAAATGCAGCAACCCCGGCACACTGTTCGTGAAAATTGGCAGCCAGTCCTGCATATTCGTTGAGGCCAGGATGACGTAAGGCAAGGTGCTCGGAATCTCCACCTCCATCGTAAAGGCGCTGCCTCTATCAGGATGAACCGGTATCATCTGGGGTGGGGAAGAATCGGACAGATATTTGACGCTGTACGCAAGGCCCGGCGTATTTGTAGGAGTGTCATCTTCGACATAAAAGGGAACCGTCATGAGGTTGGTGGCGATGGATTGCAGCTCGATGCGGTCGCCATAAACCAGGGCCCTTACCTGAGTGGCGTTGGTGGCGGCGGGAGCGTTGATCAGCGTTGCAAATCCCGAAGCGATTGTGCTTAAGGTTGAACTGGCGGGAACCGTATAAGTGATGGGATAGCCGTTCAGGGCAACGGTCAATTGATTGCCGGCACACGGAGCTATGTTCGTCAGCGTGCTGAAATACGCACCGTCCACAAACAGGTCAATTTGTTGTAGCGGACGAAATCCATCGTGGGCCGAGAACTGCACGAAAAGATTGGTCGTGCCGCTCAACACGGCGTTGGGCAGGTTGGTGCTCCATTGCCCATAACCCGCTCCGGCGAAGGGTGCCGCCAGGGGGTCGGCCACCATAAGTCCAAGATACGGCGCGTCGATGCTCTGATAATAGCTTTCGGCCAGGCTGAAGCCGCGCGCCTGGTAAAAGTAAACCTGGGGGTTGGGAAACTTTTGCGTGTCGTTGTTTGGTTCCGCAACCGTGCCATAACTGCCCGCCGCTCCGGCATCAATGAAGGCCAGCAGGTTCGTCTGAGTGTTGGGACCGAAGATAACGCCGCCGAAGGACGTCAGACTATCCGCGATGGCCCCGGCAGCGAAAGTGCCCGGCGGGACGCTGAATTGTGCCAAGCCCGTTTCAAAACCCAGACAGCCGCCCGGCCACGAGACCAAATCGCTGTTGGTGCGCAAAATTGAGGAAATTCCCAGGACATCAATATTGAAAATGGCGTTATCGAAACCGGTGCCAGGGCCCACATAAAGATAACGGATGTTGCGGACTGTGTCGGAGCTTTTTTCCAGAATCACCGGTTGTTGAGGAAAGGTCCCATCGCTTTCAACCCCTTGGTCCACCAACTGCTCCGCTCTGGCCAGCGAATCCGCCGTAATCATGGTCGCGAGAAAGGAATAGCCGGGGGCGCCAACCGGCAGGGCTTGCCGGAAGACCGCCTCGCTGGCAGCGTAACTGTTGGTAACACCCAAAGGGTCGCTCCCGCTTCCCAATCCCAGTCTTGAGCCGTAGAACAAGGCCGAGGTTGTGCCGTTGATGGTGGGACCAAAGCTGGTCTGGAACGGTATATCCATCGCGAGGACAACGTAATCAATCTGGTTCGTCAAGTGGCGGGAGGCCAGCATGTCCAACAGGGGTGTCACCAGGTTGGTTTGAAAATCATTGCTGGACCACAGGGTATTGTCACCCGACCAGTTGATGCGCAATACGTTTTCGGGCGGGACCTGGCGGCGTTCGCAGAAGTAATTACCCAGCTCACAGGAATTCGAACTGGTTTGGTTGACGACGACGACCGTGTTCAAGCCGATCCCGCCGGCCTCGAGTTTAATTACCAAGGCACAGTTCAACAAGACCAACCCCAGCATTCTTCGGTGAAGACTGCCGCCCATACATTCAAAAAAAACCAACGAACAGGACACTCTTTGCGCCGAATAGCGATGTCATCATAACGCAACTTTAACGAATGCTCGGACAGAAAAAAAGCCGGTCAATGACCGGCCCTTGTATCTGCCGTTTTGCAACCAGCGAAATCCCGAGCCTCAGAATGGCCGGCGGCGGCGTGCCATTCCCCATGCGCCCAGGCCCAGAGCGACGAGAGCAATGCCCGATGGTTCGGGAACCACCTGTATGAACAGGCTCTTGTCCTTGGTCAAATCAAACATGCCTCCGTTGGCAAGCGTTGAATCCCATTGAAGCGCCCACGTCACATCGCCCGGCCCGGCGGACGAACTGTCGTTCAGCGTCACCGGAGAAAGCCCGTTGAGCTCGGCCAGCGTTGTGCCGACAAGTGCGGCTTCACCGTGATTCGCGCTCGGTGCAACAATCGCCTCACCAATGCCAGATGCGCCGGCCGTTTGTTGGACAAAATTCCAGGATCCGGCAGCGCCGTAGAGTTGAACGACGTCATTGGCGCCACTCCCCAGCAGGTTGAAATCGGAATACTGGTAGAAATGGAAGTCCATGCTTCCACCCGAAGTGTTCACCGCGGAGATCGACTCCGTGATATCAGCGCTCCCGGACCCGACGCCACCGCCTGCCAGGACGTAATCAATCGACAGCGTCAACTGCGCATTTTGATACGTCGCGGTCACCTCATTAAGACCAATCGTATTATAAGAGACCAACCCGAGGCTATTGATCGGTTGAGGTGCAGTGGACCCAATGGCGTACCAGAACCATTGCTGGTGCAATTGGTTTTGGCCGTTCACGCTCCAGTTGTTCATCCCGTCGCTGCTGGTAAGATCCACCGACGCCGTAGATCCCCCGTCGGACAGATTTGCTATGATTTGAGGATCCGCCAGGGAGTTACCCGGCAAAAACAGAACTCCTGAAACAACGAGCGCTGCGGACAGGGGGATAATGCCTCTACCGTTGAAAACAACTTCTCGACGACATTTCATAAAATCCTCTGATTATAATGTTGATACATGAAATTACTGAAACACGAATCTTATACCCCAATCGCGTGTCGAAGTCAAGCGTTTTTTTAGCACGAACTTGGCTCTAAAACGCCAGAAATTAGCGTTTTCGGCGCGCCGTGCTCCGTTAACCCAAGGAGTCGCGTCACACTACCCGCCGTTGCCGTAACCAAGCCAAGGCAAGCATTCCAGAGGCAATCAGCGCCAAGGATGAAGGCTCAGGTACGGCGATTAATTTGCTGATCAGCAGGGAAGTGCCGGGTGCCAAAGTGACATCCCATTCATAGGCATAATCAACGTCCCCCGGACCGGCGCTGAGGTTGTTATTCAGGGTCGTTAAAGCTCCATCGTTAAGCTGATTGAGTATTCCGGGGAAATACCCCGCTTGCACTTCCATAGAACTCGCCCCCGGCGCCGTAGCCGTCTCGACCAGCGACCCGCTCGCGCCGGTCTGAATGACTTCGTAATACGTGCTCGAACCGTTGTTATAAAACTGAACACTTTGCCCGCCCGGGGTGCCTCCCAAATCAAAATCCGAGTACTGGAAGAAATGATAATCCTGGCTGACCGCCGAGGTGTTCATCACCGTGATCAGTTCGCTAAGAGTCGCAGTGCCATTGCCGGGCGCTGAAAGTGAATAGGCCGTCTTGACGCTGATCGTCGCATTTGCATAGGTGAGGGTCGCCTTGTTGGCACCCGACGATGTTTCGGACACCGGGGAAATCGTATCAATTGAGGATTCCGGACCGGAGCCGCCGACGCGGTACCAGAACCATTGCTGGTACAATTGATTCACGCCACCCACAGACCAATTATAAACTCCCGCTTGACTGCCGGCGTCAATTAGCGCCGCGGAATCGTTCTGAGAAAGCGTGTAGATTTGCGCCTCGCTCTGAATAACAAGGCCGCCCACTAAAATTACAAACAGCGCACCCTGAAACCACCGCGCGCTGCTTACGAAAGACTTCTTCAAAATCTTCATAGCGTTGCTAGGTTCTGAACTTTAAAACCACTCCTTTATGACGCTGTCTGACGGAAAAGTCAAGACAATTTATTGCAAAAGAACAGCTTCACACACGCCTCAGGCATGAGTTCAGGAACCGGCTGAAGTCGTCAACGAACTGTTTTGAGTGAGCGCGGACGGTTACATCTAAGGCTCACAGCTTCAATGTGTTATGAATTTAGAATGGATCCAGCTGGTTCCGATTGCCACCCGGACGGCGGAGACACGACAGAGACCGGTTGATCGTCGGATCGTCGCCGCTACGGAATCTCTCCCGTTCACACAACTGCCCGAAAAACTGCAACCCGTCGTTGCCGCACGACCTTCGCAGTCATCATTTTCCGATACAAAACTGGCTGAAAATCGAGTCGAGCAAATCCTCAGTCGCCGTTTTCCCGACGATCTCGCCGACGGCGTTGACGGCAATGCGCAATTCCATCGCCACCAGTTCAAGCGTCGCGTCCGCGCGCAGCGCGTCAATCGTTCGCCGGGCCGCCACGCGGGAGCGGTTCAGCGCATCCTCGTGCCGCGAATTGATCATCACCTGCAACATCTCGGCCTTGATTTCGCCCGACCACACCAGCTCCTTGACGGCGTCCTTCAGCGCTTCAATCCCCTGCCCGCTCAGGCAACAAACGTCAACCACCGGAGAGCCGACCTGCCGCACGCGACCCGTGTCACGAAATTCCAATTTCGCCGGCAAATCAATTTTGTTCCTGACGAGAATCCGCTTCTTTGCAGCGAATTCGGCGAAATATTTCTCATCCTCACTGGTCAGCGGCTCGCTCGCATCGAGCACATGCAGAATGAATTCGGCTTTGACCAGCGATTCGCGGCTGCGGCGGATGCCTTCCTGCTCAATCTCGTCGCGCGCGTCGCGCAAACCGGCGGTGTCAATGAATACCACCGGCAGCCCGCGGACGTTCGCCGTCTCTTCAATTGTGTCCCGCGTCGTGCCCGGAATCGGTGATACGATGGCGCGATCACGTCCAAGCAATTGATTGAGCAGGCTGGATTTCCCGACATTCGGCCGGCCGACAATCGCCGCGCGAATGCCGCGGCGTAAAATCTGCCCTTCGTTCGCCGTGCGCAACAGTTCGTCCATGAATTTCACGCCAGCTTCCAGGCGCTCGAGCAATTCTTCCTTCGTGTCCGGCGCAATGTCCTCGTCGGGAAAATCAATGTGCGCCTCGACGTGCGCGAGCGTGTGCATCAAATCATCGCGGAGCCGGTTGATACGCTGCGAAAGCTTCCCGGCCAGTTGTTCGTTGGCGGCGGCCAGCGCGAGCTCTGTGCGCGAATGAATCAAATCGGCGACGGCCTCGGCCTGGGTCAGATCAATGCGACCATTGAGGAAGGCGCGGCGCGTGAATTCGCCGGGTTCAGCCGGGCGTGCGCCGTTTTCCAGCAGCGTGTCGAGTACGAGCTTGGCCGGCAGGATGCCACCGTGACACGTGATTTCCACCGTATCCTCGCGGGTAAACGTGCGTGGCGCGCGCAGGACGGCCAGCAACACCTCGTCCACGGTTTTGTCGCCACGGACAACTTTGCCGTATTGAATCGTGTGCGACGGCGCGACCGACGGTTTGCGTGAATTTTTCCCGACGGGCAGAAAAATTTTATCGGCGACGGCGAGCGCCTTCGGCCCCGACAGCCGGACGACGGCCAGTCCGCCTTCACCGAGCGGCGTGGCGACAGCGGTGATGGTGTCGTCAATCATGGGTCCAAGGTCGAGCGTCGAGAGCCGAGTGGCGGGGCGGATTTGCCCTCGCCCTTCGACTCTCAACTTTCGACTAATTTACGTGCCGGCAATTCCCGACCCGATTTTCCGCATCGCGCCCCTGCAGGAACAGCCGCGCCTTCTCATAACTTTTCTTCTGCAGATAGTGCACCAGGTTCGGATGGGTGCCGCGTGGCAGTTGCTTCGTCAATTCATCTACGCGCGCGAACAGCGCCGGCAGGTCCGGTTTGGGACCGGCCGTGCGGACGGAATTGACCGCTCGTTCCAGCTCGACCAGCGTGTTCAGCAGGGTTTGTTCGATGGCCGTGATCATACGGAATCTAACTTCAAAAATGCAGCCGCCCCAGCAGATGCAAAATTCCCGCTCCAACATAAGAATGTTCGAAATCCACCTGGCCCCGCACGCACAACGCGGTGAGGGTGCGAATTAGACCCGTGGTCGCCACCAATACCATCGAACTGATTACGTATAATTCGAAGGCGTGGCTCGGATCCGGTTTCATGACGCGCGGCAAACCCTGGTAATAAATCCAGAGCGAAAGCACGACGCCAATGGCCCATGGAATCCAGGGATTCATCATGGGAAACACGTCCAACAACCGGAGCAAAAAAATCGGAAACAGGGTGTAGGCCACCACGGTAAACGCCTGGGTGTAGCTGTGCCGGTCGTGAAACGTCTCACCCAATATTTTGACGAGGTGGGCGCACACAAAAACCACCGCCAGCGTCAGCAGCAATTGCGGAATTTCATAAAGCATTGCTTCACCGGGCGTGAATTTTTTGATCACTCCCACGCCGGATTGCCATTTGCCCCAGTGCATCAGTGCGCCGGCTTCCCCCGCCGAGACCACCAGCAGCAGCGGCAGCAAATACGTTAAACAAACAAAACCCACACTACGCCGGGCTTGCGCCAGACGATCCCACGCCGTCGGATCAAACATCAGGAAAAATGCCTTTATCATGCCCCCGGAATTGATAGCGCCGCCACAGCACATTCACAACAAAATCCGCAATTTGCCGAACCGGCGCAGATTGCATTCGGCATACGGCGGCGTACATTAATCGCGTGAAAGGGATTATTCCAGTCATTTTCGCCGCGCTTTTGCTGGCCGGTTGTGTCACCCCCAAAATCGACTGGTCGGCGCGCGTAGGCCATTACACCTACGACCAGGCTGTGATGGAACTCGGCCCGCCGGACAAATACGCGAAACTGTCCGACGGATCGGCCGTCGCCGAATGGCTCACGCAGCGGAGCCAGGTGGTTGTGGCGCCGGAACCTTACTTTGTGTCACCCGGCTGTTATTTCGGCCCGGTCACGCCAATGTATTCCGAGACCTATTTGCCGGCCCGTTTTTTGCGTCTCGTCTTTGACGCCAGCGGCGAGCTCAAAGCGTGGAAGCGATTTGCCGGATAAATCCGCTTCCGTCGCGGCGCCGCCCGTGTTTAACTCGCCGCCATGAACGTTGACCTCGGCATCTGGAGCAAGCTGACCAAAATGGTCGCCTGGCTGCTGCTTGTGGCCGGGCTGTTGCTCGTCGGCGTCTGGTATTTGCCACTCATCCAGCAGAACGAGCGGATGCGCCGGGAAATTCTGCGACTCGATGGCGAACTGTATCAGCAACAGGAAACCAACAAGGATTTGCAGGCCGACATCGCCGCCTTGCGCAACGATCCCAAAACCGTCGAACGCCTCGCCCGCGAAAAGCTCGGCTACGCCAAACCCGGCGAAACTGTGGTGCGCTTTGAATCGCCCGCGACGAACGCGCCGGCGCGCTGACAATTTGATTCACCGACTGCGATTTGTGATTGGACTCTGAAAAAAGCGGAACTGCCATTTTCCAAATTGTAAATCGCAAGTCCGTTACACCGTCATGATTTCCCTTTCCTTGTGGGCGAGGTGTTCGTCGATTCTGGCGATGTACTGGTCGGTCAGTTTCTGCAAATCCTTTTCGGCCTGCTTCTCTTCGTCCTCGGTGATACCGCTGTCGTGCACGTGCTTTTTCAACTGTTCCATCGCGTCGCGGCGCACGTGCCGGATGGCCACGCGCCCGTCCTCCGCCATTTTCTTGGAAATTTTCACGAACTCCTGACGCCGTTCCTGGCTCAATTCCGGAAACACGAGCCGGATGATTTTGCCTTGAATCGCCGGCATCAGTCCGAGGTTCGCTTTCTGAATCGCCTTCTCAATCGGATGCAGCGAGTTCAAGTCCCATGGTTGGATGACCAACATCCTGGGTTCCGGTGTCGTGATGCCCGCCAGTTCGCGGATGCGCATTTGCGCGCCATAAACCTCCACCGTTACGTTCTCGACCAACGCTGCCGACGCCTTGCCCGTGCGCACGCCCGCGAACTCGTTTATGACCACCTGCTCCGTCTTGATCATTTTGTCTTCCGCTTCCAGCAAAATATCGTCGAGTGTCATAGCTACCGCAGCTTAACAAGCCCGGCTCAGCCGGTCTAATGAAAATTGCGGTTTCGGTTGCGGGCGTCTCAGGCTAACCGGCGCGACGTTTCTTGCCGACCGGCCCGACCACCCAGCGGACTGGAAATAACGAATGACGAATTCCTGATGACTAAAGAATAACGAAGATCGAATGCCAAATGGATGTTGGGACATGCGGTTTACATTTGGGCTTGGGTTTTTGTCATTGGTAATTCCTTCGTCATTCGGATTTCGTCATTTGTCATTGGCCCAAACCAGCCGACTGCCGTCCCACCCCCGAATCATTAGCGAACTTTGGAAGTCGTTGATTTGCAAGCGCCGTTCTGAAAAGTCGGGTGAAGTAATTCTAGCCGGATTTTTTGCTCCGAGGGCGAGTTCGATTCGGTCAGTATTGATTGGTCAGGCAGGAACCTTGCCAAAACAATTGCTAAGGATTCGGGGTCCCACCCTGGCATCGCAGACTCGACGCTTTCGTCATCCACTGTTACGTTTTGACCGTGGCGGACATCGTTTTAACCACACTGAACGCGAAATACATCCATACCGCGTTCGGCCTGCGCTATCTGCTGGCCAATCTCGGCGAATGGCAGGCGCGTGCGTGCCTCGCGGAATTTCACATCAACCAGCGCCCGCTCGACATCGTGGAAGCCTTGCTCGCGCGCAATCCCAATATTGTCGGCTTTGGCATTTACATCTGGAACGTCGAACCCACTGTCGAAGTCATCGCCGCCATCAAACGGGTCCGGCCCGATGTCAAAATCATCCTCGGCGGACCGGAGGTCAGCTACGAGACCGGGGAACAAAAGATTGTTCAACTGGCTGACCATGTCATCACCGGCGAGGCGGATTTGAAGTTTGCGGAAGTGTGCCGGTGTTTGCTGGGCCATACCCATTCGACTGGCGCCAAAGAACAGATTGAAACTCACCGCCCCGTCGCCCCGTCCCTCTCCCCACCGGGTGGGGAGAGGGTGGCCTACGGTCCGCGTGAGGGATCAATTCTCCCCAAAATCATTCCCGCCGAACTGCCGGACTTTTCCCGAATCGTTCTGCCTTACGACCTCTACACCGACGATGACGTCGCGCATCGCATCATTTATGTCGAGGCCTCGCGCGGTTGTCCGTTCACGTGTGAATTTTGCCTGTCGTCGCTCGACATCCCGGTGCGGCAGGTTCCCCTGCCCGCTTTGCTCGAACAATTGCAGCGGCTGCTCGATCGCGGCGTGAAACAGTTCAAATTTGTTGACCGCACGTTTAATCTGAACATCGCCGTCAGCAAAACCATCCTCGAATTTTTCCTCGCGCGTTATCAGCCCGGCCACTTTTTCCATTTCGAAATGATTCCCGACCGTTTGCCCGAATCGTTGCGTGAAATCATTGCCAGATTCCCGCCCGGTGCGCTGCAATTCGAAGTCGGCATTCAAACGTTCAACCAGGAAGTCGGCGGCTTGATCAAGCGCCGGCAAAATCATGAAAAGCTCGAAGATAATTTTCATTTCCTGCGACGCGAAACCGGCGTCCACCTCCACGCCGATTTGATCGTGGGGTTGCCCGGTGAAACGATGGAAAGCTTCGCCGCCGGGTTCGATCGGCTGATCGCGCTCGGCCCGCAGGAAATCCAGGTGGGCATTCTGAAACGGTTGCGCGGCACGCCGATTGTCCGGCACGACGCCGGGTGGCGGATGGTTTACAACCCGGATCCGCCCTACGAGATTTTGCAGAACAAACTGATTGACTTTGCCACGATGCAAAAGCTTCGCCGGTTTGCGCGTTACTGGGACCTCATCGGCAACAGCGGCAACTTCATTGAGAGCACGCCGCTGATCTGGGGCCTTTCCTCTCCCGGCCTCCGGCCACCCTCTCCTCCGTTGGCAACGGAGGATAGGGACGGGGAGAGGCGGCGCGTGGCTGCGCAGTTGAAAACTGCGGGTGGAATTGGACGCAGTTCCCCTTTCCACGCCTTCCTGCAATTCAGCGAATGGTTGCACGCGCGCACGGGCCGCACCGACAGCATCGCGCTGGTGCGGTTGATGGAGCTGCTCTTTGAATTTCTCACCCGCGAAGTCCGGCTGGACGCGAAACCGGTGTCCGAAACGTTGTGGCGCGATTACCGGCGCGGCGGCCGCCGGGACAAACCCGGTTTCCTCAAGGATTTTATCTCCGCGCAAGACACGGCCATTCCGTTGCGCAAAGCGAAGACCACCCCGCCCAAACGCCAGGCCCGTCATCTGGCGTAAATTCTGGATTTTTGGAGAATAAGTTGTGAATAACTTCCTTCCTTTTTTTCTTTTTATCCCAGCAATATTGGTTAGTAATATCTTTAGAGCCGATAATGAGCGTCAAGAACCGAGATCACGTTGAAAACGTCGTCACCACGATACTGCTGCTGCTGGTGGTTTCGTCGGGCGTTTTCCTGGCGGTTGTTTTGTTTCTGTCGCCATCCTTGTAATCCGCGGTCTATTTCATCAACTGTTTCTCCGCCTCCTCATTGGTCAATCCATGCTGTGCGCGCAGAACGGCCATGCCTACCACCGGCGGATATGCCTGGTCCGACTTCATCCGCGGATCGACGTATTCGATGACCTCGAACAGGAGTCCGTTCGCTGTTTCGTAAGGCAGGCCGGTCAGCCGGGCGATATAGCGGGTCGCGCGGTCAATCAACTTGAGGTTCGATGGCACAACCCAGACCATGGTGTTGCCCATCACGCGCCCCAGCCGCACCATCGTGCAGGTTGAAAGCGCATTCATTATCAGTTTCACCGCCACGCGCGTCACGCCGTCCAGAAGAAACTCCGTTTCCGGCACGGGCACGACAACCGTGCCAGCCGACCCGTCCTCCGTAGCAGTACTGCGGAGGGTGGACGCGAGGAGGCTCTGAGTCATTTTCATTTCCGACAAGTGAGCATTGTTACCCCGGCTTTTCCAAAAATAAACGAGGCCGTTCTTCGCGCCCGCTCTCCGTGCCGCTTCGAGCTGGACACGATAAAATCCGCCCGGCGAAAGCAGCGATTCCTTTTCCCCCTCCGACACGATGGCCACGGCGCTGTCGCCTGGACCCGGTGGACGATAATTGAGGCCATCCAAGCCAATCCTGAACCGCATCAATTCCCGCGCACTGATTTTGCGGATCGTTTCCAGCGTCCGCGCGAGGCTTTCCCGGCCAACCAGCGGGCGAACCCCGGCCTCGTCCCATTCCACGCAATGGGGTTCACGTTTCAAGAGGTGACGCCACGCCTCTGGCGTGTTCATCATTGGCAGGAACAAAAACGCCCACGACTCCGTCGCGGTTGGGTCGTCAAATTTGCGGAAAGGCGGCGTGCAAAACGTCGGCGACCGCTCGGTCGTGTCCGTCAAAACATCAATGCCGAACCGGTCGGCGAAGTAATTGTTTTTGTGCCCCGCGCGATAGACCGATTCCTCCAGCGCGACCAGTTTGGCCAGTTGCGCGAGCAATTCCGGCGATTTCAAACTCGCGTGCAATTCCGTTAGCTTTGCCAGAAATTCAGCCGGAATAAGATCGGTAGGGCTGACCTGCCGGTCAGCCTGGACGCGCGGCAGCGCGCCGCTACCGGATGCCCCTGCCAATTCCTGCACCACCATTTCCAGAATCGTGAGCAGGACGCACAGTTGGATTGTGGTGGCCTGCATCCGCGTCGAGCCGGTAATGGCCATCGGCCCGGTCGTGAGGTTGATTTTTTCAATGCGCGCGTCCTGAATCACTTCGCGGCTCCGCTCGACGTGCTGGCAGAGAATTTCGTCCGGGTTGTTATAGACGAAATAGACCTTCGCGCCGGCCTTCATGCCTTCCCATGCTGTGCCGATGACGAATGAAGTCTCGCCGCCCTCGGTGATGGCGAACACCACGTCGCCCGCGCGCACGCCGAGGTCACGGATTTGTTTGCGCCCGAACGCGGTGAAATCCTCGAAGCCCTCGACCGATTTGATGAGCGCATAATCGCCGCCGGCTATCACGCTGAGCGTGCGGTTTTCAAAATCTTTCGCCTGCATGTCCCGGCTCGTGGCTTCCAGCCTTGTACCCGGTAGGGACGCGCTGCCGCGCGTCCCGGCTGATCGGCAGGTCGGCCCTGCCTGCCGCCAGAAATCGCGCCAGACGGAATCCAGCAAAATACTCAGCCGTCCGGTCGCCCCACAGCCGGTAAAGAAAATCCGCCCCCCGTTTTTCAGCGAGCGCAGAACCGGTTCCGCGATTTCCCCCGCCCGGCCCGATGTGACGAACTCGCGATATTTTTTCATCACATCGTCGTCCACGTCGAAAAGCATTTTCAGCGCGGCGGCGATGTCTCGTCCGGCGACGTCGCTCAGGTCCGCCGTGACGGGATGTGACGACTCGGTGGTGAGCGCGCCGAGTTTGAACTGGCCGCTGATTTTGAGAAATTCTTCGGACCGTTTCCGGGAACTGGCGCTCATGACGTTTTGAGTAAATGAAATTGTCAACGCGGTGTCACGCCGATACGTTGGGGCGGGTGTTATGATGCCGACGCAACAACTGGCGACGTTGAAAGCGGCAAACTGTGATGTTGCTGTGGACAATCTCACGCGCCAGCTTTACGCCACCGACGCGTCGGTCTATCAAATTGAGCCGCTCGCCGTCGCTTTTCCCGGAAATGCGCAACAGGCCAGCGCTATCATCCAGGCGGCGGCCCAAGCCGGCGTAGCCGTCATCCCGCGCGGGGCGGGCACGGGCCTTTCCGGCGGGGCCATCGGCGACGGTCTGGTGATAGATTTTGCGCGGCACAACCGCCAAATCCGGGATTTCAACAAGGAACGGCGCACGGTCCGCGTCGGCGCGGGTGTGGTGCTGGACCAACTGAATCAATTTCTCCACCCGCTCGGGTTCTGTTTCGGGCCGGACGTGGCGACGAGTTCGCGCGCGACCCTGGGCGGCATGATTGCCAACGATTCGTCCGGGGCTTACTGCCCGGTCTATGGCACGACCGGCATGCACGTGAACGAACTCGAAATCGTGCTGGCCGACGGCCAGGTGGTGAAGGTCGGACCGGGCCACGATACTTTGCCGTCACAACGCGCCTGGCTCGAAGACATGGTTCTTCTCAACTCGCTCGCCATCACCGGGTCGTTTCCGGAAGGCCTATTCAAACGCTGGCCCGGTTACGCGCTGGCGCGGCTGGCGCGCGAGCCGAACAATCTGCTCCACCTGCTGGCCGGCAGCGAAGGCACGCTGGCCGCTATTCTTTCCGCCGAGCTGAAAGTCGTTCCGCTGCCGGAAACCCGTGGCGTGGGCCTGCTGTTCTTCGCCTCCGTGAGCGAAGCCATGCAGGCCACCGAAGTCTTGCTCGACCTGAAACCCGCCGCGATCGAACACATTGACCGCCCGCTGTTCGACCAGACGCGTGGCCAGCGCGATTTCCAGGCCGTGCGCGATCTGCTCGAGCTGGACCCTAAGCCGTGTGAGGCGATTTTGATCGTGGAATTTTTTGACGACGTTCAGGACCGGCTGGAGCAGTTGAAAAAACGCCGACTGGGTCTGCGCAACCTGATTTTGCAGACGCCGGCCGAAGCCAGCCTCGTGTGGGCGATGCGCAAAGCCGGCCTGTCGTTGTTGACCAGTTGCAAAGGCGACGCCAAACCCGTCGCGTTTGTCGAGGACGCGGCGGTGCGGCCGCGGGATTTACCGGCCTACGTCAACAGCCTGCAAAAATTGATGCAGCGGCTGGAATTGCGGGCCTCGTATTATGGCCATGCCGCGG
>Ga0335081_10010161_pt1 | contig 15193 bp, 11 predicted proteins | sample Lox_Sample_35_FD_206713 | JGI IMG/M metagenome (GOLD analysis project Ga0335081, IMG submission 206713) | Soil microbial communities from Loxahatchee National Wildlife Refuge, Florida, United States - Lox_Sample_3.5 | ecosystem: Environmental > Terrestrial > Soil > Wetlands | place: USA...
CCGCCCTTGCTGCCGGCGGCACGGTCAGAGCAGAGGAGGGCGGCTGGTATCTCGGCGCCAACTTTGGCCAGGTGATCAACACCTACCGCCATACGGATCTCGATAACGCATTGAACGATGCGTTCGAGGATGAGCTGACCTACACGTCGAGCTCGATCAGCGAGAAGAAGCAGGCCTGGTGGGCCGCGGTCGGCTACATGACCTCGCCGTACCTCGGCTTCGAGGCCTCCTATCTCGCTCTGGGACGGCTGGATTACCATGCCAGCGCGAAACAAACCTCGGTCTTCGGCACCACTCCGGTGACCGTCGATCTGAATCTCAAGTCACGCGGGCCGGCCGCCGCCGTTGTGGGGGTTCTGCCCCTGACGAATTCCTGGGAGGTCGATGCGCGCGTGGGGGCCTATGACGGCAAGACCACGACCAGCTATACCTCCGTCGTGAACAAGACGACCAACAACGGCCTGGAGTCGAAGACCTCGGTGAGCCTTCTGGTGGGCGTGGGCACCGCATACACCTTTTCCGGTCACTGGGCCCTGCGGGTGGACTACTTGCACATCAATCAAGTGAAAGAGCAGGTTCTGGGTCATTCCTTCAACGAGGATCTGGCCACGGCCGGCATCACGTTCGCCTTCTGACGCCTGCCTCATCGTCCTTCAGTTGCATCCAGACCGCCGAGGGCTACTCTGTCGACGTGCCCGTGTGGGCACGATTCGTAGGCTTCGGTCGTGAGCTCAAGCGTGAGATTCGAGGGCGAGGTTCCCGGCGAGGAAGTCGTCAATCCGTCGGCACCCAGCAAGGTCTGGATCAGCCGGCACATTCGCGCGCATGTGCAGAGCCAACTCTACGACGAGTCATCAGCACCGGCGGAAGGCACTGCAATCTACACGTTGTCCGACCCGAGGGAGATTCGCGCCGCGCGCTACGTTGGCCAGACGACCGCTCCACGCAGGCGCTTGTTGCAGCACCTCAATACGGCGAGGTTGTGGATGCCCGATGAGATTCCCTGGTGGGTCAGATCGCCCGATCTTCGACCGCTCTATGTGTGGATTCGGGATCTGTACAGCGATGGAGAGCGCCTGCCCACGATGGTCGTGCACGAATGGTGCGCCACACAGGCCCGGGCCAGGGTCGCTGAACGCGCGCTGATCTGCGAATGCCTGCGGCAGCAGCTGCCGCTGTTCAACAGCGAAGCCGGGATGCTCGCCGGCCGTCCGCCGTTGATCTGATCCGATCCGGTATGGGCGCCGCGCGGCCGCTCATTCCTTGGACTTCAGACTGGCCTCGTTGGCCGAGATGAACGTGCGGATCTCCTCGGCCATGTCCAGCAGCTTCAGCCACTGCTCCTTGTAGAGCGTGACGGGAAAGCGCCCCATGCCGTAGACCGACACGGCGCCCTTCTCGCTGACTTTCATGGACACCCGACCGCGGCCCGACTTCTTCAGGTTCTCGTTCTCGGCGCGCAGCCGCTCGATCTCGGCCAACAGCTCATCGGACACGGCACAGGCCTCGGTTGGTCAGGAAGCGATCATTATAGGACAAGGCGCGCGGCCGGTGCGCCGGAATCAGGAATGGGGCAGTTTGAAAGTCAGCAGGTCCTGGCCGGCGATCACCGCGATGATCTGGTCCTCGCCGCTGCGGTAGGTGATGGGCGGCGCGCTGATGTGGCCGCCGGCATCGAAGGACCAAAGCTCAGCGCCTGTCGTGGCGTCGAGTGCATAGATCCTGGATCCATCCGAACCAACAAGCAGGCCGCCGGCCGTGGCCAGCAGACCGCCGCGCGGTTCATCCGAGGCGCTGGCGTTGTGCCGCTCCCAGCGCACCTTGGCGGTGAACGGGTCGATGGCTCTGACGAAATGCTGGGCCGGTTCACCTTCCACGTTGCGCGTCGTACCGCCCGTGTACATGTGGCCCGGTTTGACGCGAGGCGCCGGGTTCAGCGTGAAGAAGAGCCCGCCGCGCTCGAGGACGTTGGCGTAGTACAACTGCGTCACCGGACTGTAGGCCGACGGCCACCAGTTCGTCGCGCCACTCACGCTCGGATACAGGTAGACGCCTTGCGGAGTCGGGTCGGATTGCGGTACGTGAATGGGCCGGCCGCTTGCGCTCAGGCCGATGGCCCACGTCTGCTTGGCAAACGGCGCGCCGCGCACGAAGTGGCCGTTCGTCCGGTCGAGCACATAAAAGAAACCGTTGCGATTGGCTACGGCCAGCCACTTCGCCGTGGTGCCGTTCTGGGGGACGTCGATGAGGGCCGGCGTCTGAATGGAGTCCCAGTCATGAGCATCGCTCGGGCTGAACTGGAAGTGCCAGGCCAGCTTGCCCGTGGCCGCATCGATGGCCAGCAGGCAGTTGGAATACAGATTGTCGCCCGGTCGCAGCGCCGGGTTGTAGTCGGGCGCCGGATTGCCCACGCCCCAGTAGATCAGGCCGAGCTCGGTGTCATAGGCGCCGATGCCCCACGCGCCCGCGCCGCCGGTCTTCCAGGAGTCGCCACCCCAGGTGTCGTTGCCCGGCTCGCCCGGCTCGGGCACGGTGTGGAAGCGCCAGCGCTGCGCTCCGGTGGCGGCGTCGTAGGCGGCTATGAAGCCGCGGATCGGATGATCGCCGCCGGCCACCCCGAGGATGACACTGTCTCCGATGGGCAGAGGCGCCGATGTCATGCTGTAACCTTCCGTGTACTCGGCGATCTGCCGATCCCACAGCAACTGGCCAGTGGCGGCATCGAGCGCCAGCAGGTGTGCATCGAGGGTGGCGATGTAGACGCGCTGCCCGAGCACCGCCACACCGCGATTCGAGCTCAGACAGCACAAACGCAGATCCGCGGGCATGGGCCGCGTGTACTGCCAGAGTTGCGCTCCCGTCCTGACGTCGATCGCGATCACCGTGCTCGGCGGCAGCGTCGTGAACATGTAATTGCCGGCGACGATGGGAACGGCCTCATTCGGGTTGTCAGTGGATGCGAACTGATGAATCCACTGCACGGTCAGGCGTGCGACGTTGCCCGTGTTGATCTGTGCATCCGGCGAGAAGCGTTCGCCATTGTATGAGCCGCCGGGCAGCAGCCAATCGCCCGGCGCACGGCCGGACTGCACCAGGCGCGCAGCGGTCGCCTCCAGAACCGGAAGGCTGACGCCGCCGGCTCCGGTGGTGGAGCCCGGCGAACCCGGGGTTCCCGCCGTACGCAGCGATCGCAGATACGCAATCACGCGCCAGACGTCCGGCCGCTCGATGAGTCCGCCTATCATGGCGGTTCCAGGCACGCCGCCCGTGATCGTGCGGTACATGGCCCAGTCGCTGTCGCCGTGTCGCAGGTTGCGGCCGACGAGTCTGGGTCCGACACCCCCGCTGGCTCCGGTGCCGTGACACTTCTCGCAGTGGAAGGCGAAGACTTGCGCGCCGCGCGCGCGGTCCGCGGCGCTGGTCTCCGGGTCCTGGACGGACGCGTAGGGATTGCCCGAAGAGGCGAGCTTGCGTAACTGGAAACCGGAGTTGGGCCGCTCGATGTCCATCAGGTCAGCCCAGCTCACATCCTCGAGCTGACCTGAGATCTCGCGCGCCGCCACGACGCTGCGCCAGCGATAATCGGGGAGGGCAAGCGCCACGGCGCCCACTGCGCCGAGTGCAAGACCGGTGACGATGAGCAGCTTGCGCACTCTCATCGGCATTATTGTAAATTGTCTGATTGCCCGCAAGGGTGAATCGCTTCACAAAGTGACCCTTGTGGACGTAGACGAAAGCCCCGCGCCTGAGATCTGGATCGGTCTCGACACCGGCGGAACCTACACGGATGCCGTGGCGCTCGACGGCGAGCGGCGCGTCATCGCCAGCGCGAAGGCGCTGACGACGCACTGGGACCTGTCCATCGGGCTGGGCGCGGCGATCCGCTCGCTGCTGGCGAACCTGCCTGCGGATGCGCAGCGCCGCCATATCTCGCTGGTCTCGGTTTCGACGACACTCGCCACCAACGCGGTCGTCGAGAACCGGTTCAGTCCGATCTGCACCATTCTCGTCGGCTTCGACGACAAGATGGTCGAGCGGTCGGGTCTGAAGCGGGAAGGAGCTGGCATAATAGTCCGTGTCCGCGGCGGACATGATGCGACGGGTGAGGAAGCCGAGCCTCTTGACGAGGCGGCCGTCGACGCGGCGGTGCGCCAGCATGGCGGCGAGGTCGAAGCTTTCGCGGTCGCAGCCATGTTCTCGGTCCGCAATCCTTCTCATGAACGTCGGGTGCGCGAGCTCGTCCGCTCCGGCTGTGCCAGGTCGGTGACCTGCAGCCACGAGCTGAGCTCGAAGCTGGATGCGCCCAAGCGGGCGCTGACGGCGGCGCTGAATGCCCGCCTGACTCCGCAGATCCGCCATCTGCTGGATGCGCTCGGCCGCGTGCTGGAGGGGCTCTCCATCACCGCTCCGCTGATGATCGTCAAGGGCGATGGCACCCTGATGCGGGCTGAAGTTGCACTCGAATATCCGGTCGAAACGGTGCTGTCGGGCCCGGCCGCGAGTGTCGTGGGAGCCGGATTCCTGAGCGGTCTGCGCGACTTTGCCGTTGCCGACATGGGCGGCACGACGACGGATGTTGCCATTGTTGCCGATGCCCGCCCGGTCGTGCGCGGCGAAGGCGCCGTGATCGGGGGCTGGCGTACGATGGTCGAGGCAATCGACGTGCGTACCTGTGGTCTGGGAGGAGACAGCGAAGTCGGTTTCGACCGCGAACGTCGGCTCGCTGTCGGGCCTCGCAAGGCCATGCCGTTGAGCCTGCTGGCACACCAGTTTCCCGGGATTCTCACCGACCTGCGCGTGCTCGCCGCGACGGAGTATCTGCCGCCGTATGCGGCGCAGTTCGCCCACCGTAACCCCGGACGGGAACCAGGCGATCAGCTCGATCGACTCGAGCGGCGGGTGTGGGACGCGTTGACACTGGCCCCGAAGCGCCTGGCGGAAGTGGCGCGAACGGGGCAGGGCGTCGATGCACTGCGGCGCCTGGTCGACCGAGGTCTCGCGACGCTTGCGGGATTCACTCCGAGCGATGCCATGCATGTGCTCGGCAAGCAGACGGGCTGGAATGCCGAGGCTGCCCAGCTTGGCGCAATCATTCTGACCACGGAGGAGCGCAACGCCAGCGCGCGCAGGGAACGCGACACACCGGAAGGGTTCTGCGAGCGCACGTACCAGCACGTCGTTCGCGAAGCGGCGCGCGTCATACTCGAGACCGCCCTGGCCCACGATCCAGGCATCGAGTCGAAGGGTGGCCGCTGGGGTCCGCTGGGCGCCTTGCTGGAGGACATCGTGTCCGGCCGGCGCTTCTCGCGGCTGTTGGATGCGCAGATCCGGCTGGCCACGCCGCTGGTCGCGATTGGGGCGCCGGTCGGTGCCTATTACCCGGAGGTGGCGCGACGCCTGGGAGCCCAGCTTGTCGTACCCGAACACGCCGCGGTCTGCAACGCAGTCGGAGCAGTCGCCGGGGTGGTGTCGGAAATCTGCGATGTGCTGGTGAATCAGCCGACCCTGAATGTGTTTCGCGTGCACGACCCGGCCGGGATTCGCGACTACGCACGGTCCGATGAGGCCATCGAGGATGCGAAGCGGGTCTCGCGCGAGCTGGCGCTCGCAGCCGCGCGCCGCGCGGGCGCCAGCGATCCGCATGTCGAAACATCCGTGACCGAGCGCCGGGCGCACGCGGGTTCGCCGGATGAATATCTCGCCGAGGCAAACGTGCGCTCGCGCGCGACGGGGCGGCCGGCAACCGGCCGGGCACCGTAGCTGTCGCTACGCGGACGCCGCCGATCGCCCAATACGCGCGCGGCAGCGGGCCGGCATCGTTGCCGTACCGGGAACGCCGCCTGTAGCATGGTCGGACGGATGTTCCCAAAGTGTATTCTCCCCGGGGTCGGCGATGCGACTTCATCCAACAGGCCAGTTTGACAATCACGCCGCGGCGTACCGGCACATCGAGGCTCGCCCGCTGGCCGCGGCGATGGGCGCGCAGATCCTTGGCGTTGACGTGGCGCGAGCGACGGATGAGCAGTTCGCGGAAGTCCGCCACGCGCTCTTCCGGCACAAGATGATCTACTTCAGCGGCCAGAAGCTGCAGCACGCCGACCACGAGGCCTTCTCTCTGCGCTTCGGACCGTTCGCCGAGGATGCCTATACCCAGGGTGTTCCGGGTCACCGCAACGTGCATCCCCTGATCAAGGAAGCCGACGACCGCTCGCGCATGGTGTTCGGCGAGGGTTGGCACACCGACTCCCCGTTCCTTCCGGAGCCGCCCGCGATCACCTCCCTGTATTCGGTGCAGATACCGCCCTATGGCGGCGACACCATGTGGGCCAACTCCGCGCTCGCATACACAATGCTGAGCGAGACGTACCGGCGGATGATTGATGGCCTGCGTGTGCACTTCTCGCTCCGCGACGTGTTGAAATCGGTTCACGACGCCGTCGAGCTTGGCGACAGCCCGATCGGCCGGCTGGCGGCGACGCGCGACGCGACGCGCCTGTCGGAGGATCTCATGCGCAAGATCAGAGGCAACTCGCATCCGATCGTGCGCACTCATCCCGTGACGGGCGAGAAGGCGCTGTACGTGGATCCCTCCTACGGAATCGGCATCGAAGGCATGTCGTCCGAGGAGTCCGCCCCACTGCTGCATTTTCTGACCGAGCATCTGGTCCAGCCGGCCTTCACCTGCCGGCTGCGCTGGGAGCCGAACATGCTGGCGATGTGGGACAACCGCCTGTGTGTGCACCAGGCGTACAACGACTATCAGGGCCATCGCCGCGAGCTGTATCGAACCACCGTCGCCGGCGAGAAGCCGGCCTGACCCCATCGCGGCTCCTTGGTTCCCGGCTTTCGTGCCCCCCAGCCGGTGCGGACCGGCCATTCATGCCCGGCTGTGACGATGTTTCTATTAAGAAACATATTGACGTAAAGGTTCCGAATAGCTACTTTTGAAACAGAACAAGCCAGATCGCAACGGCACACCGTCGGGGGAATGCATGTACACCGGGGTCCACGCTCGTCACCGCCATTGCCTCGGAGTGCTGGCAGCATTGGGGAGCCTGGCGCTGCCGTTCGCAGGCGCCGTGCGCGCCGCCGAGCTCGAAGAAGTGGTGGTCACGGCGCAGAAGCGCGAGCAACCGGTGCAGGACGTGCCGATTGCCATCAGCGTCCTGACCGGAGACGCGATCGCCACCCGTTCGCTGCCCGATCTGGGAGCGCTCGCGAGCCAGGTGCCGGGCGTGCAATTCACCAAGAGCGATCAGGGCGGCAACAACGCCGGGGTATACATCCGGGGCATCGGCCAGTTCGACTGGCTGCCGACGTTCGACCCCGGTGTTGGAATCTACGTCGATGGGGTATTCCTGGCGCGCACGTCCGGGGGCCTGCTGGATCTCACCGACCTCGACCGGGTCGAAGTGCTGCGCGGCCCGCAGGGCACGCTGTTCGGCAAGAACACCATCGGCGGCGCGATCAGCCTGTACACGAAGGAGCCCGAGTTCAAGCCCGAGGGCGACGTGCTCCTGCGTGCCGGCGAGCGCGGCCGCTTCGACGCCAGCGCGGTGCTGAACGCGCCGCTCATCGACGACACGCTGGCGATCCGCTTCACCGCCCTGACGAAGAACCAGGACGGCTTCGGCCGCAGCCTGGAAACGGGCCAGCGCTATGGCGGCGAGGGCAAGGAGGTCGGCAAGCTGTCGCTGCTATGGCGGCCGACCGACAGCCTGAGCGTGGATCTGTCGGGAGACTACACCCGCGTGCGTCAGCCGATCGCCATGAGCCTGCTGCTGAACCTGAATACGCAGACCTTCGTGACGATCCCGCAGAACCAGTGGGCGGTGGCCAACGGCGTGACGCCCTATGACGACCGCTGGATCTCCCCCTCGTACTACACCAACTATTCCGTCTGGAATTTTCACGATCACGAGGACACCTGGGGCACCCGCCTGACAGTCACCCAGGACTGGGGCGACATCAAGCTCAAGTCGATCAGCGCGTACCGCAACTCCCGCTTCCTGACCGGACTGTCCTTCGATGCGGCTCCGTCCCAGATGGGCGATCAGATCGTCAACGAGCAGGACGACCAGATCTCGCAGGAGTTCCTCCTCAGCGGCCGCACTGCCTCGAAGCGGGTGGAATGGGTGAGCGGGCTGTATTACCTGCGCGAGAACATCTTCAACGGGGTGGTGCTGCCCCTGTCGTTCCCGGCCAATCCGGACGGCTACGATACCTACACGACCAACAAGGGCGGCAATACCAGCTATGCCGTGTACGGGCAGGGGACCTTGCACGTCACGGACAGGATGAGCGTCGATCTGGGTCTGCGCTATTCCTACGAGCGCAAGGACAACACGATCTACGTAGACGCGACCAAGTTCGGTGTCGATCTGCTGCCGCCGACGCCGCTGGAGAAGGACTGGAATTCAGTGACTTACCGGGTGGCCGCGCAGTACGAGCTGGCCGAGCACGCGATGGCGTACGCTTCCATCTCCACGGGCTTCAAGAGCGGCGGATTCAACGGTCGCGCCCAGAGTGCGTTCTTCATCGCCTTCGATCCGGAGAAGGCGACGGCTTACGAGCTCGGTCTGAAATCCGAGCTGCTGGAGCGCCGCCTGCGCCTGAACCTCGCCGCATTCCAGACCGAATATCGCGACATCCAGACCACGCTCAACCTGGAGGATCCGGTGACGCAGATCGTCACCAACGTCGTGCAGAATCCGGCGGACGCGCGCATCCGCGGGCTCGAGCTCGAGTCGCAGGCGGCAATCACCAACTGGCTGTCGTTCGATCTCGCGGCCACGAGCACCAGTGCGCAATACACCCGGCTCGAACCGGGCACGGTGGTCACGCGGGCCGATCACCTGCCGCAGGTGCCCAGCTGGACCCTGAACGCGGGCCTGGAGCTGCACGTGCCGGTCCCGCTCCCGCACGTGGACGGCGGCGAGCTCACGGCGCGCATCGACGAAAGTCACAAGGCGAGCTACTACGACGGCGCGCCCAACACGATTTACAACTACGAGCCGCATCGGGATCTGGTGAACGCGCGACTCGCCTACGGACCGGGGGACCAGCGCTGGTCGATGGCCCTGTATGCGCGCAATCTGTTCAACCATCATTACCTGGATTTCCACGAGGACCTGATGGCATTCCTGTACTCGATCGGTACGCCGGCGCCGCCCCGGGAGGTGGGTGCGGAAGTGCGCTACCGCTGGTAGCCCCGCATCGGGTAACACGGACAGATGCGGCAGGCTGGCGGCGCACGCCGCGGCGGAGGACAATCCGGCAATGAATGCAGCGACCGTGGATGTCGGTAACGGAGTGCGGCTCTATTACGAGGAGCGCGGCGAAGGTCCGGTCCTGCTGTTCGTTCACGGAATGTGGGGGACCTGCCGCTTCTTCCACAAACAGTTCGCGGGGCTGAGCGAGCGCTTTCGCCTCATCGCCCTCGACCTGCGCGGTCACGGGCGTTCCTCAATGACACTGGAAGACCAGACGGTGCCATCCTACGCGCGCGATCTGCGCGCCTTTATCGACGCGCTGGGGCTGCGCGAGTTCATCGGCGTCGGCTGGTCCATGGGTGCACTGGTGTGGTGGGACTACTACCTGCAGTTCGGCGTGGCCGGCCTGCGTGGCCTCATCGACATCGACCAGCCACCCAGTGACTGGCGCTCACCGGAGATTCCCGGCGGGCTGCTCGACGTGGCGGCCCTGCGCGACTGGCACTACCGGCTGCAGACCGACCGCAACGGTTTGATGCGGGACGTGATTCCCATGATGTTTGCCAGGCCCCCCGGCGCGGCCGACACGGCCTGGATGCTGGATGAGATGACCCGCGCGCCGGCGGTGATCGCCGCCGCGGAGATGATCGATCAGAGCCTGCGGGAATACCAGCATATGCTGTTCGACTACCCCGTGCCGACGCTGGCCTGCACGGGTGCGCACAGCGCCCAGCCGCGGGCCGGGATGCAGATGATCGTCGATCGGGTGCGTCAGGGCCGGCTGCAGGTGTTCGAAGGTTGCGGCCACTGTCTGTTTCTGGAGGATGCCCCGGCATTCAACCGCGGCGTCGCGGAGTTCGTCGCAGAACTGGCCTGAGGTCCGCTGGGTTCAGGTGACGAAGGCGCGGGAGCGGAAGCGCTCGGCCTGCCAGACCCCGGTCCGCATGATCTCCTCGAGGGCGGACACGCACACCTCCACGTCCCGGTAGCGTTGATACAGCGGTGCGAATCCGAACCGCATCAGGTTGGGTGCACGGAAGTCGCCCACGATGCGGCGCTCGATGAGCGCCTGCATGATCGCGTACCCGTTCTCGTGAGCCACCGCCACGTGGCTGCCGCGCCGGACGGGATCGCGCGGCGAGACAATCTCGAAACCGTACTTCCCGCAGCGCTGCTCGAGCTGATCGATGAACAGGCCGGTGAGCTGCAGCGACTTTGCACGCAGCGCCTGGATGTCGAAGCGCTCGAACACCGACAGGCTGGCGTCCAGCGCCGACAGTGCCAGCACTTCCGGCGTGCCCGAAAGCAGTCGTCGGATGCCAGCCGCCGGCTCGAACACCGGGTCAAACGCGAACGGGGCCTTGTGCCCAAGCCAACCGGACACGACCGGCCGGATCTTCTCGTGCCAGCGGCGCGCCGCGAAGGTGAAGGCCGGTGCCCCGGGCCCGCCATTGAGATACTTGTAGGTGCAGCCGACCGCGAGGTCGACGTTGCAGCCATTCAGATCAACGGGAAGGGCGCCGGCGCTGTGGGAGAGGTCCCACAGGACGAGTCCGCCGGCACGATGAGTCTCCGCGGTGATCCGCATCATGTCGAGCACGGTGGCGGTGCGATAGTCGATGTGCGACAGAAGCACGAGGGCCGTATTGCCGTCGATCGCACGCAGTACGTCTCCGGCCGGCACCCGTTCTATGGTGAGTCCGGGTCCGAGCAGACGCTGCAGCCCGTCCAGGGCGTACAGATCCGTCGGAAAGTTGGCCTCGTCGGTCACGATCCGGCGTCTGGGGGTCAGGCCGAGGGCGCAGGCTGTCGCGTTGAACAGATTGACGGTGGTCGAGTTCCCGACGACGACTTCATCCGCGCCCGCACCGACCAGGCGCGCGATCCGCCCACCCACGCGCGCCGGCAGATTGATCCAGTCGTACTGCAGCCAGCTGCTCACGAGACCCGCTCCCCACTCGGCATCCGCTACCTGGCGCAGGCGGTCGGGTACGCAACGGGGCATTCGCCCCAGGGAATTGCCGTCAAGATAGACGCAGTCGTCGAGGACGAACTCGGCGGCGGCGGCGCGCAGGGGATCGCTCGCGTCCAGCTCCTCCGCGGCAAAATGGCGGCTGTTCGGCTTCACGCAATCCCCCTCAAAAATTCCCAGATCGGTACATGTAATCTTAATGGAAACATATTGACGAATAGAAACTATTTATTTAGCGTGCCCCCATGAGCCGGCATGCAGTGACGGTCTTGGGTCCGGTGCGGGGCGAGGATCTGGGGACGACCCTGCCTCATGAGCATCTGCTGTGCGATCTGGGTTGCCGCTACACTCCCGCGCAGGACGAAGCAGCCCTGGGCTCGCAGCCGCGGCTGGCCGACCGATGGCGTCTGCTGCGGCAGCCGGCCGGCTACCGGGTGAACCTGGACGGAACGAGTGTCGACTCCGCGATCGCCGAGGCGCAGCTGTTCCGTCAGGCCGGAGGCGCCACGATCGTGGACCTCACGCCTCTGGGACTCTCGCCCGATGCCGCAGGTCTGAAGCGCATCGCACAGGCCACCGGTCTGAACATCATCGCCAGCACGGGCTACTACGTGGACGCATCGTTGCCCGAGTGGGTGCGCACGGCCTCCGTGGATCAGCTGGCAGACCGCCTGGTCGAGGATGTGCGCACGGGAGGTGCGGAAGGCATCCGTCGTGGCGCCATCGGCGAGATCGGAATCGAGGGACCCACGGAGCTCGAGTTGCGGTGTGTCCAGGCAGCCGGCCGGGCGCAGGCCAGAACCGGGGCGCCCGTGTTCCTGCACGTGGTCTCGGGCATCTTTCCCCAGTACCGCGATTCGACCGAGGAAATCATCCGCCTGTACGCGCGCGAGGGCGGCGACCTGCGGCGCCTGGTGCTGTGCCACCAGGATGGCTCGGGAGATGACCAGCAGTACCAGGCGAGCGTGCTCAAGCGCGGCATCTGGATGGAATACGACACGTTCGGCTCAGAGGGTGTGTTCGCTTTCGGCGATGCCTACATCCAGCTGCCGACCGACACGCAGCGGATCCGGGAGGTAGCTGCCCTGGTGCGTGCCGGATTTGCCTCCGGGCTGCTCATCTCCCAGGACATCTGCTACCAGACCGCGAAATGCACCTGGGGAGGCTGGGGCTTCATTCACCTGCTGGAAAGCCTCAAGCCGCGTTTCATCGCCGCGGGAGTGAGCGCGGCGGCGTTTCACTCACTGATGCGGGACAATCCGCGTGAACTGTTCTCGTTCGCCTGAGCGGCCGGCGCGCGCAGGCCCGCCGCCAGCGCGGCGCTGACGACGAAACACACGCAGCAGAAAGTGCCCGTGGGCGCATAGCCCTGACCCTCCGTGGTGATGGCAGCCACGACAATTGGGGCCACGCCGAATCCCACCGTGTAGAACCCGGCCGAGGCAGCCACTGTCCGGCCGCTTCCGTCGAGCTCGGCCATGTGGCTCCTGAAGCAGGGCACGACGAACATGATCCAGAACGAAGCCAGACAACTGCCAACACCGTACAGCCAGGCGTTGCCCCCGAATACGAAACATACCGCGGCGATGGCCATGCCGAAGCATCCGGTGATCAGCGACGTGCGCGCACCGAGGCGGGGCGCGCCCCAGGCTGCAGCCAGCGGGCCGGCGACGCCGGCCAGTTGACCGATACCCAGCCAGAGCCCGACCTGCTGAAATGACAGACCTTGATAGGCGCCGATCCGCTCGGCGTAAACCCACAGTCCGCTCGCTCCGCACCACAGGAGTAGAAACGCGACCAGCAGTGCCGCAGCGCGCACACGGATGCCCCGGGGCATCAAGCCGAAAGAAGTCTCGCTCGCGCGCGCGAGGATGGGCACGCGCGCAAGCATCGGCAAGAGCAGCAGCGGAGTACCGATCATCGAAAACACGCGGTGCGGATTTGCAGTTGCGCACACGGCGGCCGCAGCTGCTGCCATCACGGTGCCTTCGCCCAGGCCCGTGAGCGCGCGTGCCGCGGCGAATACGGCGGGCGATACCTCAAAAGTGCACAGGATGTTGGCGACGCAGATTGCACTTATGGCAACGGCAAGCAGCGGGCGCACCGACTGGCCGGCCCGGAGCCTCACGGACACCGCGACGGAGGCGATAGCCATGGCCAGAAGCTGCAGCGAAACGAGCTGACCGGCGCGCGTCTCCGAAAGATGATTCGAATCCATCATCGCGCCGAGGATGAAGGGCATGATGAGGAGGCTGTATTCGCCCACCAGCGCGACGAGCGCGAGGGCCGCCTGATCGAGCGGGCGCAGCTCAGCCCGCTCAGACGTCATTGGCCTGCGTCAGTCGGGTCGCTTCGGTAGGCAGGTGAGTGGTCACGGCGAGCAGCCGTGCCGTATCCTTGCCGGCATTCACGTAGGCATGGCCGGAAGTGCTGTCCAGATAGAGCGCATCGCCCTGCTCGAGCCGCGAGGGCCGGTAATCCTCGGAGTAGACATCCACGGTTCCCGACAGGATGTAGATGAATTCCTCGCCCTCGTGCCGCGACAGTCCACCCGCCTCGCGCAGCGATCGCGCCGTGATCTCGAGTATGGCGGGATTCATCTGCTTGTTGATGAGGTCGCTGCACAGCAGCTCGAACATGTAGCGCTCGGTGGCTTCGTTGAGTCCGGTGCCGTGCTTGGTGATGGCGCGGCGTCCCGCCTTGATGTCAACGGTCCGGCTGCTGAAGAGGTCGCTGACTTCGATCGACAGACCATGCGCCAGCCGCACCAGTGCGCCGTAGCTCAGGGTCGCCTGTCCGTTCTGCACCTTCGACAATGTCGAGGCCGGGATACCGGTGGCGGCCTGGATCTGCCGCAGGGTGAGGCCGCGGCTGGCCCGGATCTCGGCCAGACGCTGCGCGAGGTCCGGACCGGGCGCTCGCGGGCGTTCGCGGGTGCTCGCTTTCGGGGCGGGGCTGGCTCGTCGTGGCATCCGGGCTCCTTTGGGGTGCAGCGCGTCCTGTGTCTCGAGCGCGCAACGATAGCACAGGCGTCTCGGAGCCGCGCCGATGTTTCTAATCAGAAACATTTGTGCTAAAAGGACATGAAACCGACCACAGGGGGCTTTTTCCGATGACCCGCACGCCGCGCCGGACCCCGGCGCCCTGGCTGGCCGCCGCCGCGCTCGTTCTGCTTCCGCTGCTGGTCCGCGCCGGCGCTGCGCTCACCGTAGCCCCGGACTGGAATGACATCGCGCGCGTTTCCACCGCCCGTGTCTCGATCGAAGTGTGCGTGGAGCCGCCCCTGCGGCGGGCTCACCCGATCCATGACCAGCTGTTCGCCGCCCTCAAGGGTCTGGGCGCGGATGCCGCCCATTTTCAGCCTTACAACGTGTTTCCGCGCCTGGCGGTCGCGGAGCTGCAGCCGCCGGCGGGCGGCCGGACTTACTGGGACTTCTCCCTCATGGATCCCATCGCCGAGGATTTCATGAGCGCCACCGCCGGGCATTCGGTGGTGTTCAACATCGGGACGCTGCCGGCCTGGATCTTCCGGACGCGCGAGCCGGTCGTGCTGCCGGCCGATCCGGACCAGCCGTACTGGACTTACAGCGAATTCAACTCCGTGACCCTGGATGCCTCCACGCTCAAGCTCGCTGCCGACTATCAGGCGAGGCTCGCGGGCTGGTATCTCAACGGCGGCTTCCGCGACGAATATGGACGGTGGCACGGCTCGGGCCACCACTATGACGTCGAGTACTGGGAGGTACTCAACGATCCGGACTTCGAAGGCAGCCTCAGCCCCGCCGACTACACGAAGCTCTACGACGCCATCGTGCTCGCCGTGCACAAGGTGGCTCCACGCCTGAAGTTCATGGGACCGGTCGTGGGCGACATCGCACATGCGCAGTACTTCACGTACTTCCTGGATCCCAGGAATCATCGGCCAGCCGTCCCGCTGGACATGATCTCGTACCACATGTTCGTGCTGCCCGATGCGGATGAGTCGCCCGAGGTCATGACATACACGTTC
>Ga0335081_10010163_pt1 | contig 15192 bp, 15 predicted proteins | sample Lox_Sample_35_FD_206713 | JGI IMG/M metagenome (GOLD analysis project Ga0335081, IMG submission 206713) | Soil microbial communities from Loxahatchee National Wildlife Refuge, Florida, United States - Lox_Sample_3.5 | ecosystem: Environmental > Terrestrial > Soil > Wetlands | place: USA...
CTTGCACGTCTTGAGCGGTCCGGCGATTCTCTCAGCCGCGGCGCGTGAGGCCGTGAAGCAGTGGCGTTTCCGGCCTTATTTGCAAGCGGGCAAGCCAGTTGAAACCGAGGCCCGGATCACCGTCAATTTCACCATTTCCACACAATAATTTCCCGTCCCGCGGAGATAGTTGTGGGCTGCCATCGAATTCCGCTTCTTTTCCTGCGCGCCGTTGTTCTATGCGGGGTACTGGCGCTGGTCACGGCCGCGGCGCAAACCAGCCCAAGCAAGGGAGGATCTGCCATGGCGTTTACAATTTCCAGCCCTGGTTTTTCCAATAGCGCGACAATTCCCAAGAAATTCACTTGCGATGGGGCCGACGTCTCTCCGGAGCTTTCCTGGGCTGGAGCACCCGCGGGAACCCAGAGCTTTGCTCTGATCGCGGATGATCCGGATGCACCGGTGGGAAACTGGAACCACTGGGTCCTTTTCGATTTGCCTGCGGACGCCTCCAACCTGCCGGAGAACCTGAGCAAAACGGAAGAGCTGCCGAATGGGGCGCGCCAGGGGCGCAATGATTTCCGCAAGATCGGCTATAACGGTCCTTGCCCGCCAGCGGGCAATCCCCACCGCTACTTCTTCAAACTTTATGCATTAAGCGACAAACTGAACCTAAAAGCCGGCGCCAGCAAGCAGGAAGTTGAACGGGCCATGCAAGGTCACACTCTTGGACGTGCCGAGTGGATGGGAAAATATCAACGTTGAGGCCATTTCCGGCTGCCTCAGCGGACGGGACGTCCGCGACTAGGTGGGCACATTCAAAAATAAAACAGGCGCCTTGACTCTTTCGAGTCAGGACGCCCGGGCAGCCCTCCCCCAGAACTGCTCGCCTATCAAGTTAAATCTTGGGCTAATTCTTTGGAATAGCACGAATGTGCCAGAATGGGCCACCATCGTGCCATCCAGTCATCCAGTCATCCAGTCATCCGGTCCCTACAGTGGCCCAGCATCCAAAAGGGATTTTTGCATAAGTTCCGCCGCGACAAGTAGGACGCTGATTCATTGGCTTTTCCCAGGTCCAGGCTGCCCACGCCTATCGTCTGTGGAGCGCGGGCCCATTGCGTGCTTCATCAGAATCAACAGAGTGCCAAGTTCGTTTTCTAAGAATGTCAGCCTTTCGGAGGCTTGCGTCAGATTTTGGTCTCGCCCCATCGTCTCCAGTTCTCCTGCGGTCTCGGCGGCGCAGGTTCCTCCCAGGTAGCGAAGCTCCCCTTTTAGACTGCGAGCGGCGCGCAAGGTTTCTTCCGGATCACCCGCCCGTATCGCCCGCCGCAGCTTCTCCATCAGCTTCGGGCATTCATCCTGAAAAATCTGGCACAACTTATGCAACAGTTCTTCGTCGCCATCCAGCCGCTCCAGAGCCGCGGCGATGTGCCAGCAGTGGGGATTGAATTTCTCCACGGCCACCCCTCAGCAAGCCCACCACACGCTCTTCCTTTCGGCCAAAAACAGGTGTCCTTTACTTCCGAGGCTTACCGGGTAGGGCATCGATTACTCATACTCCACAAGGTCATTGGCCGAAGGGGCAATCTTGATCGGTCTTTCGCGATGCATCAGGGGCTGCCCGGTGCGGGGATTGCCTAAAGCCTACGTTGCGACAGCCGATTTCCATAAAGCATGGCAAGTTCGCGTCACTTCGTCTTTGGCTCTATGTGTGTCTGCCCAAGCCCTCTCCCGCAAACGAGTTGTGTTGAATGATGATTTATTTCACAACCCCATCGCCGGGGGGCGCGCTGATGTTGTCCCCCCAGCTGGGAGTAGCGGTGTGGAACCCGCTGGCGCGCCTGTTTTCCCCGGACTTTATGCCGCACGGGTTTTGCTACCTGTGGGACCCGGCCATCGTGTGGTTGCACGTGATCTCGGATGCGCTGATCGCTCTTTCGTATTACTGCATTTCCATCGCGCTCATTTATTTCGCCCGAAAGAACCGTGAGTTGCCCTTCCACCGGATTTTCTGGATGTTCGGCGCGTTCATCCTGGCTTGCGGCACCACGCACGCCATGGAAGTCTGGAACGTTTGGCATGCCAGCTACTTCGTCTCAGGTGTCATCAAAGCCATCACCGCTGTCGTGTCGGTGGTTACCGCGGCAGTGATGGTCCCTCTGGTTCCCAAAGCGATCTCATGGCCGAGCCGCCTGCAGGCGGAGCAAGCCTTACGCGAGAGTCAGGATCGCCTGACTCGCGTTATCTCGTCCGCCATGGATGCGATCATCTCTATAGACGAGCGGCAGCAGATTGTGCTGTTCAATGCCGCCGCGGAAAAGATGTTCCGTTGTTCCTCGGCGGAGGCCCTGGGGCAGCCAATTGAACGTTTCATCCCGCAACGCTTTCGGAAAAAGCATCGCGAGCACATTCAAAAGTTTGGGGAGAGCAGTGACGTCATCCGCAGTACCTGCCCGGTGGGCGAGCGGAGGGGGCTGCGTGGCGACGGCGAGGAATTTCCCATCGAAGCCTCAGTTTCCCAGGTGACTGCCCGAGGGAAAAAACTATTCACAGTCATTCTGCGGGATGTCACGGAGCGACAGCGCACAGAGGCCGCGTTGCAGAAGAGTGAAGAGCAGCTGCGGCTCTTTATCGAGCACGCTCCAGCAGCGTTAGCCATGTTTGATCGCGAGATGCGCTATCTGTGCGCCAGCCTCCGCTGGCGGGCTGACTATGGCCTCGGAGATGGTGATCTTACCGGCCGCTCACACTATCAGATTTTTCCGGAGATCCCTGAACGATGGAAACAAGCGCACCGCCGGGGGCTGGCCGGCGAGGTCGTGCGCGAGGAAAGCGACCGCTTCGAGCGCAGCGATGGCTCGGTGCAGTGGATCAGGTGGGAAGTTCGTCCTTGGCACGAGACGAATGGCGAGATCGGCGGGATTGTAATTTTCGCCAGGGACATCACCGAAAGCCACCGTTCCCAGGAGCAGCTCGCCACTCAGACTGAGGAACTGGCAAGGCAAGCAGAAGAGCTTTTGCGGTCTGAGCGCGAAATCCGCAAGTTGAACCAGGAACTCGAGCAGCGCGTGGTTGAGCGGACGGCGCAGCTGGAAGCGGCGAACAAGGAACTGGAGGCATTCACTTATTCGGTCTCTCATGACCTGCGGGCGCCGCTGCGCCATATTAGCGGTTTTTCCGGAATTCTGCTCGAAGAGTTCAGCTCGTCGCTTCCGTCTCAAGCCCAGCATTACCTGAAGCGCATCCAGGAGGGGGCCGGGCGCATGGGCTTGCTGGTTGACGAATTGCTCGCTCTCGCCCGCTTTGGCCGGCAACCTTTGAGTCTGGAAACGACCGACTTGAACTCGATCGTAAATGACGTGCAAACCATGCTCCAGTCAGAAACGAATGGGCGGAAGATCGAGTGGCGGAGGGCAAGGCTGCCGGAAGTGCAGTGCGATCCCGTTCTGATCAAGCAGGTGTTTCAAAACCTTCTTACGAACGCGATCAAATATTCCCGTAACCGGCCCGATGCCACCATTGAAATCGGACAGACCGAGCACGACGGCAGGCCTGCGATCTTCGTGCGCGACAACGGAGTGGGCTTCAGCATGAAGTACGCCGATAAGTTATTTGGCGTGTTCCAGCGCCTGCATCGGTCGGAAGACTTTGAAGGCACAGGTGTGGGTTTGGCTACTGTGCAGCGCATCATTCACAAACATGGCGGACGCATCTGGGCTGAAGCGGCGGTGGACCAGGGCGCAACTTTTTATTTCACCTTCGATGGCCTCGATCACACTTGCGCGCCGCGCCAGGCGGAGGCCGTGGGAACCTGACATGCCCAGCGAAGTCGAAATCCTGTTGGTCGAGGACAGTCAGGACGATGTCGACCTCACTCTCCACACTTTGCGGCGGGAAAATCTCGCCAACCGCATCATGGTCGTCCGCGATGGTGAAGAGGCCCTGGATTTTCTTTTCTGCCGTGGGGCTTTCGCCGACCGCTCTTTTGAATTTCCTCCCCGGTTAGTCCTGTTGGACTTGAAATTGCCGAAGATCGATGGCGCGGAGGTCCTGAAGCAAGTCAAATCTCATCCCCGGACCCGAGTAATCCCTGTGGTGATTTTGACTTCATCGAAGGAAGAGCGCGACCTGCTTAACGCCTATGACTTGGGCGCCAACAGTTTTATTCAGAAGCCCGTGGATTTCGACCAGTTTCGCGCCACGGTCAAGCAGTTGGGACTGTACTGGCTGGTCACGAACCAGGCGCCGGCGGGAAACTCGATCTCGTTGGTGGCGAGGCGGACGCTATGATCAGCACGCAAACGGCATCGGATGCGACGGGGCATGCGCCAGCCCGGGCCCTCGAGAAACTAAGCGTGCTGCTGGTGGAAGACAGTGCTTCGGACGTGGAGTTGGCTCTGCGCGAACTCCGTCGCGACGGCTTTGAGGTCACATTCGACGTCGTGCAGACGGCGGAAGACTTTACCCGCCGTTTGCGGAGCAACGCGTACGACGTGGTGTTGAGCGACTACAACCTTCCTCAGTGGACCGGCATGGAAGCCCTCGAGATGCTCCGCCAGGAAGGACGCGACATTCCCTTGATTCTGGTTTCGGGCGCGCTGCCCGATGTGATGGCGGTGAATTGCATCAAAGAAGGCGCCAGCGACTACATCCTGAAAGACCGGCTTGCCCGATTGTCCGAGGCGGTGCGCGCGGCTTTACAGAAGAAGAAATTGCGCGAGGAACACGAGCGTGCCCAGCGCGATCTTGCCCAGAAGGCTGAAGAGCTGGCTCGTTCCAACCGGGAACTCGAGCAATTTGCCTACGTCGCCTCGCACGATCTACAGGAGCCGCTGCGCATGGTGGCGGCGTACACGCAACTTCTCGGGGAAAAGTATCGCGGCAAACTCGACGAGCAGGCCGACAAGTACATCGGCTATGCCATCGATGGCGCCCGGCGGATGCAGACTCTGATTCAGGACCTGCTGGCATTCTCCCGCGTGGGACGGCAGAAAGACGCTTTCAGTCTGACTGACGTCAACGCGGTCGTGGAGCGGGCGCTCTCCAACCTTGCAGCTGCGATTCAGGAGAGCGGAGCGATCGTCAAATATGGGCGCCTGCCGGTGGTGCTGGCCAACGGTTCTCAGCTGGCGCAACTGTTCCAGAACCTGATTGGCAACGCCATCAAATTTCGTGGCAGCACCGTTCCCCAGGTCCAGATCGCCGCGGAAAAGCAAGCCAGCGAGTGGGTCTTCTCGGTCGCCGACAACGGTATCGGGATTGCACCCGAATATCTCCAGGATATCTTCGTCATTTTCAAGCGCCTGCACACACGCAGTGAGTATCCCGGCAACGGAATTGGGCTGGCGATCTGTCGCAAGATCGTAGAGCAACATGGCGGAAGAATCTGGGTGACATCGCAGGAAGCACAAGGCTCGACTTTCAAATTCACCTTACCGGCAACCGAACCTTACTTTCAGCCTGGATCGAACTGTGAAAACTGAAGGAGAAATTTTGATTGTGGACGACAATCCGGCCGATGTCGATTTGGCTTGCGAGGCGCTCTCTCAAGGCACAACTCCCACACATGTTAGTTCTGTCGGGGATGGGGCCGAGGCAATTGCCTTTCTCAAGCGCGATGGGAAATACGCCTCGGCCAAACACCCACATTTGATCGTGCTTGATCTCAACCTGCCCAGAAAGGACGGCCGCTCGGTGCTGGCGGAGGTCAAATCCGATCCCAAACTGCGGCGGACGCCCGTTGTCGTGTTCAGCACTTCCCGCGCCCCGCGCGATATCACCAGCAGTTTTGAGCTTGGCGCAAACAGTTACGTCAGCAAGCCTGGCGATCTGGAGGGATTTCTCAGCGCGATCGGGGCCATCGAGCGCTTTTGGTTTGATTGCGCAAGTCTGCCGCATGAGGAGGATGAATGAATAACCATCCTGCGCACGTTTTGCTGATCGAAGACAACCCCGGAGATGCCGATCTGGTACGCCTGCGTTTGGTGGAATCCAGCTCGGATGTAGATGTCTCTTGCGTGGACCGGCTCTCCGACGGACTGGCCGCGGTAACCGAAGAGCGTCCCTCAGTCGTGCTGCTGGACCTGAATCTTCCCGATAGTCACGGAGCCGAAACCTTCCGCAAACTGCTCAGCAAAGCTCCCGGCGTGCCTGTGGTCGTTCTCTCCGGGCAAGATGATGAAGATCTGGCGGTTAAAGCCGTGCATCAGGGCGTGCAGGACTATCTCGTAAAGGGCAGCTTCGATAGCAAGCAGCTGGCGCGAGCTATGCGCTACGCGATCGAACGCCAGGCGCTGCTGACTTCCCTCGATATGAGCCGGCGGCAGCAGTTGCAGTTCAAGGACCAGTTCCTCTCGCACGTCTCGCACGAGCTGCGGACGCCGCTGACCTGCATTCATCAATTCGTCACGCTTTTGTTGGATGGCTTGGCGGGACCTCTTGGTCCGGAACAAAACGAACATTTGCAGACGATATTCCGGAGCGTGAACCAGCTGCGCACCATGATCGCCGACCTGCTGGAAGCGGCAAGGGCGGAGACCGGAAAAATCTCCGTCGAACCTCGCTGCATTTCGATTGAGGAGGTGATTCGTCAGGCGGTCAACATGCTGCGTGCCCACGCCGACGATAAAAAGATCGGTCTGGAAGCCGGTCTGGACACCAGAATTCCCCTCGTCAACGCTGATCCCGACCGTCTCCAGCAGATTCTGATCAACCTGATCGACAACGCCATCAAATTCACTCCGCCCGATGGCTCAGTGATGGTAAAAGCGTTTCTGGTCGATCCCGACCCGGGTTTTGTCTATGTCTCAGTCGCAGATACAGGCCGAGGCATCAGCCCGGAAGCGCGGGCCCTGATTTTTGAGCGACTCTATCAGGACCCCAACGCAGTCGACGATAGCCGCAAGGGCCTGGGCCTGGGACTCTACATCACCAAAGAACTGGTGCGACTGCACGGCGGCCGGATTTGGGTGGAAAGCCAGCCCGGGCACGGCAGCGTGTTCACGTTCACTCTGCCCTTGTTCTCGCTACCCAGGCTGCTTTTCCCAGTGCTCACCGACCAGGGACGCATTCGTGAGGTAGTGTCTTTGCTCACCGTCGAACTGGTCCCGTTGCCCGCCGCTTCTTCCGACCAATGGCAGGACGCTCGCCGTCAGTGCCTGCAGCTTCTTCGTGCATCGGTGTATCGGGAACAGGACGTGGTTTTGCCTGTGCCGGGAGGCAAGGTTCGCGAAGAAGTTTTCCTCATCGTGGCGGCCACGGATGAGGCAGGGGTACAAGTCATGGAGAAACGCATCCGGGAACGCCTGGAAAGGGCTGAGGGAATACACAGTGTTTCTCGCGTGAAACTTACCTCCCACACGCTGCCGCCAGCGCCCGGCTCGCAGGAACTGTCTTTGCAGGAGCAGGTGGAGTTGATGGCCGGCCGCATCAGCGAGATCGCAATGCCTTCATTTCGCCGCGAAACCGGCCTGACTCCATTGCAAGAAAATCCCGGACCCGCACGAGGTTCGCAATCCTAAAGGAGAGAACACAATGCAAAAACCCAAAATCCTGATCGTGGACGACGATCCAGATCTTCGCCGAGGTTTGAACCTCCGCCTGCGCGCCAACCATTACGATACGGCATACGCCAGTGATGGCTTCTCCGCGATTGCCATGGCGCAGAAAGAGCGCCCCGATTTGATCATTCTCGACATCGGATTGCCTGCCGGGGACGGATTCGTCGTTCTCGACCGTTTGCAGCAGAGCGCGACACTTTCGGTCATTCCCGTGGTTGTGCTTACCGCCCGGGATCCTCAGGTCAACCGCGATCGCACGCTGAAAGCGGGAGCGATTGCCTTTTTGCAGAAGCCGGCCGATAACGCGGAACTACTCAGCGTGATCCGCACCGCCCTGCAACAGCCATGGCCAGGCACCACTGTTGCAGCGCAACCGCGGGCGTAGAAAGGAATATTCCAGGCACCTCGCGTCATTGGCCCAATTGATCGGCCGATTCCGGCGAACGCGCGCCCAAGCACGCCTGAAGTGAGAAGCTTCCTTTGCCGATGAAAACTATGCAGAGGAAATGGTTCGCCTGGCATGTTGGGACTACATGACCCGCAAATCTTTCGCATCGTTTTGGACGGTCTCCAGACGGGCGTCTACCTGGTCGGGCGCGACGGCAGAATTCTTTTCTGGAACGACGGGGCCGAGCGCATCACGGGCTACCATCGTCATGAAGTTCTCGGCCATACCTGCAGCGATAACGTCCTGGCCCATTGCAACAATCATGACTGTGTTCTTTGCGGCGCTACTTGCCCGCTTCTGGAGGCAATTCACGACGGCCGGGCCAGCGACATTCAAATGTTCTTTCAGCACCGCGCCGGCCATCGGGTGCCCGTGCGCGTGCGCTCCGTGCCCATCCGCGACCGCCAGGGTTCGCTGGTCGGCGCGGCAGAATGTTTTGACGAACACCCGGTTCTTCCCGAAGCTGCGACCTACCAGCAGAACCTGGCTGCGCACGGCTGCCTGGACTTGGCCACAGGCGTGATGAGCCATGCCTTCGCCCTCTCCCACCTGCGCGAAAACCTGATGTTCTTCAACGAGCATCATCTCCCATTCGGCATCATCGTGCTGCGAGTTGCGCAATTGGAGAAATTTCGCGCATCTCACGGCCGCGAAGCCGCCAGCGCTTTGCTGCATGTCGTCGCTCAGACATTGAAACACGTGCTGGGCGCAGCCGGCTTTTTGGGCCGATGGACGGACGATCAGTTCCTGGTGATCGTTCCCAACTCCTCGCACCCTGAGGTGCAACGAATTGCCGCTAACCTGGAAAAAATCGGCAGTTCATCCGGCATCCAGTGGTGGGGCGATTTCCTCTCGGTGTCGGTCACCCAGGGACTGGCTATGGCGCAGCAAGGCGACACCATGGAATCGCTTCTGGAGCGCGCGCACGGTTCGCCGGAGCCGGCACGGGCCCGGCCCGCCGACTGTGTGCCTCCTTCTCCCGGGGTCAACTACCCCGAATCGGAGAGTTAGCCGCATGTTTGTGATCATCGGCATCGTCGTCGTGATCGGAGCCATCGTCGGCGGCTATCTGATGGAACATGGAAATCTTCGGGTCCTGCTTCAGCCTGCAGAACTTTTGATTATCGGAGGTGCAGCCACTGGAACAGTGCTGATTGCGAATCCGCTTCATATCTTGAAAAAAATTGCGGGCGGTTTGGGCGGCGCTTTCGGCGGCTCGAAATATACCAAGCAGGTTTATCTCGAAACCCTGAAGACTGTCTACGATCTGTTCAACAAGGCGCGTAAAGAAGGCCTGGTGTCGCTCGAGAATGACGTCGAAGATCCCGCCAATAGCGCGCTTCTTTCCAAGAACCCTCTTTTTGTTAAGAACCATCACATTCGCGACTTTTTCTGCGACACCATGCGCATGGCTGTGAGCGGCATGGAAGCCTTCGATCTCGACCAGGTATTGGAACTGGATCTTGAAGTTCATCATCACGAGGCCAGTACGCCCATTGCAGCCCTCAGCACTACGGCTGACTCGCTGCCCGGCCTGGGCATTGTGGCCGCCGTGCTCGGCGTAGTCATCACTATGGGAGCCCTCGGCGGGCCGCCCGAAGAAATTGGACACAAAGTGGCCGCAGCTCTGGTGGGCACTTTTCTGGGCATCCTGCTTTGCTATGGCTTCGTCGGCCCGTTGGCTTCCAACATGGCAAAAGCCGCAGATGAGGAACGGGCTTACCTGCACGTTCTGCGAGTGGTGATCTTTTCGTTTTTGAAGGGCACAGCTCCCATTATGGCGGTTGAAGTCGCCCGAAGGGCTATCCCGGGCCACGTCCGCCCGTCGTTTCAGGAGCTGGAGCAAACATGCCGCGCGAGCAGTGCCGCCAGTACGGAAGCGGCGGCTGCAGCTTCGGCATGAGCTTGGTTCCACGTCATGGAAAACAACGCGCGTCCCATCATCATCGTCAAAAAGAAAGCCGATCACGGTGGACACCATGGCGGCGCCTGGAAGGTGGCTTACGCCGACTTTGTTACCGCCATGATGGCGCTTTTCATTGTGCTCTGGCTTCTCAATACCAGCAAGCAGATCCAGGAAGCGGTAGCTGGGTATTTTAAAGATCCGGCCGGGACCTCTAAGAAGCTGGGCACTAATCTAAGCGGCTCCGGTGAAAACTTTGCGCTGACCAAAGACAACATGCCCAAGTTGAAAGATGAATTGCAGAAGGCGGTGCGACAGATGACCGACTTCGACAAGATCAAGAACCAGGTGGAAATGACCGTAACTCCGGAGGGTCTGCGCATCGAATTGCTGGAATCCGCCTCGGGGACGTTTTTTGATAGCGGAAGCTCCAAACCAACTGAGCAGGGAAAAGAATTGATGGTGATGCTGGCACAAGAACTGGCCAAACTGCCCAACAAAGTAACGATCGAAGGACACACAGACTCCAAACCCTATGCCGGCGGGAGTGATTACGGAAATTGGGAGCTCTCCGCTGACCGCGCCAATTCGGCGCGGCGCCTGATGCAGGAAAACGGCTTGCGCGCCGACCAGGTCTCCCAGGTGCGTGGTTATGCCGACCAGAAACTCCGCAAGCCGGATGATCCTTTTGATCCCTCGAACCGCCGCATCACCGTCATCGTCCAATACCTCAAGAAATCCGAAGATGCTGCGGACAACGAAAACACGGCGCCAACGCAAGAAAACGCCAAGCCCTCAGCCGGCACGCCCGCGAAGAAATAGTTAGAAGCTCATGCCGGCAGCCGCCAACATGCCGATTAACAATTTTGCGGTTAAACTCTTCTTTCTTCCGGAGAAGACTTGCAAGGGACGACTCCCATACCTCACAGACGGTGGCGCATCGCGTTTCTACTCGCGTTCGGCGTTCTGGTCAACTTTTTCGACCGCATCAACCTCTCCGTCTCCCGCGAAGCGCTGAATGCTTCCTTCGGAATGTCATTGGTAGCATTTGGCTACCTTTCGAGCGCCTTCAGCTGGACATACGCCCTGATGCAGATGCCGGCAGGAGTCTTGCTCGACCGCCTCAGCGTACGCCGCGTCGGGCGGGTCAGTACTCTTCTTTGGAGTCTCTCTTCTTTTGCCACGGCCCTTTCGCCGGGACTTGCCTGGTTTTTCGGGGCCCGTTTGCTCTTGGGTGTGAGTGAATCGCCTACATTTCCTGGGAATGCCAAAGCAATCGGGTATTGGTTTACCCGTGACGAAAGGAGTCTAGCCACCGCCATCACTGATGCAGCGGCCAAGTTCTCAACCGCTGTCGGTGTCCCGTTCATCGGAGTACTGCTCTTGCATTTCGGATGGCGCTGGAGTTTCGCCACGACGGGACTGATCAGCCTGTTTTATTTTGGCCTGTTTTACCGCATTTACCGCAATCCCAGCGAAGACGGCAGACTCTCTGCCCGCGAATATGAGTTCATCCTGAACGGCGGCGCGCAGAAAGAAGACTTGGCCAAAGCCGCGCGCGGCGCTCCGCTCGCTTATCTTTTGCGCCAGCCCAAGGTCTACGGCCTCGCCCTTGGTTGGGGCGCTTACAACTACACCTTCTTTCTTCTCCTCAATTGGCTCCCTAGTTATCTTTCCCTTTCGCTTCATGTTGATCTGCTGCACTCCGTCCTCTACACGAGCGTCCCATGGTTATTTGCGACCGTCACGGATCTGGTGGTGGGTGGTTGGCTGGTGGACGCGCTGATCCAGCGTGGCTGGAACGCCAACCGTGTGCAGCAGACCGTTCTGGTGGGAGGAATGGGCTTTGGCCTCGCGATTCTCGGCGCCGCCCGAGCACAGAGTCCCGCTGCGGCATTAATCTGGATCAGCATAGCTTTGGGCGGCCTTGCTGCTTCCGCGCCAGTGGCCTGGACGGTCCCTTCGCTAATTGCACCCCGGGAAAGCGTACGGTCGGCGGCATGGTCAACTTCTCCGGGCAGATCGCTGCGATTTCCGCTCCCATCGTGACCGGCTACATCGCCTCCTCGACACATTCCTTCGCGGCCGCGTTTGCGACCGCCACGGCGAATCTGCTCATCGGAATTGCCGGCTACATCTTCCTGCTGGGCCGCATCGAGCCTATTCCCGAACCTGCGGAAAAAAGCGCTGTTAAATAGGATTAAGATCAGTTCGCAAAACCGTTCGCAAAACCGTGAACCTCAACGCCAGAACCGAACGATTTCGCATAGCTATCTTCCTGTTGCTCGCCCTGGTGGTCACTTTCGGCCAGGGAGCGCTTGCGGCGGGACGGTATCTCGTCTATGTCGGGACCTACACCGACCAGGGCAGCAAAGGGATTTACGCCTACCAGTTCGATACCGGAAGCGGTCGATTGAGTTCGTTAGGATTGGCCGCCGAAAGTCTCGAACCCTCATTTCTTGCGATTTCAGCGAATGGGCGATTTCTCTACGCTGCCAATGAGATCGAAACTTTCAGCGGGAGACCGACCGGCGCGGTCAGCGCTTTCGCGATCAATCCGCAAAGCGGAAAGCTTTCACTTCTGAATCAGGCCTCATCCCAGGACCCGGGGCCTGCGCACGTCACGCTCGATCGCACCGGAAAATATGTTCTGGTTTCTAATTACACACTTGGCAGCGTTGCGGTCTTCCCTGTCTTGGCTGATGGCCGGCTGGGCGAGGCATGCGCATTCGTTCGACACAAAGGCTCAAGCGTCAATCCCGAGCGCCAGAAAGGTCCGCATGCTCACGCCTTCATTCTCTCGCCTGACAATCGCTTTGCGATTGTCGCGGACCTGGGCCTGGACGAATTGCTCGCCTATCCCTTCGACGCTGCCAACGGCACGCTTGGCCATCCGCGGATCATGAAGACCAGGCCGGGTGCAGGCCCAAGGCATTTGGCCTTCAGCCCAAACGGACAATTTCTCTACGTTATCAATGAGCTGCAATCAACTGTCGTGGCTTACTCATACGCCGCGGAAAGCGGCAGAGTTCGTGAGTTGCAAACCCTCTCTACCCTGCCGAAAGGGTTCCTCAGCAAAAATACGGCTGCGGAAATAGAAGTCCACCCTTCGGGTAAATTTCTGTTCGCATCGAATCGAGGAGATGACAGCATCGCGGTGTTTGCCATTGCTCCAAAGCGCGGCACTTTGAAGTTGCTCGAAATCGATCCTACTGGCGGCAAAACTCCCCGTAATTTCGCGCTCGATCCCTCCGGATCCTGGTTGTTGGTGGGAAATCAGGACTCGGATGACATCGTTGTTTTTCGTGTCGATCCTGAAACTGCCCACTTGACGCCGGATGGGGCTAAAGTTCCCGTGCCTTCGCCTGCGTGTATCAAGTTTGTTCCGCTTCCATAGCGCGGAAATCACGTTTGCTGGCACGAGTGAATCTTCTCGCGGCCCTCGAGCGCGCAGCGAGCAGGATTACACATATAGCCAGAATCAGCCACGGCTCGTGCTGAAGAACAAACGAATCCCACGCTCGGCTGCGGCTCAGCTCTTCAAGAATTGCATAGTTTTCCGACAATTCGTGCAGCATGGTAGCGCCGGGAATGAGAAACGGCGCCGCAAGAATTAGACAAACAATCGCCAACATCTTGTCGTTCTTGCGCAATTGACTCAAAGCCCACGCGACCGCCACCAGTAAAAGGCCGGCGTCAGTAAAGCGGTGGTAAATAAAGAGAAGCGAGGTTGAGGCAAGAATTGCCAGATCCAGCAGTCCAACCTGGCTGTCGCGGCGGATCGCCATGAACCAGACAGCGAGTAAAATCGCGAATAAAAGCAGGACCACAGCTTCGGTGTAGGTTCGATTTCCCAACAATGGGAATACTCCCGCTTGCAAGTTCACAAGTTGGAAAGCTAGCGGATTAGCTGTGCTGAAATCATCAATCGCCCCTGGGGCAAACATGGCGCGATTGTTCGCAAAGAAACTTCTCCACCACAAACCAGCGCCGCCGTGTGGAATCGCGGTAGCACCGGCGAGTAACGTCCCCGCAACGATCGCAGGAATGATCACTTTCTTGCGGCCCTGGCTTGCGACCGCGTAGATCACAAACGGCAGCGCAATCGTCGCCTTGAGCGCTGCGGCAATCGCCAGCAAAATGCCGGCTGCAGTATTTCGATTCTGTGTCAAGCAAAGTGTGGCAACCGTGCTCAAGGCAAAAACGACAGTAACGATGTTCGATGCAGCGATCGCTGTATGCACCGGAGCGAACAGCAGCACCGCAAGCAAAATCATCCAGGCCAAGACTTTGTCTCGTGCGCCGCCGGCCAACTGGATCAAAGCCCAGGCCGCCACGAACAGCGCCGCCACGGTGATTAGAATCCATACGACAATCGCAACTCGCCACGGCAAAAGCGCTACGGGCAAAAGCACTGGAAACGCCAGGGGCAAGTACGGCGAAGGCAAGCCGCGCTTGGCAGGCAGAGCTCCGTCGAGACTTTCGGTTATCAGAAAATTGGGCCGTGATGATACGGGCCACATCTCCGCGAGCACCGAAGAGGAATATGGATCACGGCCCGCGAACCACGCCCTGGTTTGAACATAGGGAGAAAGAAAGTCGTTGAAGTTCCTGCCCGATGCGCTGAAAGCCCGCGCCGGACCGCGCGCAACAAATTCGAACGCGGCGACGAGCGTCAGTAACCAGAAGATCAGCCAGCGGCCGCGGGTCAAATTCATGGCTCAAGATTGTACGGCACGAGTTATCAGAAGCTTCACCGGCTTCAGCCTAACGAACTCGTTCAACGCGATACAGATTTGACGGCGGATATCCTTCGCTTCGCCCGAGCTCTGGCGAAAACCAGAAGGCTTTTTCTTTGATCGGCTCGAAGTGTCCGATCAGTCGAAGATCAGCCCCAGCGATCTCTGCGGGCATCTCGTCACTCGATGGCCAAACGAAGTAGACCTCGCGACCAGTCGATAGCAACATTCTCCAATCTGGAGATTGTTCGGAGTGACCTTCAAGCATGCCCGGCGCCACCCAGGGATGAATATAGAGATAATCTGCGCCTGCGCTCTCAACTGCATAGAAATAGAGATCTCTCGGCCCGAATACCATGGCGTGGTTGGGCACATGATCGGCGATAAAGTTCGCCACAGGCCCCGGGTCGCACGCCTTATAACAGCTCACCCAATTCAAAGTCTTTCCCGCACGAATGCCTACGAGAACAACTGTGAGGGGCAGCCAAGCGCCCAGAACCGCCCGGCGCAGCGGCCTGCCGGCAAAATTCCCCAGGAGCTGCGCAGTGAGGGCTACCAGCA
>Ga0335081_10010164_pt1 | contig 15192 bp, 12 predicted proteins | sample Lox_Sample_35_FD_206713 | JGI IMG/M metagenome (GOLD analysis project Ga0335081, IMG submission 206713) | Soil microbial communities from Loxahatchee National Wildlife Refuge, Florida, United States - Lox_Sample_3.5 | ecosystem: Environmental > Terrestrial > Soil > Wetlands | place: USA...
GGTCGCGTGATGCTCCAATTGCCGCTCAATATCCCCGAGCAGCCCACTCGCTCCGAAGCGGAACATTTCGCCACGCAGCCAGGAATCGCCCAGCTCTTCTTTCATTAACGCGAGCCAGTCGAGGGATTGCTTGGCAGTGCGGATGCCGCCCGCGGGCTTGAATCCCACCGCCATGCCGGTCTGCTGCGCGTATTCGCGGATCGCACGAAGCATGATGAGACTCACCGGAAGCGTGGCGTTCGTCGGTTCCTTGCCGGTAGAGGTCTTGATGAAGTCCGCTCCCGCCATCATGGCAACGAAGCTGGCGCGCGCAATATTGCGCAACGTGAGCAGGTCGCCCGTCCCAAGAATGACTTTCATGTGCGCTCGGCCGCAGGCCTGTTTGAACGCCGCGACTTCGTCATAGAGCGCCTGCCATCGGCCGCCGAAGACATGGGCTCGCGTGATGACGACATCGATTTCATGAGCCCCGGCCTCAACCGAGCGGCGGATCTCTGCGACCCGTTCAGCAAGTGGCGAAAGCCCGGCGGGGAATCCGGTAGATACGGCTGCAACGCGAATGCCGCTGCCGTCGAGCGCGGCCAGCGCCGTTTCAATGAACGTGTGATAGACGCAAACGGCGGCTACTTTGATTCCAAGTTGTTCGATGCCGAGCTTTTGAACGAGTTCCTGCTGGATGGGATGGCGGGCCTTTGCGCAAAGACGGCGTACGCGTTCATCGGTATCGTCGCCCGAGAGTGTGGTGAGATCCATGCAGGTGATGGCGCGCAGAAGCCAGGCTGCCTGCCATTCCTTTTTCACAGTTCGGCGTGCCACTTGTGATTGAATGCGCCGTTCCACGGCGCTGGTGTTAACACGAATTTCCTGCAGCCAGTTCAAATCGAGCGGGATTCCGACATTGCGCAGCAGGGGATCTCCATTGAGCGATGCGATGACATTTGGCGCGCGCAGATCGCCGATTTCAATTTGCGTATTGTGCGCGAGATTAGGAGACTGACGGCTCGCCATAAGAATCCCCATGTTGATGCTGCGGCAGGCCCTTCGGGCTCAAGTCTGCGCTCGCATTGTACGGCAGGCAGTCGAAAGAAGGCGAGTGTTGTGCGTGTAGCGTGAAAGGCGAACGAGCCCGGCTCGCGTCGCAAGGTCGCCGGGATGCATCGCTTCGCAAAAGCAACTCGCTCGGGACGACATAAAAGGGTTTACAATGTCGCACGGTTCGGCGTCCCTGAGGTCGAGGCCGAGCCACATTTTTATGCACAAACCCAAAGTCTCGGCGGGGACAAGGCGCAAGCTCGAACAAGCTGCCGCTAAGGTGATGAAGAACGCGCACGCTCCCTATTCGAAATTCCGAGTGGGAGCTGCGGTCCTGCTCAGCAACGGCAAGATCTTTACCGGGTGCAATGTTGAAAACGCTTCTTACGGCATGACCAACTGTGCCGAGCGCACCGCGATTTTTTCTGCGGTCGCCGAACTGGGCCCGAAGATTGAGATCGAAGCCGTCGCGCTCACCAACGATCACGGTGTCGCATGTTCTCCGTGCGGCGCGTGCCGCCAGGTGATTTATGAATTCGGCCCCGACGCGACCATCTTTTTCCTCGGCAAGCAGGGACCGAAGCAGGCCCACATTACCGAACTTCTTCCAGAAGGATTTCGCCTCCAGTGAATCCAGCAACAGCTGTGCCGCAGGCGGTTCGTGCGATTGATGTCATCCGCAAGAAGAGGGATGCGATCGAACTCTCCCGCGAAGAAATCGAAAGTTTCGTCGATGCCTACACCAGAGGACACATTCCGGATTACCAGGTGTCCGCATGGCTGATGGCTGTCCTTTGGCGCGGCATGACGCGCGCCGAGACTGCGGTGCTCACTGATGCGATGCTGCATTCGGGCGAAGTGCTCGATCTTTCTTCGATTGCAGCTCGGAAAGTCGATAAGCATTCCACCGGCGGCGTCGGCGACAAAACTTCGCTTGTGCTTGCGCCGCTTGCCGCGGCCGCGGGGGTTTCTGTTCCGATGATCAGCGGCCGTGGGCTCGGCCATACCGGCGGTACGCTCGACAAACTCGAGGCGATTCCTGGTTTCAGCGTCAATCTGCCGGTGGCCGACTTCCGCCGCGTTCTGGAAACTTGCGGCTGCGCCATGATCGGACAAACGTCAGAGATCGCGCCGGCAGATCGCAAACTCTACGCGTTGCGCGACGTGACCGGGACGGTGGAGAGCCCGTATCTGATCTGCGCTTCGATCATGAGCAAAAAGCTGGCCGAGGGAATCGATGCGCTCGTGCTCGACGTGAAAACGGGTTCCGGCGCGTTCATGAAAAACGAGAAGGACGCAGCGTTTCTGGCGGAGTTGATGGTGGAGACCGGCGAGCGCATGGGCAAGCAGGTGGTCGCACTGATTACGGACATGGACCAACCGCTCGGCAACATGATCGGCAATGCCTCGGAGGTAGTCGAAGTCATCGACGTGCTACGCGGCGGCGGTCTGGACGATCTTCGGGAGCTGTGTTTGGAACTCGCCGGATGGATGCTCCATCTCGGAGGCGTCGCGAAAACAGTTGAGGACGGAAAGCAGTGGAGCGCAATGATGCTTTCTTCCGGTACGGCGCTGGAGAAGTTTCGTCAGATGGTCGGGATGCAGGGTGGCGACGTTCGCGCGATCGACGATCCGAAGAAACTTCCCCAGGCGCGCTACACCATGCCGGTGCTGAGCGCGAAAGCGGGATTTCTGTTTGCCATGCAATGCGAGCAGATCGGGACTGCTTGCGTGATTCTTGGCGGCGGCCGCGAGAAGAAGGAAGACGCGGTCGATCCTGCGGTTGGTATTGTGATGCACAAAAGAGTGGGTGATCGAGTCGAAGCCGGAGAGCCGCTTGCCACGATTCACCACAACTCTGACGCGAAAGCTGAGCGCGCGAAGCAGCTTATTGCATCCAGTTGCGAGATTGGCGACGCGCCGCCCGTGAAAAGAGCGCTGGTTCATCGCGTCATCACTAAATCCGGAGGGAATCTCTGATGGGACGATTTACGGGAATTCTCGGCCTGCTGACGATGCTCGGACTCGCATATGCATTCTCAACAAATCGGCGAGCCATCCGCGTCAAAACCGTCGCTTGGGGACTTGGCCTGCAGATTGCTTTTGCAATATTCGTGCTCAAGGTCCGCTTTGGCCGCGACCTGTTTCAAAAGATCGGGGACGCCGCCACCAGAGTCCTCAATTACTCGTTCTTCGGCTCCGAGTTCGTTTTCGGGGAATTGGGCAAGCAGCATAAAGACGTCGGCTTCATCTTCGCGTTTCAGGTGCTGCCAGTTGTAATTTTCATCTGCGCATTCTTCGCAATTCTTTATCACATCGGGATCATGCAGATCATCATCCGGGCCGCGGCGTGGCTCATGACGCGCATCATGGGCGCCAGCGGCGCCGAATCGCTCAACGTCGCGGCCAGCATCTTTATGGGCCAGACGGAAGCGCCGGTGACCATCCGCCCATTCCTGCCCGACCTCACGCGGTCTGAGTTGATGACGGTCATGACCAGCGGTATGGCACATGTTTCCGGCTCGATCATGGCCGCTTACTTCTTTTACGGGGCTGAGCCACGACACGTGCTCAGCGCCGTCATCATGACCGCGCCCGGGACGATCCTGGTTTCGAAGATGCTCATCCCTGAAACCGAGCAGCCGAAAACTGCCGGCAAAGTTGTGATGAACATGGAGGAAGAAGAAGCCGAAAAGAATGAAAATCTGCTGGGAGCAATCGCGCGCGGCACTGGGGCCGGTCTCAATATGGCTCTCAATATCGGCGCGATGCTCATCGCATTTATCGCGCTCATTCATTTGCTCGACGGCATGATGGGCGGCATTCACAACTACATCAGCTGGTTCCCCGCGAGCATCGAAGGCATTCTCGGTGTGATTTTCGCACCCATCGCATGGCTGATCGGGATTCCCTGGCGCGATTGCGCCGCGATCGGCAACCTGCTGGGCACGCGCATGGTGCTGAACGAGTTGGTGGCGTTTTCTATGCTATGGCCGCAGAAAGCAGTGCTTGATCCACGGTCGTTTACGATCGCGACTTTTGCGCTTTGCGGATTCGCAAACCTCAGCTCGATTGGAATTCAGATTGGTGGCATCGGCGCTCTCGCGCCCAACAAGCGAGGAGAGTTGGCGCGCCTCGGTGTGCGGGCGATGCTGGCTGGAACCATGGCCAATCTTATGTCCGCTTCCATTGCCGGGATGCTTCTCTAAAACCCTTACACCGCCGAGATCGTAGAGAGCGCCGAGAAAATGTTCAGAGAAGTTTTCTCGCCGGCTCGGAGTGCTCGGCGGTGAGATTCGAAAGGAACTACAGGTGAAATTTTCGGGCTCGATTCTATTGCTGTGTATTTCTCTTTTGACTGCGGCTCTTTCCCAAACATCTCAACGCGTGATCATTGATTCCGATCCTGGCATCGACGATGCATTTGCGATCCTGCTGGCGCTGAACTCGCCGGAGCTGAAGGTCGAGGCGATTACCATCGTGCCGGGCAACGTGGACGGGAGGCAAGGTTTAGAGAATGCGTTAAAGATCGTTTCGCTCGCTGGCCGCTGCGATGTGACCGTCGCAGGTGGGGCGCAGCATCCGCTCGCGCAGAGGCTGATTACAGCCCAGTACTGGCACGGACCGAATGGCCTGGCAGGAGTGGAATTGCCGGCGCCGAAATGCAAGGCCGACACACGTTTCGGACCGGATCTCATCATTGAGTTGGTGCACAGGTATCCGCATGAGATCACGCTTGTACCGGTGGGACCGCTGACCAATATCGCGTTGGCCGTCTCGAAAGATCCATCGATCGTGCCGTTGGTCCGCAACATCGTCATCATGGGCGGTTCGATCACCGGTGGAAATGTGGATGGCGCCGCGGAGGCGAATATCTATAACGATCCGGAAGCGGCGTCGATTGTGTTCAACGCTGGGTGGATGGTCACCATGATCGGGTCTGACGTTGGCGAGCGAACAATCCTGATGCGCAAACATCTTGCCGAATTGCAATCGATGCAGGGGCCGGAGAGCGAGTTCGTCGCAAAGCTGGCCAATTTTTATCTCACACGTTCAGAGAAGAGCGGGTATCAGGGCGCGGCGATGTACGATCCGCTGGCGGTCGCGACAGCAATCGACCCGAGCCTGGTTACGCTGAAAGACATGCACGTGGATGTAGAGACCAAAGGCGAGTTCACCCGCGGTGAAACGGTCGCGAACCGCATGGGATCCAACGAAAACAATGTCCTGCACGGCGACCACTACGAGATCGAGGGAGTGATCGAACTGAAGCCGAATGCCCGCGTCTGCCTGGCGTCGAATGCGGATCGATTTCTGCAACTGTTTATCAGCAGAATCAAAGGGAAGTAGGTATCATCCGTTCGCCCGTGCCACCAGCAGAATCGCCAGCGCGTAGAACACAAACATGAAGACCAGGTAGAGCTTTCCGCGCGAGCTGGCGCCATCAAATTCGTGCCAGGCGAAAATTCCCCACAAAGCTCCGACCATCGGCGCTGACTGCCCAATTGCGTAGGAGGTCGCAAAGCTCATGGATTCCGATTTTCCCGCAACCACGTTGAACATCGTACCAATGCCCCAAACGACTCCTCCGAGAAGCCCGAGCAGATGTCCGGAAGCCGGAGCGGTGAAGAATCCACCGAAACCCACGGGTTCGCCCACCAGTGGCTTCCGCATGAAATAGATATTCCACAGGAAACACGAGAGCAGCGCTCCCAGAGTTAAGAACACCACGGAACTGTACGGCGACAAAGCATGGCCGCGGGTCGCACCGTAGGCGACAAACGGATTCCACAACCCCATCAAGATGCCGGAAACGATGGAGACCACAATGCTCAGCCGCGAAGCCGCGCGTCCGGCGCCGAGACTGCCAAAGGCTTTTCCATCGAAGATCACGGCAACTAACGCGCAGGCCACTCCACTTCCCAGAAACACCAGGTTGCCTTTGGGCTGCAGGATGTAGCTGAGGACCGTGCCCACCACGAGCGCGATTCCGATTGAAACCGGCAGCGCAACGGCCAGGCCAGCCATGTCGATCGCGGCTACCAGCAGGAGGTTCGCGAGGTTGAAGATGGCGCCGCCAACGAGCGTAGACACGATGTTCGATTGATCGGCCGATTGGACATTGTTCAGAAAGCTCGAAGCATCGTGGCCGGCACTCCCCATGGTGAACGCAAGCACAAGCGAGATCAAAAAAATGCCGATGGCGTAATCCCAGTAGAACAATTCAAAACGATAATTCTTTACTCCCTTGTAGGTATTGGCCCACGAGCCCCAGCAGATCGCGCTGGTGATCGTCATTAGCAGTGCGACAGTTAAGTTCGGCGGCGTGAACATTGGTTGCCCCCCCGGCAAAGCCGCTAACTGTAAATCAAGCAATTAGCAGTTGGCAATGAGCAATCGGCTCGGACGTGGGGTGCCCCATGTCTCGTAGCATTTGCGAGACATGGGAAATCGGCTATCCTTGCGCACATGTCCCGCACATTCTTGATTGATACGGACACTGCTTCCGACGACGCGGTTGCGCTGATCATGGCGCTGCGCGCGCCCGACGTCCGAGTGGCGGCGATTACAGTTGTGGCCGGGAACGTTCCGGTCGAGCAGGCGACCCGCAACGCGCTTTACACAGCGCAGCTTTGCGGTTCCGGTGTTCCCGTATACTCCGGCGCCTCAAAGCCGCTGGTGCGCACCTATCAGAATGCGACCTGGTTTCATGGCCGCGATGGCTTGGGCGACCACGGCTATCCCGCAGCGAAAAAATCCCCCGAGTCAAGTCATGCAGTGGACGCGATCATTGACACAATCGACGCCAATCCGGGGCTGGTGCTCGTGACACTCGGGCCCCTGACCAACATCGCGCTGGCCGTGGCGCGAAAACCAGATATCGTGCGAAGGGTGAGCCGCTGCGTGGTGATGGGCGGCAATCCGTGCTGCGAAGGTAACGTCACGCCCGCCGCCGAGTACAACATCTGGGTTGATCCCGAGGCGGCGCAGATCGTGATGCGCAGCGGATTGCCGATTGAACTGATCGGATGGCATCTGTGCCGTGGCGAAGCGGTGCTCGATCCGGTTGATATCGGCCGAGTGCTGGCTTTCAAAACGACGCTGGCCACTTTCGCAATCGAATGCAACAGTCACGCGCGCGCCGCATACAAAATTCAAACCGGGGAAGACGGGATTTGTCTGCCGGATCCCGTGGCGATGTGTTTGGCTCTCGATCCGAACGTGGGAACGAAATGGAGCGACCACTACGTGGAAGTTGAAACGCAGAGTGAGTTGACCCGGGGTATGACGGTCGTGGATCGCTTGAATGTCGCTGGGGATGAACGAAATCGCCTCGTGTGGCAGGCGGCCCTCTCAGACAGCAACAAAGCCAAGGTCTGTTGGCGGATCGATAACACGAGGTGGAAGGAAGCGTTATATCGCGCGTTGCGATGAACTGTTTTAACCGTTCACTTGTGCGTAGGTCGCGCGCCGCAAGAATTGGCCCTGGCCGGCGCGGCCGAGAAACTTGTCACCTTGCACAACGACCCGGCCGCGCGATAAGACGACATCCGGCATTCCCGTGACCTGAATTCCTTCGAACATCGAATAATCCACTCGCATGTGATGCGTTTTGGCGCTGATGGTGTGCTTGCGCTGGGGATCGAAGATGACCAGATCGGCGTCGCTGCCGACCGAAATCGTTCCTTTGCGGGGATAGAGTCCAAATAACTTCGCAGGAGTCGTCGAAACGAGTTCCACGAACCGATTCGCGCTGAAACGGCCGCTGGCGACACCTCCGGAATAAATCAGGCTCATGCGATGCTCGACGCCGGGGCCACCGTTTGGAATTTTGGTGAAATCGTCGCGTCCGAGTTCTTTCTGCTCCTTGAAACAGAATGGGCAATGATCGGTGGAGACGACCTGCAGATGATCGCACTTCAATCCGTTCCATAATTTCTCCTGATGCCATTTCTGGCGCAGCGGCGGAGTGAAGACATACTTTGCACCTTCAAAACCAGGCGCGTCGAAGTTCTCAATCGAGAGATATAGATACTGCGGACAAGTCTCTGCATAAACCGGCAGGCCGCGATCGCGGGCTTCGCGCACTTTTTCGAGCGCGTCGTTGCAACTCAAGTGAACGATGTAGATCGGTGCACCAGCCATCTCGGCGAGTGCAATCGCGCGGGCAGTCGCTTCGGCTTCGGCAGTCGTTGGTCGCGTGAGGGCGTGATACTTCGGCGCTTTTTTCCCTTCCGCCAGTGCCTGCTGCACGATGACGTCGATTGCGCTTCCGTTTTCCGCGTGCATGCAGATGAGGCCGCCATTTTTCGATGTTGTTTGCAGCGCCTTGAAAATGCTGCCGTCATCGAGCATGAAGACGCCGGGATACGCCATAAACAACTTGAAGCTGGTCACGCCTTCTCGCACCAGATCGTTCATTTCCGAAAGCTGCCCGCTCGAGACGTCAGTCATAATGCAGTGAAACGCATAGTCACAGACGGCCTTGCTTGAGGCCTTGCCCATCCATGTGTCGAAAGCCTGGCGCAACGGCTGACCTTTGTACTGGATGGCAAAGTCGATCAGCGTTGTGGTGCCGCCGAAAGCCGCGGCGCGAGTTCCGGTTTCAAAATCGTCAGCGCTGGTCGTGCCGCCGAACGGCATATCGAGATGCGTATGCACGTCAATCCCGCCTGGCAACACGAGCTTGTTTGTCGCATCCAGGACTTGGATCGTGTTCTGGACCGGGAGGTTTGCCCCGACGGCTGCGATCTTTCCATCGCTGATGGCAACATCGGCAACATACGTATCAGTCGCGGTTACCACTGACCCATTCCGAATGATCGTGTCGAAGGTCATGAATCCTCCGCTGCGGGCTGGCAAAGAAATTATGCTACACTGCCGCCCTTTAGTTCTTCACCATCGTTCCCTGCGGAGTGAAAGGGACCAGCCATGCATTTCGGCATCACGTTAAAACCGGACATCTCGGTCGATCGTATTGTGAGCTTGACCCGTCAGGCGGAAAAAGTTGGCTTCGAGTACGGGTGGATTTTCGATTCACACGTATTGTGGAAGGAACCGTATCCGCTGCTGACGTTGATGGCGGCAAACACGAAGCGCATGCGACTGGGAACGTGCGTCACTAATCCCGCTACCCGCGATGTCACGGTGACGGCGAGTCTTTTCGCGACCTTGAATCTGATTTCCGGCGGACGCATGGAACTCGGCATCGGACGCGGCGACAGTTCGCGGCGGGTAATGGGCAAAAAGCCGGTGACCTGGTCGCAACTCGAGAAGGCCGTCAAGGAATTTCGCGATCTAACTTCGGGGAAAGAAGTCGTGCACGATGGACAGCCGACTCGCTTCACGTGGGCGCAGGTTCCTCCGCGGGTCTGGATAGCGGGATACGGGCCGAAAGTTCTTCACATGGCCGGACGTGTTGCCGACGGAATCATTCTGCAGTTCGCCGATCCGGCGCTGATCGACTGGTGCATGGGATTTGTGAAGGAAGGAGCGCGCGCCGCTGGACGAGATCCCAAGCAGATTGAAGTGATGGCAGCCGCCCCGGTGTGGGTCTCAAAAGATCTCAGCGTTGGACGGGAACGCGTGCGCTGGTTCCCGGCGCTGGTTTCCAATCACGTCATGGATCTAATCCGGCAATACCGGCCGGAAGAGCTTCCGCCGGCCCTCACTTCCTACGTGCAGGATCGCGGCCACTACGATTACCAGCATCATTGCGAAGTGGGCAGCGACAATGCAGAGTTTGTTTCGGACGAAGTGATCGACCGCTTCTGCCTTCTCGGGACGGCCGAGGCTCATCAGAAGAAACTACGAGAGCTTGCCGACGTTGGCGTCACTCAATTCAATATCTATCTCATGTGCGGAGACGAAGAGCAGACGCTGGACATCTATGAGAGAGACGTCCTGCCTGAATTCCGCAACGCGCTGGCCTAGCGGCGTGCATTATACTTCTCGCCTTATGCGGAACACTCGCTATCACGTCTTCGTCCTGGTCCTGTGCTGCTCAATGGTTTCTGGTGTCAGCGCTCAATCCCTGCTCGTTGTGAACCAGGGTGACAGCAGCGTCAGCATCGTGGATCCCGTTGCCGGGCGGGAAATTGCTACGATTGCCGAAAAAACACCGGGCGTTCACGGGCACGAGATCACTGCGTCGGCGGATGGACGGACGGCCTTTCTGCCCATTTACGGCAGTTCTGGCGTGGGCAAGCCGGGAATCGACGGACACGAGATGCTGGTGATCGATTTGCTGTCGAAACAGATCGTCGATCACATTGACTTCGGTCACGGAGTACGTCCACATCTGCCGGTGTTCGATCCGGTGAGTGGAATGATTTATGTCACGACCGAATTGGACAAGAGTGTAACGATCGTTGATCCCCGCACCCGGAAGATCGTAGGTTCGATTCCGACCAGACAAGAAGAGTCGCACATGCTTGCCATCTCGCATGATGGACGGCGCGGCTATACGGCGAATGTGGGCCCGGGAACGGTTTCAGTGCTCGACATGGCCGCGCGCAAAACGGTCGCCGTTATCCCGATCTCGAAAACAACGCAGCGCATTTCAATCTCCACAGATGACAAGTTTGTGTTCACCGCCGATCAAACGAAAGCGCAGCTCGCCGTCATCGAAACAGCGAAGAACACGATTGCGAAATGGATCGCTCTCCCCGCTGCGGGCTACGGAACGGCCGCAACACCAGATGGAAAATGGCTGCTGGTCGCTGTGCCGTCAACGAACCAAGTCGCGGTCGTGGATTTGCAAAAGATGGAAGTGGCAAGGAATATCGATGTTCCAGCTTCTCCGCAAGAGGTTTTGATTCAACCTGACGGCAAAGTTGCCTTTGTGTCCTGCGCCTCGGCGGGCAAGGTTGCGGCCATTGACCTTGCCGAGTGGAAGGTCCAGAAAGAAATAGTTGCGGGCAAGTTCGCCGATGGGCTGGGGTGGGCGAAGTGATTCACATTGTCCGTGGGCTGATCGCGACGGCACGATGTCCGCTCATCGAGGCGAAGTAGATCAAAAAAGCAACCACGAATCCCACAAACCAGGAATAATCGTACAACGCCCGGATTGAGGGAATCGCTAATCCCGCCAGGGCTGTGCCGGCGCCAAGCACAAGCGCAGCGACCGCGCACCAGTTGAATCCGCGCGAATACTCGTAGAACCCGCCGCGCAGGTAGAGATCGTCGACGCGCAACTCTTGTCGCCGGATTACGAAGTAGTCGCAAATCATAATGCCCGCGACCGCGCCCAGGAACGGCGCGTATCCGCCCAGCCAGACGAAGATGAATGTGCCGTAATCATGTAGAAGCTTCCACGGCATCATGGCCACTCCCATGAAACACGTGATGATGCCGCCGGTGCGGAAACTGATGCGTTGTGGCCAAAGATTGGAAAAATCGTTTGCCGGGGAGACGACGTTCGCGCCGATGTTCACGTTGAGCGTCGCGAGAAGAATTGCGATCAGAGAGATAATTACCGCGACGGGCGAATGGAAGCGGCTCAGGAGTTGAACTGGATCCCAGATCGCAGTGCCATAAATCACCACGGTTGCAGATGTCACCACAATTCCCACGAATGCATACAGAGTCATGGTGGTCGGCAGCGCCAGAGCTTGTCCAATCATTTGCTCGCGCTGATTGTGCGCGAAGCGAGTGAAGTCGGGAATATTCAACGAAACCGTCGCCCAGAATCCTATCGTGCCGTTGAGTGCAGGGATCAGAAACTTCAAAAAATCTGAGAAAGTTGTAAACCGAGACGGCACCGAGAGCATTGGTCCAAAGCCACCCGCGCTGTGGTACGCCCAGCCTAAAAGAAGCAGTCCAACGGCCAGCAGTATCGGAGCGCTGATCCCTTGCAGGATTCGGATGTACTCGATTCCCCGGATCACGACCGCGAGATTGATCAGCCAGAAGAGCAAAAAACAAACCGCCGGACCGTAAGCGAAACTCTTCCAACTCGGCAAGAGAGTCGCGAGCAGGGTACTGATGGCTTCGCCCCCAATCCAACATTGGATGCCGAACCACCCGCAGGCCACGAGGGCGCGCAACACCGCAGCGACGTTCGCGCCCAGCACGCCGAACGAGGCGCGCGCCAGAACTGGAAACGGAATCCCATATTTCGCGCCAGGATGCGAGTTGAGCAGCATGGGCGCGAGCACGATGACATTGCCAATGAAAATCGTTGCCACCGCCTGCTTCCAGTTCATTCCTCCCTGAATCAGGCTGGCGGCCAGCATGTAGGTGAGGATGTTCACCGACATCGAAATCCAAAGCGCCGCAAAATTGTAGGTGCTCCAATGCCGCTGCTTACCAGTAGCAGGCGCGAGGTCGTGGTTGTAAAGCGGGCTGGACTCGATGCGGGAACGGAGATCGGTAGATGCGTTGGACATGATTGAGTAATCGGGAAATTGAGTAATTGTCAAATTGAAAGAAGTTGAATTAGCCCAATTAGCCCAATTACCCAATTACCAAATTCCTCAATTACTCAATCGACTCAGTCTGCTGCCGCGGAAGCCGCGCTCTGTGTTGTCAGCGGCCCATAGCTCTCGGGCCGGCGATCGCGGAAGAACTGCCAGACTTTGCGAACTTCGGCGATCATATCGAGGTCCAGATCCGCGACCACGACTTCGTCTTTATCGCGGCTGGCCTGCGCGACGATCTTGCCGCGCGGATTGCAGAAATAACTCTTGCCATAGAACTCACCGATGCTCCACGGCTTCTCTGTCCCGACGCGGTTGATCGCACCCACAAAATAGCCATTGGCCACGGCATGCGCCGGTTGCTCGAGTTCCCACAGATACTCCGAGAGTCCCGCGACGGTAGCCGAAGGATTGAACACAATTTCGGCGCCATTCAGTCCGAGAATGCGCGCGCCTTCCGGAAAATGGCGGTCGTAGCAGATGTAGACGCCAACACGCGCGTACTTGGTTTCGAAAACCGGATAGCCGAGATCGCCGGGCGTGAAATAGAACTTCTCCCAGAACCCGGGGTGGCAGTGCGGGATGTGATGCTTGCGATACTTGCCCAGAAAGCGTCCGTCGGCATCGATCACCGCGGCGGTATTGAAATACACGCCGGGCATGTGCTCTTCATAAACCGGAACGACGATTACCATTTTGTGCTTCGTCGCGACCTTTTGCATCAGTTGCGTGGTGGGACCGTCCGGCACTCGCTCCGTGAGTTCGTACCAGCGAGCATTCTGCTCAGCGCAAAAGTAGGGGCCGTAGAAGAGTTCCTGCAGGCAGAGGATCTGCGTCTTCTTGCGCGCAGCCTGCTCGATCAACTTCATATGCTTATCGATCATCGCCTTGCGGATCTGGGCGAGAGGACGATCGGTGGGGATCGCGTTGCTGGCTTGTATCAGGGCGCAGCGGACGATGCGAGGCATGGGACCTCCAACGGTTGAGGACAGAATATAGCACGGGCTCCATCTGCGCCGCGTTGACACAAATGCAATGCAGTGACTAGACTCGCGTTCGTTCTGACGGAGCGAAAGTGATGGCCAAGCGTCCTCGTATTGCTGTGGTTGGCAGCGCCAATATCGACTTGACGACGTTTGCCGATCGTTTGCCCAAGCCGGGCGAAACTATTTTCGGTCAGAAGTTTGATCTCGGCTTCGGAGGCAAGGGCGCGAACCAGGCTGTCGCGGCACGATTGTGCGGGGCCGAAGTATTTATGGTGGCGCGCGTGGGCAGCGATCTTTTCGGTCCCGCGACGATCGAAAATTTCCGTAAACAAGGCATCGATCCCACACATGTCAAGCAAGTGGAGGGATTATCCAGTGGAGTGGCGCCGATTTTTGTTGAGCCCAACGGGCAGAATCGAATACTGGTGGTGAAAGGAGCGAATGACGCGGTGACGCCGGACGCCGTCGATGCCGCGGCCGAAATGTTGAAGTCCGCGGACTGTATCGTACTGCAGTTTGAGATTCCGGTAGAGACGGTTTATTACACCGTTGCCTTCGCGCGCGAACATGGAATCCGGTGCATCTTGAATCCCGCACCAGCGCAAACCATAGAGATGGCGGCTTTGAAGGATCTCGATTATTTCGTTCCGAACGAGAGCGAGGCGCAAACGATCACGGGCGCGCCCGTCACGACAGTCGATAACGCCAGGAAATGCGCTGAGAAACTGGTGAGCGGCGGCGTTCGGCGCGTGATCATCACGCTGGGAGCGAATGGCGCGCTGCTCGCCGGTCGCGATGGATGGCAGCATGTCCCGCCGTTTGAGGTTGATGCCGTTGACAGCACCGGCGCAGGCGACGCATTCATCGGCAGCTTTGCGGTGTTTCTCGGCGAAGGGATACCGGAGAGCGAAGCAGTTCGCCGCGCCAATCTCTATGCGGGACTTTCTACCACCGGCATTGGAACGCAAAAATCATTCTATGATCGCGCGCGTTTCGATCGCGAATGGGCAACGCGGGCCTGAACTTCCCGCGGCGCTTGCGCTCAGCAACTGGTATGTAATCGAATTCGATTTTTCGATTCACACTCCCGAAACAACCGCACGCGGATAACTCTTTTCGACTAGAAATCCACTTGACTTACCCTTAACCCTCAATTTATAAGCCGTGTCTGCGGTCAGGGGACCTCCAACTTCACTCGAAGGCCGGAGAGGTCTTTTTCTTTTGGGGCAGACCGTCGAAAGGGGTTCACCAGAATGTCGAGCAAGAGGACACTCCTCGCGCTGTATTCGTGTGCGGTGTTTACTCTTCTGAGCGCGGTCGCTTTCGGGCAGGCCACCGGCAGCTTCTCAGGAACGGTGTCGGATAACTCTGGTGCGGTTGTTGCGGGTGCGAAGATTACGGTCACAGCGCAAGCGACGAATGTGTCCCGCGAAGCGACGACCGATGACACCGGCCATTACCTTGTCCCACTGCTCGGAGTCGCGCAGTACACGATCAGAGTTGAAGCCCCCGGTTTTAAAGCCGGCGAAGCGAAGGATGTCCGCCTGCAGATCGACGAACACCGCGAGCTCGACTTCAAACTCGTTCCCGCATCGGTAACTACCAGCGTCGAAGTGAACGCGGCCGAAGTAGCGGTCGAGACCTCAACCCCAGCCCTCGGACAAGTTATCACCTCCGAGCAGGTCGCCGAACTGCCTTTGAACGGACGCGACTTTGTGCAATTGGCAACCTTGACCCCCGGCACGACGCAGGAA
>Ga0335081_10010167_pt1 | contig 15190 bp, 13 predicted proteins | sample Lox_Sample_35_FD_206713 | JGI IMG/M metagenome (GOLD analysis project Ga0335081, IMG submission 206713) | Soil microbial communities from Loxahatchee National Wildlife Refuge, Florida, United States - Lox_Sample_3.5 | ecosystem: Environmental > Terrestrial > Soil > Wetlands | place: USA...
CGTGCCCGATAAGGCCGAGCGCGTCCGCCACTTCCACGAGAGCACGCTGGCGGCGCTCGGGGAGCTTATCGGCGCCGCCGGCCTTGCTCATCCCCGCGAGCTGCGCCCCGCGCATATCCTGCGCCGGGTCTCGGCGCTCGAGGTCAAGAGCTTCACTGAGGTCTATCCCATGCTCGCTCCGGGCGAGCTGATCGATGGCGCTTCCCGCGAGCCCTACGCCCATTTCTGGGCGATGTCGGATCCCCACTCCTTCGCGCCGCGCGATCCGCTGCACCAGGCGGCCTAAAAGCGAGAGACTCTCCTCCCACGGGACTCGGCCGGAAACGCGGCGTGGATCCCGCCACCGAGCCCATAGCGATGGAGAGTCAATGGCGCGGATAGCGTACCACTAGTCCTGAACATATGGAGAACATGGCGGCCCTCCACCTCTCCCGCGACGGCCGCGTGCGCTTTTCTCTTGCTCAAAGGGGGGGAGGGTTCCACTTTTATGGCGGCCGGACAGGGTCTTGGAGGACGCCGATGAAACTTCGCGAGCGGGCGACGCAGAGGCGCGGCGGCAAGACTGGCGTGCGGCCGATGGCAATGGCCTCGTCGGCGCCCAAGCGCAGCGTCGCAGCGAAGAAATCGGCCAAGAAGCCAGCTAAGAAGCCGTCTCTAGCCAAGAAAGCCGCGAAGAAGCCCGCCCCTGCCGCCAAGTCCATCGCACCGGCCAAACCCGTGCCGGTGGCCGTCGCGGCGGCGCCGCGCTTGGCGACCCCGCTACCCGCCGGACCGCCGACGGCCGCGCCGAAGCCGCCGCCCCGGCCGCCGGCCGCAGGTGCTCCGGCAGAGGTCGAGCGGCGGCGGGCGATGACGCGCCGGTTCTTTGCTCGTTTGCGCTCGCTCGAGGCGATCGTCGGCGCCGATCTGCGCAAGCGCGGCAGCGTCGTGCTGATGCAGGCGGTCGATCAGTGGTACAGCGAGGCCGCCAGCAATACCGCGACCGAAGTCAGCATCACCACCGCCGCAAAGGCGGTGATTGCCCAGCTCTAGGCTATCCCCGGCTATTTCGCCGCGAGCTTCTTGAAGAGGCTGACGCCCCGCAGCAGATCGACGGCGCGGACCAGCTGGTAGTCGGCATCCGTTCCCATCAGGTTGGCGTCGATTGCCGCCTCGGACGTCGGCACCGGCGTCGTGCCGGGCGGCACATTGGCCTCGGGTGGCACGACCGCCGTGCCCGGGGCCGGGGCGGGCGCCGGCGCGGTGGCTGGGCTCGTTTCCGCGGGCTTGGCCTTGTCCTGCGTCGCCTGATCGGGGTTCTTGAGCGCGCCACGCAGATCGGCTTCGCGGATCCGCGCCGCCTGCGCCACCTTTTCGATCTTGGCCGGTTCGACGACCACATCAGGGTCGATGCCCTTGGCCTGGATCGAACGGCCGGAGGGGGTGAAATAGCGCGCGGTGGTGAGGCGGATGGCGCCGCCGCTCTCCTTGACCGGCAGCAGGGTCTGCACCGAGCCTTTGCCGAAGCTGCGCGTCCCCAGCAGCACCGCACGATGCTGATCTTGCAAGGCACCGGCGACGATCTCCGAGGCCGAGGCCGAGCCACCGTTGATCAGCACCACCACTGGCACGCCGTGCAGCAGGGTATGCTGCGGGTCGACCATGTAGTGCCGGGTATCGGTCGGCAATCGGCCGCGGACGGAGACGATCTCGCCCTCATCGAGGAAGGCGTTGCTGACCTCGATCGCCTGGTCGAGCAGGCCGCCGGGGTTGTTGCGGAGGTCGAGGACGACGCCGGCGAGCTTGTCGCCCGCTTGCTGCTTCAACGCGTCGACGGCGGTTTTCAGCGCATTCGACGTCCGCTCGCTGAAATTGGTGATGCGGATGTAGCCGATGTCGTTGCCTTCCATGTGGTATTTGACCGGCTCGACATGAATCTCCGCCCGGGTCAGCGTCACTTGGAAGGGATCGACCCCTTGGCGCCGAATGGTGAGCTTCACCATGGTGCCGACGGCGCCGCGCAAACGGTCGACGGCGTCGGAGAGCGTCATGTCGGACACCGGCGTGTCGTCGATGCCGAGGATGAGATCGCCGGGCTTCAGGCCGGCATGGGCCGCGGGCGTATCGTCGATCGGCGTGATCACCTTGACGAGGCCGTTCTCCATCGTCACCTGAAGGCCGAGGCCACCGAACTCGCCGCGGTTCTGGACGCGCATCTCGGCATATTCCTTGGCGTCCATATAGCCGGAATGTGGGTCGAGATTGCCCAGCATGCCCTTGATCGCGCCCTCGAGCAGCTGTTTGTCGCTGACTGGATCGACGTAATGGGCGTGGACCTGCGCATAGACCTCTTTGAACAGATCGAGGTTGATGTCGCGATCGGCCGCCGTCACCGGCACAGCGAGCGGAGCGAGAACGATAAGACCGGTGGAGATCGCGATTTTGATGAGGCGCATGACGGGCCCTGAGGTTGGGATGGCGACAGATTGGTACGCGGCGAGCGCTCTGTCCACTGCGATGAAGGGGATGTCGGGGCGACGAGAAAGGCTCGCTCGTCAACCGCCGACGGGATTGAAATCGTAGCGGCCCACGCCTTGCAAGATGGCGAATTGGCAGGCGCCGCCATGCTTGCCGCTGACGCGATGGGCGCGTCGCGCCGGCACGGTGCAGCGCTCGCCCGGCAGCAGCTCGAGGCGCTCGCTGGGCGAGCGCATCTCGACCACCATCGGGCCCTTGAGACAAATCATGTGGTCGGAAACATTGCTGTGCCAGTGCCAAGGCACTTCCTGGCCCGGCGCCAGCGTCAGCACCACCATACGCAGATCCGGCGTCTCGGCCACCATCTCGCGCGCTTCGACGGCATAGAGAGGCTCGCTCGCGGTCATGTGCATTCTCCCGACCCGAGCGAGCTTAGCGCCGGTAGCCGCCGGCGAGAAGGTCGGTGCTAAAGGTTCATCGGATCGCCGGCGACCACGGTGACGGTGCCGAGCGCGGTGCCGTCGGGCGCGGCGAAAGTGAGCGTGGTGCCGTTGCGATACATGACGTAGCAGGATTCAGCGCCGTCGCCGAGCGAGGGGAGGGTGGTGCAGAGACGCCCATCGGCCAGCACCCGCCAGCGGCCGGAATCTTCGAAGCTGCCGGCGCGGAAGTGCTCCGCGCCGTCGCCGGCGAAATAGGCGGCATAGGGCGCGCCGGTTGAGCTCACCCCCTCTGCGGTGTTGTTGCTGAAGGTCGACGCCAACTCGGGCGCCGACAGCCGCACCGGCAGGGGCGTCACCGGGATCGTGCTGCCGGAAACGGGAGCGCCGCCTTGCGCCACGACAACGGGTGCTCCGAGCGCCCCCGAGAGGTCGGGCGGCGGCGCTGCGGAAACGGCGTGTCCTTCATGATAAGGTGCCGCGTCGCAAGCGGCGAGCAACGCCAACAGCGGCAGGATCGCCAGTGATGTTTTCGATGCGGCAGGCATGGTTCAGACCTCTTGTTGCAGCTGACCTCTGCACCGCCAACACGATGCTGAGCCGCACGGTTCCGGCTTTTTACCCGAGTCGCGGCGACCGATGCAACCTTGGCGATCGATTACCGGGGAGAGTAATTTGATCGCAGATTACATTTGACCGGCTCGGTCATTTCATTATTTTGTGGATATACATTGGGCGTCCGTCTATTAGAGGGCCACGCTCCCGCTTCTCGGCGCCCCGCACCACGAAGAAAGGCTGATCATGCCCCATGGGCTTGTTGAGAAGGCCGTCTACAACGCACCCGCGGCTTCGAAGAAAGGGATGCTCGACCGGCTCTTCGCATTCTGGTTCAAGCGTTTCGTCTACAACCAAATCTGGGAAGATCCGCGGGTCGATCTCGAGGCGTTGAAACTGAGCCCATCGAGCCGCGTCGTGACCATCGCCTCGGCCGGCTGTAACGTGCTCAACTACCTCTGCGCCGACCCCGCGGCGATCGTCGCCGTTGATCTCAATCCCGCGCATATCGCGCTGACGCGCTTGAAGCTTGTGGCGGTGCAGCAGCTCCCGGACCACGAGACCTTCTTCCGCATGTTCGGCGCCGCCGCCGATCCGGCGAACAGACAGACCTATTTCAGCTTGCTGCGCCCCTACCTCGATCGGGAGACGCGTGCCTTCTGGGAGGAGCGGCGCTTCATGCGCAAGCGTCGCTTCGAGTATTTCGCCGACGGACTTTACCGGCGTGCGCTGATGGGACGGTTCATCGGCCTGCTGCATGGCTTTGCCGCAGCGACCGGCCGGCGCCCGAAGCGTCTCCTCGATGCGACGACGCTGGCCGAGCAGCAGCGCATCTTCGACGAGACGGTGACGCCGCTCTTCGATCTCCGCATCGTACGGCTCCTCTGCAAGCTGCCGATGATGACCTACAGCCTCGGCATCCCGCCGGCGCAGTTCAATCTGCTGCGCCGCGACGCCGCCGACGGCGTCGCCGGCCTCTATCGCGACCGCTTGCGGCGGCTCGCCTGCGATTTCCCGATGGAGGACAATTACTTCGCCTGGCAAGCTTTCGGCCGGGTCTACGACCTGGAGCGCCGGCAAGCGCTGCCCGATTATCTCCGTGCCGAGAACTACCCGCAGCTGCGCCGCGCCATCGACCGCGTCGATACGCGGCTCGCCTCGATGACTGACTTCCTCGCCGGCGAGCCGCCCGCCAGCGTCGACCGCTATGTGCTGCTCGATGCCCAGGACTGGATGAGCCACCACCAGCTGAACGCGCTCTGGCGCGAGATCGACCGCACCGCGCGTCCGGGCGCCCGCGTCATCTTCCGCACGGCGGCGGAAGAGGCGCAGCTCGAGGGCGCACTCGATCCCGCGCTCATTGCCGGCTGGCACTATGAGCGCGAGTTCAGCCGGACGCTGCTGGCGCGCGACCGCTCCGCGATCTATGGCGGGTTCCATGTCTACGCCCAGCGCTCGGCGGCATGAGCCTTGATCCGCGTCAGGCGATGGACCGGATGTACCGGCACCAGCGCCACATCTACGACCTGACGCGTAAGTTCTATCTGCTCGGCCGTGACCGTGTCATCCGCCGCCTGGCGCTTCGGCCGGGGGACCGCGTCTGCGAGGTGGGCTGCGGCACGGCGCGCAATCTCATCGCGCTGGCGCGCCGCCATCCCGATGTCGCCTTCTACGGCATCGACGCCTCCGAGACGATGCTGCGCACGGCCGCCGCTGCCATTGCCCGCGCCGGTCTTGGCCAGCGCATCACGCTGCGCCACGGCCTTGCCGAGGAGCTCGATCCCGCCCTGAGCTTCGGCCTCGACCAGCCGTTCGACGTCATCCTCTTCGCCTATTCGCTCTCGATGATGCCCTCCTGGCGCGCCGCCATCGACCGCGCCATCGCCACGCTCCGGCCTGGCGGCAGCCTCGCCATCGTCGACTTCTGGGACCAGGGCGAGCTCCCCCGCTGGTGCCGCCGCGTGCTGCGCTCCTGGCTCGCGCTCTTCGACGTCCACCCCCGCACCGAGCTCTTGGACGAGCTGCACGACGACCGCCTCGCCGACGTCCGCTTGTCGCCGCTCTTCCGCGGCTACGCCGCCGAGTTCCGCTGCGTCAAGGCGGCGTAGGTTTCCAGGAGTAATGCCGGCCATCGGCGCGACGATCTTGCCTCACATCGTTAGAGGCCGAATACGGCCTTGAGGAAGGCGACCGTTTCTTCGGGCGCGCGGCGCTGGCCTTCGGGATCGCCGCCGGCATGTACGCCGGTGCCTTGGCAGCTCCTGACGTAGTCCTGATAGGCGCCGAGGGACGTGAAAGCTTGCCCCGTGTCGTAGCGGCGGACGACGAAGGTGTCGAGGTTGGTCTCGACGAAGCAGTTGCGCGCTTGCGGCACGCCCTTCATCTCCCCCGACCGCCCCGGCACGTCGAAGCCGTGGAACGCATTGGGAAAGACGACCGTGCGGATATCGACGCCGCGCGCCTTGAGCAGCTCCGCTTCGGCGAGGCACGGCGCGGCCGGCGTCCAGTCATCGCGCTGGCCCAGCAGCATGAGGATGGGCGCTCCGTCGCGTTGCGCTGCGGTCCAGCGAAAATTGCAGTCGGGATAGAACGGGACATGTGCGGCAAAATGGAGATCGCCGCCGATCACGGCACGGCGCAGCGGCTCGAGCGTGGTGTTGAGTGCCACGAAGCCGCCGCGGGAGAAGCCCATGACGCCGATGCGCTTGGCATCGATGCGGGGATGGGTGGCGAGCAGCCGCAGCGCGAAGAAGGCGTCGGCGACGTTGGCAGCGCTCGAGACCTGGCTCTGGTCGTAACGCGTCGAGGTGATGCCCCGGCCGTTCCAGCTGTCGACGACGAAGGTCGCGATCCCCGCCCGGTTCAACGCCTCCGTCCAGAGCACATAGCTCGGCAGGATGCCGCCGCTGCCATGGGCGATGACCATGGCGGGCACCGGTCCCTTGGCTTCGGCCGGAAGGCTGAGGACGCCGTCGACCACGACCTTGGTCGCGCTCTGCCGTTTCGCCATCTCGATCGCGTCTTTCGGCGTGAGGCTGGTGAAATAGATTTTTCCGCTGCGCCCGTCGGCCAGCGTGTCGACCGGCGCCGGCACCGTGGCGAAGCTCGGCGCCGCCGCGACAAGCCACGCCAAGGCGGCAACCAGTGCACCTCCCAGGTTTCTCATGGAACGCTCTCACTTCCGCATGGCGCGGCAAGATACTGTGGCCGAGGGCGCGGGGCCAAGCTCAACCCTGAGATGGACCTGCGGGATGTAGTCGTTGCGCGAGAGCTAGGGTCCTTCGTTTCAAGAAAGGCCTCCGTGCGGCTGACATAGGCCTCGACGCCGGGATGACGCACGATCTCGGCCGGCGGGCCGCCCTTGACGCGGAGCGGCCCTTGGAGGAAACCTTGGTTCATGAAGCTGAACGTGCCGCTCCTTGCCCTCTTCCTTCTCTTGCCCTGCGCGGGCAGCGACGCCGCCACGCTAAATCCTCGCCCCTGGTGCTTCGGCCGGTTCTACCTGCAAGTGCCGGATAGGGCGATCCTGGCCGAAGAGATACAGCGCTACGACGGCATCACGCTGCGCATTCGCGCGTTGGGCAGCGATTCCTACGGCGCGTTCTTGGCGCGGCGGCACGACGAGATCGTCGCAGGATCGAACGCGCCACCGGTGAAGGAATATCATTGGTCGAACGGCATGGACGGCATCCTCTTCGTCGCCGATCCGTCGGCGCCGTCGGGCCTGATGCTCGAGGGCCACCGCTCGCTCGGCGACAATGTGTTCGTCGCCACGGCGAGCGGCGAGATCGGTCAGGGTCCGCAGATGGATAAGGCGGTGCTGAAGCTGCTGCGGGCGTTCCTCCCCGACGAGGGCCCGGATGGCAAGAACCCGGGATTTTGCATCGCCGGCGGCGTGCTGCCGGAGCCGATCGGCAGCAGCGAGGAGGTGCACGCGACGATCGAGCTGCCGTGGCCCGGCGCGGTCCTCGAGATCGAGACGGCGGTCCACGCTCGGGGCAGCAAGGCCAAGCCGATGGCAGCCGGTGCCGCCCTCGACAAGCAGACGGTGGTCCTCCGCCAAGGGTCGAAGGTGGTTGCCGGCATGTCGGGAACGGAGACCGTGATCGCCAAGACCGACGCCGCGGGCATCAGCCTCCATGCCCACTTCGATGGCGGGGGCGACGTCGACCGGCTGGTGCAGCCGGAGCTTCATTTTCATCTCGCGACGGGGCCCGATGTCGGCCATCGCTCTGGCCGCGTCAGCCAGAAGAAGTTCCTGCGACTCTGGGACGAGCTGCTCGCGTCGGTCGTCCGGCACCCCTGATCCCGCGGCTACTCCGCGGCGGTCGCGCGCGGCGACGGCGTGCGGAATGCCGCGAGCAGGCTCGCCTCGCGCTCCTTCGCCTTCTTGATGTTGCGCTCCTTGATGTGGCCGTAGCCGCGGATCTGCTCGGGCACTCTCGCGATCTCGACGGCGAGCGCGTGGTTGTCGGGGGTGAGCGCGGCGATGAGCTCCGTCAGCATCGTCTCATAATCCGCAATGAGCTTGCGCTCCGTCCGCCGCTCGGCGGTATGGCCGAAGATGTCGAAGGTGGTGCCGCGCAGGCCGCGCAGCGCCGCCAATAACCGGAAGGTGAGCAGCATCCAGCGGCCGCTAAAGGCGCGCTTCTTGAGCTCTCCCGTCGCCGGGTCGCGCGGCGCCGTGAGCGGCGGCGCCAGGTAGAACTGCAGCTTGAAGTCGCCCTCGAATTGCTGATGCAGCTGCTTCAAGAAGGTGCCGTCGGTATAGAGCCGCGCCACCTCGTACTCGTCCTTATAAGCCATGAGCTTGAAGAAATTGCGTGCCGCCGCTTCGGCGAGACCGGCGAGCCCGCGGCCGCGCGTCTTCTCGGCTGTCTCGACCGCGGCGACCAGGTCGCGGTAGCGCTGGGCATAAGCCGAGTTCTGATAGGCGGTGAGGAAGCCCGCGCGGCGCTCGACGAGTTCGCGGAGGCTTTGCGGCGCCGGCGCTTCGGCGGCCATGGCCGGCCGCGCCAGCGCCTCGACCGTGGCGCGGTCATGGGCGGCAAGCCGCCCCCAGGCGAAAGTGCGTTTGTTGTTCTCGACCTGGACGCCGTTGAGTTCAATGGCCCGCTCGATGGCGGCGAGACCGAGCGGCACCAGCCCTTGCTGGAAGGCAAAGCCCAGCATGAAGAGGTTGGTGGCGATGCTGTCGCCCATTAACGCCGTCGCCAACCCGGTGCCGTCGAGGAAATCGGTGTTGGGCGCACCCGCCGCGGCTTTCAGTGCCCGATGCATGGCGAGCGTCTCGAAATCGATGTCGGGATTGACGACGAAGGCGGCGGTGGGCGCGAGATATGAATTGACGACGGCGCGGGTCACGCCGTGCTCGACGCGCGACAGCGCCTCCGGGCTTGCCGCCACCACCATGTCGCAGCCCAAAAGCAGATCGGCGCCGCCGGCGGCGATGCGCACCGCGTTCAAGTCCTCGGGCCGGGGCGCCAGGCGAATATGGCTCATCACCGCGCCGTTCTTCTGCGAGAGCCCGGTGAAATCGAGCACGGTGCAGCCGCGTCCCTCGAGATGCGCCGCCATGCCGAGGAGCGCGCCCACCGTGATGACGCCGGTGCCGCCAATGCCGGTGACGAGAATGCCATAGGGCTCGCCGAGCGGCCGCTGTTCGGGCAGCGGCAGGTCGGCGAAGGGATTGTCCGCCACCGCCGCGGTCTTGCGCGCAAGCTTCCGCAGCTCACCGCCATGCACGGTGACGAAGCTCGGGCAGAAGCCGTTGACGCAGGAGTAGTCCTTGTTGCAGTTCGACTGATCGATGGCGCGCTTGCGCCCGAACTCGGTCTCGAGCGGCTTCACCGAGACGCAATTCGATTTCTCCGAGCAGTCGCCGCAGCCCTCGCAGACCCGCTCGTTGATGAAGACGCGCTTGGGCGGATCGGGGAACTGGCCGCGCTTGCGGCGACGCCGCTTCTCGGCGGCGCAGGTCTGGTCGTAGACCAGCACGGTGAGGCCCGGCGTCTCGCGCAGCTCGCGCTGTACCGCATCGAGGTCTTCCCGCGGCCGGATGGTGACGCCGGGAGCGAAGTCAGTGCCGGCGGGATACTTGTCGGGCTCGTCGGTGACGACGACGACGCGCTGGGCGCCTTCGGATGCGACTTGCCGCGTGATCTGCGGCACGTTCAGCTGACCTTCGACCGGTTGGCCGCCGGTCATGGCGACGGCGTCGTTATAGAGGATCTTATACGTGATGTTGACGCCGGCCGCGGCGGCGGCGCGGATCGCCAGAAGGCCGCTATGCGAATAGGTGCCGTCGCCCAGATTCTGGAAGACGTGCTTGTCGCGAGTGAAGGGCGCCTGGCCGATCCAATTGGCGCCTTCGCCGCCCATATGGGTGATGGTCTGCGTGTTGCGCGAGGGGATGTACATCGCCATGGCATGGCAGCCGATGCCGGCCATGGCGCGGCTGCCCTCGGGGATGCGCGTCGAGGTGTTGTGCGGACAGCCCGAGCAGAAGAAGGGCGTGCGCTGGGTTTTCGGCAGCGGCGCGTCCAGGATCCGGTCGAAGGATTCGAGCCGCGCCAGGCGCTGCGTCAGCTGCGGACTCTCCGAGCCCAGCCGACGCAGGCGCTCGACGATGGCGCGCGCCACCGTGGTGGGCGTGAGCTCGCCGGGGCTCGGCAGCAGCGGCGCGCCGTTTTCGTCGGTCTTGCCGACGACGCTCGGCCGGCGCGCCGCCTCGGTGTTGTAGAGGATGCGCAGCAGCTGGTCCTCGATGAAGCCGCGCTTCTCCTCGACCACCAGCACGTCCTTCAAGCCCTCGGCAAAGCGCCGTGCGCCCTCGGCCTCAAGCGGCCAGGTCAGGCCCACTTTGTAAAGCCGGATGCCCAAGGCCGCGGCGGCCTTGTCGTCGAGGCCGAGATCGGCCAGCGCCTGGCGCACATCGAGATAGGCCTTGCCGGTGGTGATGATGCCGAAGCGCGGCTGCGGCGGGTCGATGGCGATGCTGTCGAGCCGATTGGTGCGGGCGAAGGCGGCGACCGCCGCCATCTTCGGCCCGTGCAGCAACCGCTCCGCCTCGAGCGGCAGATGCGGGTGGCGGATGTTGAGGCCGCCGGGCGGCATCTCAAAACTGCGGGGAAGCTCGATGGCGATGCGCTGGGGGTGGACATAGACGGAGGCGCTGCTCTCGACGGTCTCGGCGATCGCCTTGAAGCCCACCCAGCAGCCGGAGAAGCGCGAGAGGGCGAAGCCCAAGAGGCCGAAATCGAGATATTCCTGCACCGTCGCCGGGTTCAGGATCGGGATCATCGCCGCTTGGAAGATGTGCTCGCTCTGATGCGCCAAGGTCGAGGACTGGCAGCCATGGTCGTCGCCCGCAATGGCGATGACACCGCCATGTTTCGAGGTACCGGCGGAATTCCCGTGCTTTAGCGCATCGGTCGAGCGGTCGACCCCGGGGCCCTTGCCGTACCAGATGCCGAAGACGCCATCGACCGCGGCGCTGGGGAAGAGGTTCACCTGCTGGCTGCCCCAGACCGCGGTCGCCGCCAGATCCTCGTTAATGCCGGGCTGGAACTGGATGTTGTTCTGCTTCAGGAAGCGCCGCGCCTGCCAGAGCGCATTGTCATAGACGCCGAGCGGCGAGCCGCGATATCCCGAGATGAAGCCGCCGGTATTAAGTCCCGCCGCCTGATCGCGCTGCCGCTGCAGCATGGGGAGGCGCACCAGCGCCTGCACGCCCGAGAGATAAACCCGGCCCGAAGACAGCGTGTATTTGTCGTCGAGCGTCACCTGGGCCAGCTCCATCGCCCGTCTCCCCGGCCTTTGTCTTCGCTGGCCGAAGCTTAGGGGCTGTCCGCGGGGGTGACAATGCAGGCGCGGCTCGCGGCGTGGTGGCGGGAGGCGGGGGGACGAAATGGGGATGACAGGGAATGACGGGGGGCTCACCAAAGGCGTTCACAGCGTCATCTCCCCCAATCCCCCACAGCCCTTTTCCCTTTCGCGCCGCGCCGCCGTCGTTGGTAGACTTTCGAAAACGGCGCCTCACTCCAGCCCTTTCGAGGATTTCGATGACGGCCTCTGAAGCCGCACTGGTACCTTCCACGTCTCTTCCCATCGCCAACGCGCGGGACGTCGCCTTCGACTACCTCCGCGCGACGCTGACGCTGATGGTGGTGGCGCATCACAGCTCTCTCGCCTACACGACCTTCGCCAAGTTCGACAAGGCGCACTACCTTCTCTCGACGGCGCCGGTCGTGGACTCCACGCGCTGGCTCTTCCTCGACTATGCCGAGAACTTCAACGACGTGTTCTTCATGTCGCTGATGTTCTTTATCTCTGGCTTGTTCGTTTGGCCGGCGCTCAAGCGGTCCGGCGCGGCGGACTTCATGCGCAGCCGCGCGCTCAGGCTCGGCGTCCCCTTCGTGGTGGTCTGGGCGCTCTGGATGCCGCTGGCCTATTACGCCTCCTGGCAGATGACCGGCCAGGATGCCGGCTATTGGGACTATTGGTGGAACAATGTCGGTGAGGATCGGTTGCCCAGCGGGCCGCTTTGGTTCGTCTGGCTGCTGCTGTTCTTCGACATTCTGGCGGCGGGCGTCTTTGTTGCTCGGCCGGGTCGCTCGTCATCCCAAGGTGCATCGCAGGATTGGTCTCGACGCCATCCGGTCATCCTGGCGGCGGGGATGTTCGTCATCTGCGCCATCGTCTACCTGCCGTTGCTGAAGGCATTCGGGTTCGGCGCGTGGGGGACGTTTCTCGTCCGCCCTCTCTTCTTCCAGCTGAGCCGGATCGGCCTTTATTTCGTCTGGTTTGCGGCGGGCATCTGGGTCGGCTGGAACGGCGTCGGTGACGGCCTCTTGGCCGCCGACGGAGCGCTCGCCCGCCGGTGGCGATGGTGGTGCCGCTTCTGTTTCCTTGCCTATAACGCGCTCGTCTTTGTGCCGCTCGTGCCAGCGCTGACGGCGGGTCTTTCGGCTGATCAGCGAGGCGTGCTCGAAGGGGTGCTCTGGACCGCCAGCTGCGTCGCCAGCTCATTCGCCTTTCTCGCGCTCTTCCGCGGCGTCGTGCGGATGCGACGGACATGGATGGACTCGATCTCACGGAGCGCCTATGTCATCTATCTCGTCCACTATGTCTTCGTCGTGTGGGTCCAGCGCGCCCTCCTTGGCGTCGACCTCCACGCCGGCCTGAAGTTCGTCGTGACCTTCGTGGTGGCCGCCGGCCTCAGCTGGCTCACGGCGCAGCTGCTGCTGACGGTACCGGGCCTCCGGCGCATCCTCTGATCCGACGCCGCCTCCTATTTGGCCGCGACGCTCGAGACGATCGACGCAATGACCTTCGATGCCATGGCGAAGGCCGCTTTGCGATCGGTGATGTGGTGGCGGCGGGCGATGTAGTCGAAATCGGTGTAAGCCGTCCACACTTGCCCCCGCTCGTCCTCGAAAACAAGCAGCCTGACCGGCCAGTCCAGTCCCGCCAGCTGATTGGAGGTGATGAACTGGGTTCCCAGGGGAGGGTTGCCGAAAACCAGCAGCGTCGTCGGCCGCGCCTGGATCCCCGCTTTGGCCGCCAGTTGCGACTCGTCGATCTCCGAGAAGAACGTGATGCCCTTGCTGGCGATGTCCTGCTTCAGCCGCGCGATCGTCTCGCCCAGCGGATAGCCACTCTTGCCTGTGACGATGCCGCTATCGGCCGCGGGCTGACCCATGTCCTCCGCCCTCGTCCCGCGGACGAGGGAAAGGATGAGCATCGCCGCCAAGAAGACGGCGGAACCAAAAGTGACGAGGCGCGCGACCATGGCTTTCTCCCCAGCGAATGCCGCTCGCGATCCGCGCGAGCCGAGGGGGACACATTGAAGAGACGCGGCGCGAAGCGGAAATGCCGATAGGCTCTGAACTCGATAACGTTGGGTTATTGTCCTCGGATCGGTCCCCAACCCCCCTTATGCCGCCATCTCCATTTCCCTTTCGCGCCACGGCGCCGTCGTTGGTAGACTCCCGCCATGGCGACTCTGGACGAGGGGAAACCGCAGACGACCCGCGCGCCCGTGCTGTCGGCGCTGGTGGTGGCGCGGAACGAGGAGCGGCAGCTCGCCGAGTGCCTGGAAAGCCTCCGTTTTGCCGACGAGATCGTCGTGGCGCTCGACCGCACCACCGACCGCTCGGGTGAGATCGCGCGGGGGTTCGGGGCGCGCATCGTCGAAGGGGCGTGGCCGCTCGAGGGCGAGCGGCGCACCGCCGCGGTCGCCGCCTGCCGCGGCGATTGGGTCATCGAGGTCGACGCCGACGAGCGGGCGACGCCGGCGCTCGCCGCGGAAATTCGCCGCGTCATCGCCGCGACGCCGGGCGACACCTACTTCCTCATCCCCATCGCGAACCACATCGGCGGCAAGCTCATCCGCTTCGGCTGGGGCGCCTATAACGGCGCCGCCATGCGCGCTGCGCTCTATCGTCCCGGCGGCAAGATCTGGGGGCAAGGCCGCGTCCATCCGCCGGTCCGCTACACCGGCGAGCGGCGGACGCTGGAGAGCGCGATCCAGCATTTCGTCGACCGCGATCTCTCGGACATGTTCCGCCGCCTCAACAGCTACACCGACGCGGCCGCGGCCGACGCCATCGACAAGGGTCAGATCCCGAAATTCCGCCCGTCTTTTCGCCGCATGTTCAGCCGGGCGTGGAAATCCTACGTCGCGCGCAAAGGCTATCGCGAAGGGGCCTACGGTATCGCCCTTGCCCTCTTCTCGGCGCTCTACCCGATGCTGATCTATCTGAAGGTCACGACGCGATTGGAGGGCGAGAAGCGAGAGAAACAAGAAGAATCACCACAGAGGCACAGAGACACGGAGAATCAGTAGATGGCGCGCTACGCGCGCCGAACCACTTGCTCTCTGTGTCTCTGTGCCTCTGTGATGATTCTTTCTCACGAGCCCCGGAACTGCGGCTTGCGCTTGGCGTGGAAGGCCTCGACGCCTTCCCGGAAATCGTCGGACATGCGCAGCCGGCTATAGGCGTGGCCTTCCATCTCGATGGCGAGGCTGAGGCTCGCATCTTCGGTGTCGTTCAGAAGCTTCTTGGCCGTGCGCTGCGCCAGCGGCGCGAATCCCCGCAGCTCCTCGACCAGCGTATCGGTCGCCGCTTCGAGCTCGGCGTCCGGCACGCACTCGGTCGCGACGCCCCATTGGTGAGCCTCTTTCCCGGAAATGCGCCGCGAGCGCATCACCATGTCCTTGGTGCGCGCGATGCCGATCATCTTCTGGAGGCGCGCCGAGCCGCCGGAGCCGGGGATCTGCGCGAGGCGCTGCTCCGGCAGCGCATAGAGGCAAGTCTCCGAGGCGATGCGGAAATCGCAGGCGAGCGAGAGCTCGAAGCCGACGCCGAAGCAATAGCCGCGATTGGCGGCAATCACCGGCTTGCCGCAACGCGCCGGCGCGGCAATGTTCCAGGCGAGCCTCGAAACATGCTCGGGCGATGCTTCGAGAAAGTCCTTGATGTCGCCGCCGCTCGAGAAATGCTCGCCCATCGCGCGGAGCACGATGACGCGGACCCGGTCATCGGCATCGAGCGCCTCGAAGGTGACGCGCAGCTGGTCGCGCGCCGCCATGGCGATGACGTTGAGCGGCGGCCGGTCGAGAATGACGTCGGCGCGCTCGCGCGCCGGGTCGATCTCGATGCGGAACCCGTCGGGTTCGTCGGGAAGGGCGGGGGCGATGGCGTAGGGGTTCTCGCTCATTCGGCGTTTCCTGT
>Ga0335081_10010168_pt1 | contig 15190 bp, 14 predicted proteins | sample Lox_Sample_35_FD_206713 | JGI IMG/M metagenome (GOLD analysis project Ga0335081, IMG submission 206713) | Soil microbial communities from Loxahatchee National Wildlife Refuge, Florida, United States - Lox_Sample_3.5 | ecosystem: Environmental > Terrestrial > Soil > Wetlands | place: USA...
CGAACGAGTCGACGATCTGCTCCATGCGCGCCATGCGGTCCGTTCCCAGGCCGTAGCCCGCCGCCGGCTGATTGTCCTGCGCGGGTGTCGCGCTTCTGCAAGCGATGAGGATAGCTACCGGGAACATCCACGAGAATCGACCGAGCTCCATCGTTCGTGCTCCTCCTGAAATGAGCTTGGTTCTGCGCAGGCATTCTATCGCGAGGACCCTGCCGGTTGACGTGCCGTATCATTTGGCGAAGGATCAGCTGGCGAAGGATCAGCGAGAAATAGCCGCGGGTTCAATCCGGCTCGCCGAGGAATCATGCGGCAACACCTTGCCTCGGTCGTCGTTCTTTGGGCGGGTCGGCCAGGCGCGGCCCCGCAGGCTGAGAACGTCGTAAGGAGTCGCGAATGTCTATCGAACCGGCGCTTCTCGGAATTGCATTGGCTGTCGCTATTTTGACGGTTCTTGGATGGCTGCTGTACCGAAGAAGGGACATTGACTGGTTCGGCGGCCATCTGCGCGACTTGCCCGTCAGCCGCCTTAAATATCTTCTGGCGGCGCGATTCCTGCGTATGGCCTCGGTCGGTTTTCTGGCGGATGCAGTCCTTGGCGGAAGAATGTCGCGGCCCCTGGTGCTGCTCTTCGCTTTTCTGTTTGGCCTTTGCGGTCCGATCGTTTTATTGCTGCGCCAGCGCCCGCCCTTTCAGCGATTGCTGTTTGTCATGCCGATCGTTTTGATTCTGTATGCAATCGCACTTCTCCATTCGCATGGCGCGGACCTGCCGGCTTCGATCGCGGCTGCTTCCTATCGCTTCGACGCGTACTCCATCTTCGCCGTCCTTGTGGCCAGCGCGCTGGTGACGACCAAACACATCAACACCGAGGGGGCGCGCCAGCTTCGCGCGGAGACGGAGCTTGAAGCCGCCCGCGCCGTGCAGCAGGTGCTGATCCCGGACGCAATCCCGACATTGCCCGGATTCAAGATCGAGAGCTCGTACAGGCCGGATGGACAGGTTGGCGGAGACTTCTTCCAGATTCTACCCACGGCCGGTGGCGGGGCTCTGATCGCCATTGGCGACGTAAGCGGCAAGGGCATGCCGGCCGCGATGACCGTGTCGCTGCTGGTGGGGACCTTTCGCACATTGGCTCATTTCACTGAAAGTCCGAGCGAGATTCTGACGGCGATGAACCGGAGGATGCTGGTGCGGAGCAAGGATGGCTTCACCACCTGCCTGGTGTTGCGGGCCGATTCCGACGGCGCCCTGACCGTGGCCAATGCCGGGCATTTGCCGCCGTATTACGACGGCGAAGAGCTGGCCATCGAAAACGGCCTGCCCCTCGGGCTTCACGCGCAATCGACCTATGGGGAGTCCAAATTCGAACTGAAGCCCGGCGTTCAGCTCACACTGCTCACCGACGGAGTGGTCGAGGCGCGGGCGGCCGATGGCGAACTGTTCGGCTTCGCGCGTGCAAAGTCATGCAGCCGCGAAAGCGCCGGGGAAATCCTGGAAGCAGCGCGCGCCTTTGGCCAGCAGGATGACATCACGGTTGTGACCCTTTCTCTCGCCGGTGGGACGGCGGTCGCGACGTAAGGCAAAAAACTCATCGAGCTTCTGGTATGCATTCTTCGCTATGGGAGCCTCGGACCATGAATCGAAGATGGTTTCTTCGCGGCGCGGGTGCAGCAGCGGCCGTCGCACTGCCAACCGTTCGGCGCGCCTTTGCGGCGCTGCCGAAGATGAAGATCACGCGCGTACGAGCGTATCTTCCTCCCAATCCCAATCCGCTCTTCAACCAGAGCGATGTCGTCGTCACCATCGAGACCGACGCGGGCATAACCGGCATTGGCGAGGGTGGCGCGAAAGACACGCTGTCGCCGTCGGCCGGACGCCTGATCGGCAAGGACCCTCAGCACATCGAGACGCTGTGGCAGGATATGAATCGCGCCTTCTTTTACCCCGCCGGCCGCGAGAGGACCGACGCGATTGGTGCGCTCGACCTGGCACTTTGGGACATTCGCGGCAAGGCGCTGGGCTGCCCGGTCCATGAGCTTCTTGGCGGCACAGTTCGCAACTACTGCGAGCTTTACAACACCGCGGGCATCATTCCCGGAATCACTGAGGGAATGGGCATCAGGGAGCGGGCCAGGCTGACGATGGAGGCGGGTTATCGCGTCTTTCGCTTCGGCGCCATGGACGCTCCGGCGAACACCACCTACGACACGAGAAAACAGATCACGCATCTGCGCGAAGAGTGCGCCGAAGCGCGCGAAGGAGTGGGAGCCGACGGCAACTGGGCCGTCGACTTTCATCAGCGATTCGATCTGCCCGATGCCATTCGCGGCTGCAACGAGATCGAAAGCCTGGCGCCGTTTTTTGTCGAAGACCCGGTGCGCACCGAGGCTTTCCTGCAGGATTTGCCCATCCTGCGCCAGAAAGTGAATGTGCCTTTGGCCGCGGGCGAGGAGTGGGGCAACCGGTGGGATTTCAACCGCCTCGTCGAAGAGCATTCCATCGATTTTGTGCGCGCCACTCTGCCCAACGTCGGCGGCATTACGGAGATGATGAAGATCGCCGCGTTGTGCGAGACGCACTTTGTCGGCATCGTCCCGCACTTTACCGGCCCCATCGCGACGGCGGCGCTGGTCAATTGCCTCAGCACCTTTCCCGGCCTGCTGCTGATGGAGTACAACTACCAGGGCCGAACCTTCGATTATCTGCCGGTCTGCCTCGACTTTCGCAACGGCAAGCTCTATCCCAACGAGCGGCCGGGGCTGGGCGTGGAACTCGATACCAAGCCGCTGACGCAGATCGCCGAGATCACCGAGCCGGTGACGGCGCGCGCGCAAACCTACTTCCGGCCCGACGGATCGATTACCAACTGGTAGCTCTGCCTCTTGCTCCATCAGAAGCGGCGCCGGCCAGTGAATGGCTTCGAACGGCAGGGTCGAAAACGCACGCATCGAAATGGGTTGGGCGACCCGTGAATTGGGTACACTCGCTCCATGATTCGCCAGATTGCGCCGCAGTTCTTCACCCTGGACATTCCCCGCACGCTCGCCTACTACGAGGAGAAGCTCGGCTTCGAGTGCCGAGGGATTTGGCATGATCCCGAAGACGACAACCCGTCTGCGTGGCATCAGAGTCCACCGTCCTATGCCATCGTGGCGCGCGACGGCCGGGCGATTAACTTCCGCTGCGCCGAGCCGCCCACGGCCAATCCGGACAAATTTGCCGACGAACTGCTCGACGCGTATATCAACGTCGAGGATGCCGACGCGCTGTATGCCGAATACGCGGCCAAAGGCGTGGAATTCACCCGCGAGCTTGGCGACACGCCGTGGCAGTCGCGCGAGTTCGTGGTGAAGGACTGCGACGGGCGTCTGCTGGCCTTCGGGGCCAATCTATAGTCCGCTCCCGGCGCCTGGGCGGGAGCCCCACTTCCCGCATTGGCCGGGGAAAAGCCGGTCGGCGAACCCCTGCGACGGCGATCACATCCCGGGACGGCCGCGTTGAGGGACAATAGTCGGCGTCAACTCGCATGGAGGCAGTGGGTCCGTTCTGTTCAAGGGCTCAAGTGCGGCTGTTTTTGGACAAATGACGTAGAAGCCCGGACCTCCAAACCGACCCACTGACCGCAGGGATGAGGAGGGTGACGTGAGAAAAGGGATCCTGTTGGCGATGGGAGGACTGCTGTTTTTGGCGGGTTGCGGAGGCCAGGGGACCAAGGCGCCCGGCGATGAGGCCAAGTGGAAAGGCGCCCCCTACCGCATCACGTTGGACACGAGGGAACAGAAGCCGAACCCGGCGGGCATCACCATTCCGGTGATCGATTACACCGCCGATCCTGAGGCGCTGGAAAGAAGAGCCACCCTGGTGGTGCGATTCGACGCTGCGGGGGCCAAGCGGAGCCAGGCGGCCGAGGATCAGGCGGCTACGGACCAGATGATCATGGCCCCGACTGACATCTCCGGCGCAGCGGGGGCTCTGCCGGCCAGCTACATGGATTCGGCCGACCGAGGGCTGGCCAAGCTGCTCGCGGCCTACTGCATGAAGGGTAAGGTCAAGATCAGCGTGGCGCTGGTCCGGTCGTCGGTGAAGCCCCAGGCCGGCGATGCGGAACTGAACGACAAGCGCCTCTCCGACTGGCTGCCCATCGAGCTGGAGTTCAAGAACCCGCATCCGAAGTGTTAGGCGGGTAGTTGCGACGGTTGCAGACTCCCGGAACAGGAGATAGGCTTCCGGTACTCCGGATGCGCGCTGCCGAAGGGCCGGGAGGCTTCGAGCACGCTCGGCAGGTTGAGATCGGTCTGGCTCATGGGAATGCAGCCGTACAGGCCGGGCGGGTACTCGCAGGAAGGGCAGTAGGGAATCTCCACCCGCCAGGCGCGGCCAGGACCGATGCACAAATCTCGAAGCGCTCGTCGTGGAGAGACGTGAACGCGCAATCCTGGCGTATCTCTTCTCCGCATTGAATCCAGTGGACGCTGGCCCCATCTGCCGGCAGTGAAGCGCGAGAAAGTTTGAGATCTCGGCTTGACAATCGGGCTAAGCTCGCTTGCCTGGGCCTATCCAACTTCGACTCCTTTCCGTCCTAGTCACCGTGTAACCTTCATAGAGCCAAGCTCCATGAAAAATGTAGCGCCGAAATCCGAGCGCAGCGGCGGGCGATATGCCCGGGCTGCCGCTCATCCTTGAAGCGGCGGCGCGGTTCAAGGCCACTTGACGTTGGATGGGAGACCATGCACAACAATCTGCCAGTTGTTTCCATCTTCGTTGCAGCGCTGATGGGTGCCGGAGCGGCGACTTCTCCTGGGGCTCCACAGAACACCTCAGCTTCGATCGATCCCAAAGCGCTGCCCCGCATCGGTACGGTCGACGAGCGCTTCCAGTCCTACAACATCGAGATGGTCGAGGTGACGGGCGGGCGGTTCTGGAAGCCTTATGACAGCACGGCGAAGGCTGAGCCGCAAAGTGCGGGCCAGGCCGCAAATCAACCCGGCAATCAGCCAGCAGGAATGGCCGCCTCGCTCTACGAATACCGGCCGCCGATCGATCTTTCCAAGAAGAGGCTGCGCAAGCTGGCTGCCGCGTTGGGACCGGCGTATCTGCGCGTGAGCGGAACCTGGGCGAACACGACTTGGTTCCAGGACACGGACGCCCCTGCGCCTTCGTCGCCGCCTGCAGGCTTCAAGGGCGAACTGACGCGGCAGGAATGGAAAGGCGTCGTCGACTTCGCTCGTGCCGTCGACACGAAGATTGTGTCGTCCTTCGCCGTCAGCGACGGAACGCGCGACGCGCGGGGGGTGTGGCAGCCGGAGCAGGCGCGGGCGCTGCTCTCCTATACCAAGGCGTCCGGCGGGAGTTTTGCCGCGGTCGAATTTATGAATGAGCCGACGTTTCCTGAGATCGGCGGAGCTCCGAAGGGATACGACGCCGCGGCGTTCGCGCGCGATTTCGCCGCTTTTCGCGTCTTCATGAAGCAGGCGAGCCCTGCGACGCTGCTGCTCGGGCCGGGAGGAGTGGGTGAAGGCGGCGCATTGATGGCCCCTGGAATGCGCATCTTGAAAAGCGACGATATTCTCACCGCCACCGGTCCGGCCTTCGACGGGTTCTCTTATCACTTCTACGGCGCGGTCTCGGCGCGATGCGGCCGGCCCGGGATGCCGGGGACGATCTCGCCCGAGGCCGCGCTTTCAGGTGAATGGCTTGATCGACCCGTGAAGAGCGAGGAGTTCTATGCCGAAATCCGCGACCGCTTCGAGCCCGGCAAGCCAATGTGGCTGACCGAGACGGCCGAAGCCGCTTGCGGAGGCGATCGCTTTGCGTCGACGTTTCTCGACACTTTTCGCTACCTGAATCAGCTCGGCGCGCTGGCAAAGCGTGGCGTGCAGGTCCACATGCATAACACGCTGGCCGCGAGCGACTACGGCCTGCTCGACGAGAAGACCTATGAGCCGCGTCCGAATTACTGGGCGGCGCTGCTGTGGCGCAAGCTGATGGGCTCGACGGTGCTCGACGCCGGCGCAGCGTCTTCGCCGAGCTTGCATCTATATGCACATTGCCTGCACCGGGTTCAAGGCGGAGTCACACTGCTTGCGATCAACACCGATGCGAAGAGCGAGCAGTTTGTCAGGGTCTCGGCGGCATCGGAGCGGTACAGCCTGACGGCGCGGGATCTGAGCAGCCGGCGGGTACTGCTGAACGGAGTGGACCTCGACCTCGGCGGCAACGATTCATTACCGTTGTTGAGGGGAGTGAGTACTCCGGCGGGCGAGGTGGGTTTTCCGCCGGCCAGCATTACATTCCTGTCTTTTCCCGGAGCCGGAAACTCAAGCTGCCGCAGCTAGAGCTGTCTCGACAATGGACTCACGTTGGCCGACGCGTTGGGTATTCGCCCGCTTGTCCGCAACGAACCCGGGAAATCTCCCGGGCTCGCCAGAGGCAATTTCACTGCCTGGCGCGGCAAGCCAACGATTTAAGTGGCAATCCTCGCCCGTCGCAGGCGAAATCAGCATCCCAATAAGCAAAGGCTGTTTTGATGGGAGGAAAAATCAATGAGCCGTTTTCTCGCTGCCGTGTGCTGCGTCTCTCTTCTCTCACTTCCCGCGCTGGCCCAGAAGAAAGCTGCCAAAGGGGCCGGAATGACCGACCAGCAGTTCGTGGACATGGCCGCGCAAATCGACATGGTGGAAGCCAACCTTGGACAACTGGCGCAGACCTCTGCCGAGTCGCAGGAGGTGAAGGACTATGCGCAGACGCTGGTGACCGATCATACCAGCGACTTCCAGCAGTTGCATGCCGCCGCGCAGCAGGCGGGACTCACCGTCCCCGACGCGATCGACAAGGAACACGACAAGATGATGATCGATCCGTTCCAGAAGCTGAAGGGCGCGGCGTTTGACCATAAGTACGCGATGGAGATGGTGGCGGGCCACACCAAGGCGCTCGAGGTCTACAAGAAAGAGGCGGCCGATGCGCAGAATCCGGCCATCAAGTCCTATGCGGGGGCGACGGTGCCGGCGCTGGAGAAGCACCTGACCGGCGCCAAGGACCTGGAGAAAGCGAAAAAGGCCGCGAAGTAACCGCGGGGCTGCGCCACCCGGCAATTCTCCACAGCTTTGAGGATGTTGTCACCTCATTGAGCCCTCGATGAGGTGTACACTCCTTTGTGCCCTGCGATCCAAGAATCTCGGCGCTGATCGAAAAGGCGCTGGCGGCCGGTGTTCCCGAGCCGTCGCTGGTGGGAGTGCTCGCCGCGCGCGGCTGGCCGGAGAAGGAGATTTACAACGCTCTGGCGGAACACTACGAGCGCGCGATCGGAGTCGAATTCCCGCGCCGCGCCGGCTCCGGCGCCTATGCCAAGGACGCATTCTTCTACCTGCTCATCTTCTCCATGCTGGGAACGTGGACCTTCGCGGTTGGAGCGCTGGCCTTCACCCTCATCGATCGCTGGCTGCCCGACCCGTTGTTTGCCGGATTCCAGGCCACAGCGAATTACGTGATCACGTCGTCTCTCGCGGCTATTCTGGTGGCCTTTCCGCTGTTCCTCCTGGTTTCGCGCGCGGTGGCAACTGAGGCTGCCGGGCAGCCGGAGAAGCTGGATTCCGCGGTCAGAAAATGGCTCACCTACCTGGCGCTGGTGATTGCCGCCTGCGTGATGATGGGCGACCTGATCGCCGCGCTCAGCTATCTGCTGCGCGGCGAGCTGACATCTCGATTTGTGGCCAAGGCTCTGGTCGTGCTGTCGCTCTCGGGGGGCGTCTTCACTTACTACTTCGCCGGATTGCGAAAGACGGACGACGCCGCTGCTGCGGCGCGCCGCAACCGTCTTGCGGCCGCTGTCAGCTCGGCCGTGGTGGCGCTGGTGGTGGCTCTGGGCTTCTGGCAGATGGGAGCGCCGGCCAACCAGCGGCTGATGCGCGCCGACGAGCGGCGCCTGCACGACCTTTACGATCTCAGCAATCAGATCGATAACTACTGGACCGCGCACAATTCGCTGCTTCCTTCGGGACTCGATCAGCTTCCCGGCAGGAAATCGTCGGACCCCGTGACGCATGGGGCTTATGTCTATCTGCGCGGGCAGGGGAGCGGTTACCGTTTATGCGCGACCTTCGCGCAAAGTAACGAGAGCAATGGCCAGGCCGGAGCAACCGGTTCCGATGCATGGACTCATCCAGCCGGATACTACTGCTTCAGCCTCGATGCTGCGGTCAGGATGCCGTTTCCGGCGCAATACAACCCCGATTGAAGATCGAATTGCGGACTTGCGCGGCGTCGCCGATCCGGCCCGTCTCCGCGCATCTACCCGCCGAGGTGCTCCTGGATCAGACGCCCGACGAGTGGCGTGAGCTCCTCGCCGGTGCGCGGCAGCACAAAGCGCGCGCCGTCCCAGTCGAGCTTGAAGCTGGTGGCGCGGGCCGAAATCCAGATTTGCCGGACGGGAGAGTTGGGCGTGAGGACGAACTTGCCTTCGGGCTCTTCGAAGACGATGTTGAGGGCGCCATTCTGTTCCTCCACCTCGAAGCCCGCGTCTTCGCTCTCCTCGAGAGCGATCAGATGCTGCTTGAGCGCTTCCAGCGCGGCCTCGGCATGGCGGCGGAACTCCAGCTCATCCAACATGCTTCCAGTGTAGCAACTCGTTGTTTGTAGCAACTCGTTGTTGATTGGCCTGCACGCGAGCCCACCCTTTCCGCCCGCCGCGGCGAGCGGAAAAGGACAGGGCAACCCAAGATTCGAGAGTGCCAATGACATTGGCTCTCGTGCCCCGAGATCATTTCCCTTGCTTGGCGGCGACAAAGTGATGCGCCACATCGCGCACAAACGGGACCGCGCCCGCCGGTACAGCGATGTCGCCCCTGAGGACCGATTGGAAGCTGTGCTCCTGGCCGTAGTAGGTGGTGGTGTCGTCCGAATTCTGGCTCACGCTGGTGCCGTCGAGATCGATTCCGGCAAAGAGGCCCCGGCTGCGCGAGTAGGTAAGCAGCTCGGCGCCCATCTTCCAGTCGGTCGCAGCCTGGGTATTGCGGCCCACAGGTCCGGCCGTCGCGGCCGCGTCGGCGCCGATCTTGAACTTGTTTTTGAGCAGGTCCTGGAAGCCCTTCTCGTTCACAGCGACCAGCACCAGGTCCGTGGCCTGGCCGCCGATCTGCAGTCCCCAGGAGCCGCCGGCCATGCGGATGAAGACCGGCGCGCTCCAGCCGTGGCCGGTGCGGCAGGTGACCACGCCCTGCCCGTATTGCGCGCCAAAGACGAACGCCCCCTTGATGAAGCTGGGCACCACGCCCACGCAGGTGGCCTGGGCGAGGATATTCATGGGAATGCTGCGGTCCTGCGCCGCCATGATCTGGTCGAGGACGGTCTTGGCCGCGTCAACGCGATCCTGAAGGTCCTCGCGACTGGAAGCGGCAAAAACAGGGGGAACGAGAAGGATGAAAAGAAAAGCGGAAACAATCGATTTCTTCATAGCTTTTGGGGGATCCTTTTCATTCAGGCTACATGATTCCTGTGCCGGGTTCGCGGCCCGCAGACACAGGATTTGATGCCCCGCACCTTCGCAGGCAATCCGCAGTGCGCGATTGAATTTTGGTTGGAAGGGGGCGAAGAGAAGAGACCCGGCGATCGGATCGCTTGCGCGCGTGTAACCTGAAGAAAAAAGAGGAGTTCTCACGCAGCATGGACAACATGCCGCTTGAGAACTCCTTTCCCCAGATCTGCGTTGTTTCTAGAAACGAGTTTGTGGAAAACAGCCGCTTCCATCAAGAGTACAGAAGGATCATGTCTCAAAGTAACCTAGCCTGTTTACTCAAGAATCAATATCGGTTCGAGGCGTTTGTTCTCTCTCCGCAGCGCTGCTTCGGCCAGCGGCCAGGGGCCGGTTGAGCGCTCGCATGGAAAGCTCGATCCGGTTCTCGACGCCGGCCTTGCGCAGCAGGCGGCCGACATGAGCCTTGACCGTGCGTTCCTCGATGCCAAGCTGACCGGCGATCTCGCGGTTCGATCGAGCCTTGAGGATCAGGTCCAGCACCTGGCGCTCGCGCAAGGTCAGGTGAGGGTTCTCGCTGGCCAGACTGGTGTCGCGCTTGCTCAACAGGCGGTCGATCAGCTTGGAGAGCAGCCGGCGCGGCGCCCAGATGGAACCCTCCATCATCACGTGAAGGGCTGTCCGGACGCCTTCCGGCCCGGCGGTCGGGTCCAGGTAGGCCCGCGCGCCGGCGACAATGCAGTCCAGAACCAGATCGTCGTTGCCGTCGGGACCGAGCACGATCAAGCCCAGGTCCGGTCGCGTCTTTCGCACCAGCACCAGCGCCTCGGATCCGCCGGCGGAATTCCAATCGAGGATCAGGTAGGCGATGGTCGTGGAAGAGAGCGTCTCCTCGAGGGTTCCGGGAACCGGGATCAAGCTTCCTCGCCCATTCTGGGGTTGGTCTTCGAAGGCGCAGATCAAACCCGCAAGCCGAATCGGCTCGTCGGAGACCAAACCGACGTAGATTGGCTTTTGACCTCGGATCCCGGACACCTGGCCCTCCAAACGCGCAAGGAGAAGCCTGCGTTCAAGCGCAGGTCTTAGCTACAGCAGCGACCCTCTTGCTCGTGTTCCGGCCATCGGAATCAAGCAATTGAGATTTGGCGCAACTGTCTTTTGGACAATAACGCAATCGGCTGTTGTTTTCCTTCAAACGGAGCCATTTGGACTGCGACTGGTCCCCTGGTGGTTCGGGGGGCGAGTCACCCTGCTTTCGCTCGAAAAGCACCGAAGGACGTGGCACATCGGTGATTTTCACAACGCAGATCGTAAAGCATTCTCCGGCAACCGGAAACCAACCTGAAGAAAGGAGCGATCCGGCAATTCCGATTTGAAAAGAGCTGACCGGCTTGTGCCGAAGACGAATGCGCTCTGTCCAACGTGCGCAGATACACGGGTTCTGACGAATTAGCGCATTCCAAGATTTGCGGGTCTATCGAAATTGGAGGGAATCGAAGTCAAAGGCCCCCGACCGATTTCCGAGGCTGGTCTCCGCGGCGGAGAGCTTGCCCAGTTTCCCAATCGGCGCAAAACCTGTAACATCTTCTCGGTAGGCTGCTATTCAATCCGGCCGCTTTTGAGCGAGGTATCCTTTGATCAAGCAGGACATCGTCCATCAAGTCATTGAGCGCACGGGCCTGCCGCGCACCAAGGCGGAGGCTGCGGTGGATACGGTCTTTGAAGGTCTCAAACAGGCTCTCACCGCCGGAGAGCGGATCGAGTTGCGCGGTTTCGGCGTCTTCAGCGTGAGAGCGCGGAAAACCGGCATCGGCCGCAATCCCCGCACCGGCACCGAAGTCAGCATCACGCCCGGCAAGGCCGTACGCTTCAAGCCGGGAAAGGAACTGCACTCGCTGGACAACCTGAACGCGAGCCACGGCTGAGATCGGCTCCGCGCTCGCATCCCACTCGCCCTGCAGCCCGGCGCTGCCGGCGCAACCGGCCGGGCCCCGCTTCGATGGCGGATCCGGCAACCGTAGTGACTTACGGCATTTCCTGAGTTGCTGTGGCCTTTGGAATTCTGAGCAAGGTCGCCGCTCCTTGGAGTCGCGTCGACTTGGATGTTGCGGCTTCGGGATACTGTGACTCAGGAAATGCGATAGCGCGGATAGAGGACTCACGGTGCGCACAATCTTTCGGGACTATTGCGTACCGATCCTGTTGCTCGCTGCCAGCACGATCACCACCACAGCCAACGGCGCCCGGTTCATGCAAAATTTTCTCGAGGGCATGCCGCCGGTGGTGCGCGACAGCGACCTGTGGCCGTGGGGCTGGCTTTTCGGACATCCCGAACTGTTCAAGATGGGATGGGCATTCTCGCTGAGCTTGCTCGGCATCCTGCTCGTCCACGAATTCGGCCATTACTTTGCCTGCCGGTGGCATCGCATCCGCTCCACGCTGCCCTGGGTGCTGCCGGCGCCCACGCTCAGCGGCACGGCCGGCGCCGTCATCCAGATCCGCTCTCGCATTCCCACCCGCAACGCTCTGATGGATGTCGGCATCTTCGGCCCGCTCGCCGGGTACGTCGCCTCGGTGATCGCGGTGGGCATGGGATTCGCACTCAGCTCTCAGGCCAGCAATGCGCCGGGGGCCGTGGTGCGATTCGGCGGCGAGCCGCTCACCATCCGCCTGCTGCATGCGCTGGTGGCGCACTGGAATCCCGGCCTTCCGACCTTCGACCACATCGCGCCGCATCCGGTGCTGGTCGCGGGTTGGATCGGCCTCTTCATCACGTCGCTGAATCTCATTCCCGGCGGCCAGCTCGACGGCGGCCACATTCTGTACGCCATTTCGCCGCGCACGCACAAGGCGGTTACGCGCATTTTGCCGTTCCTGCTGATCGCTGCGGGCATTGTCTTCTGGATGGGCTGGATCCTGTGGGGACTGTTCCTGCTCATTCCGGCGATGAGGCATCCGAAGGTGGCCATGGATCCGGAGCCGACGCGAGGGCGAAAGCTGCTGGGAATTGCCGGCCTCGCGATCTTTCTGCTCACCTTCACGCAGATGCCGTTCTACGACAACTCATTGCTGCATCTTCTTCGAAATCCCTAACCCCCGCTTCGGCCGGGTGCGGGGCCGCGCCGATCGAGATGCAGAATGCGCCTGGCGTTCGCTGAGGCGACCTGGACGCGTTCGGCCTCGGTGACCTGCGCAGTCTCGATGAACCGTGCCGCGAGGTCGGGCTTTTCGAAGGGATAATCGATCGAGAACATCACGTTCTCAGCGCCCATCGCGTCGAGCGAGCAGCGCAGCGAGGCGTCGGAGCACATGCCCGAGGTGGTGACGGCGATGTTGCGCCGGATATAAAACGACGGTGGATTGGGCAGGGCGCGGCCGCCGCGATTGCAGACCAGCCAGCGGCTGTCGAAGCGCCACAAGCTGAACGGCAGGGTTTCGCCGCCATGGCCCAGCACCAGCCGGGCCTTGGGATAGCGCTCAAAGACGCCGGCAAAGACCAGCCGCAGCGCATGCGACGCGGTTTCAAAGGTCCAGCTGCACACCGGGCCCCACAACTCGCTGTGCGTTGCATACATCGAGGGGTGATCGACGGGGTTCGCGGGGTGAAGGTAAATGGGAGCTTCGAGATCGGCGGCGCGTTCCCAGAAGACGGAGTACTTGTCCATATCGAGGTATTCGCCACGGGTCTGGCCGTTGATCATGGCGCCCTGAAAGCCAAGCTGGCGGACGCAGCGCTCCAGTTCGGCGGCGGCCTCGGCCGGGTCATGCATCGCCAGATGGGCGAAGCCGCCGTAGCGCGTGGGCCGTTTCTGCATCTCGCCGGCGAGAAAATCGTTCACGGCTCGCGCCTTGCGTTGCGCCACCGCGGCGTCCTTTTCCACCTGCACACCGGGACCGGAAAGCGAGAGCACGACGAAGTCCACGTGGTTGGAGTCCATCATCGCCAGGCGCCGCTCACCGAAGTCCATCAAAGCCGCCGGCGCAAGCTTGGCGATATCCGAGTTGATGTTGGGGTAAGTCTCAGCGAAGTACTCCATGAAGTCGGGCGTCATGAAGTGCTCCTCCAGAGCAATTTTGCCCAGAAGCTGGTTCGCGGCTTGTTCCGGCTCCGCGGTTGCCGCGCTGTTGACCAAGCCGCCGGCAACGCCGGCCGCAGTCGCGAGCGCCGCCCGTCGCAAAAGTTCTCTTCGCTGCATGAAATCGCCTCTCCGGGTTCGGAAACAGCTCTTTGGATGTTGAATCGCAGGTCTTCCGGAATTGTACCGAGAGAAGGCGGGCGCAATGGACGAATCCTGGAAAGAGACCGATCTGCATTGGATCAAAGCCCATTCCCATCCTTTCCGTCCGTTGCGGCGGACGGAAAAGGACGGGGCAACCTGAACGGTTTGGGCGGCTACTCCGAGCGCAGGATGGATACGGGATCGATGCTCATGGCGCGGCGCGCGGGGACGACGCAACTCACCAGCGCGATGATGAAAAACAAGGCGGCCATTCCGGCGAAGGTGAGAGGGTCATCGGGCTTGAGGCCGAAGATCATCTGGCTGAGGGCGCGCGTGGCGAGAAGGGAAGCCACGGCGCCCAGCACCAGGCCGATCGCAACCGGAACCATTCCCTGGCGCAGCACGTCGCGCAGCACGTTGTTCTTGGTCGCCCCGAGAGCAATGCGAATGCCGATCTCCCTGGATCGCCGCGCCACAGCGAGGGCGAGCGTTCCACTGATGCCGACGATGGTGATGAAGAGCGCCACGGTGGCGAAGAGGCCCAGCAGCGTGGCCGTGACGCGCGGGGTTCCCAGTTGCGCATTGCGCATCTGGTCAAGCGTGCGAATTTGCGTGACCGGCTGCTGCGCATCGATCTGATGGATCATCGCGGCGATCTGGTTGGCCAGAAGCATGGGGTTGCCGCGGGTGCGGACAAGCAGATGCGCGTTGCCGATGCCGTTCTGGTCCAGCGGCAGGTAGAGCGTATCGTTGGGTTCCTTGTCGAGGCCATATTGGTGGACATCGCCCACCACGCCTACGACCGTCCACCAGTCTTTGGAGTTGCCCGGCTGGAGACGGCGGCCGATCGGATCCTGTCCCGGCCAGAAATGGCGCGCCATGCGCGAATTCACGATGACGGCCGGCGCCGCTTTGGCCGTATCGGAGTCCGTGAAGCTGCGGCCGGATAGCACCGGCACTCCCAGCACGCGGAAGTAGTCGGGGCTGGCGGTTTCATAATCCACAATCGGAGTCGGCGTTCCGGCCGGCTGCACATGCCCTTCGATCTTCACGCTTCCGTTGAAGGTGGGCATATTGGGATTCAGCGGGGCCATCCAGCTGACGGAAGCACCCTCGACGGAGGGCGTAGCTTCAGTGCGGCTGAGAATCTGGTGATAGAAGTCGATCCTGTCGGCCTCCTGCTTGTACTTGGTCCAGTTCAGGTTCAATTGCATGGACAGGACGTGCGACGGTTTGAAGCCGGGATCGACGGAGAGCAGGTTATAGAGGCTGCGCAGCATGAGGCCGGCGCACATCAGCAGCACAAAGGAGAGCGTGACCTGGAGAGTGACGAGCGCGGTGCGCAGGCGCGTGCCGCCATCGCTGCCTGCCGATCGCTCGCCGCCCTCGCCCAGCGAGGTGAGCCGCGTGCGGCTGGCGACGAACGCGGGCAGCGCGGCGAAGACCGCGGCGGAACACACGGCGCTGACGATGCCAAAGAGCAGCACCCAGCCATCGAGAT
>Ga0335081_10010170_pt1 | contig 15190 bp, 14 predicted proteins | sample Lox_Sample_35_FD_206713 | JGI IMG/M metagenome (GOLD analysis project Ga0335081, IMG submission 206713) | Soil microbial communities from Loxahatchee National Wildlife Refuge, Florida, United States - Lox_Sample_3.5 | ecosystem: Environmental > Terrestrial > Soil > Wetlands | place: USA...
GCCCGGTCGATCTCCGCCTCGCGCAGGTCGAGCAGCGGCGCGTAGGACCGGATCGGCGGCAGCGGCGCCTCGAAGTTGAGCGGCGGCGGGGGCGACGTGGCGGCCCACTCGAGCGTGTGCCCGAGCCACGGATCGTCACCCGCGGGAACGCGCCGGCGGAGTGACACGAACACGTTGAACAGGAACACGAGGACGCCGAGGGCGATGATCCCCGCGCCGATCGTCTCGAGTTCGTTGAGCGTCCCCCACCCCGGATGGGTCGGGTATCGCGACACCCGTCGCGGCATCCCATCGTTGCCGAGGAAGAACATCGGGAAGAACGTCAGGTTCGTCCCCACCACCATCAGCAGGAGCTGGAGTTTCCCGAGTTTCTCGCGCAACAGCGCTCCGGTGACTTTCGGGAACCAGTGGTAGACGCCGGCGAAGAACCCGAAGATGCTGCCGGCGAACAGTGTGTAGTGGAAGTGCGCGACCACGATGTACGTGCCGTACGCCTGGTAGTCGAGCACGGGCGAGGCGACGAAGATCCCGCTCAGGCCGCCGATCAGGAACTGCAGGAAGAAAGTCAGCCCGAACAGCATCGACGTGCGCAGCACGATCGAGCCACCGATCAGCGTGCCGATCATGTCGAAGTACTCGATCCCGGCCGGCACCAGCAAGGCGGTCGAAGTGAACGCGAAGTACTGGTTGGTCACTCCGCCGGTGACGTACATGTGGTGCGACCACACTGCCATCGACAGCGCCGCGAACATCATCATCGAGGCGACGAACGCGATGTAGCCGAACCACCGCTTGTGCGAACTCACCGCGATCGCCTCGGCCGCCGATCCCAGGTACGGGAAGAACATCACGTACACGACCGGATGGCCGAAGAACCAGAACAGATCCTGGTAGTCGATCGCGCCCGTGAACCCGCTGAAGATGTGGCCGCCGTGACGGTCGATGTAGAGCAGCACCATCGCCAGGATCAGCATCGGGAAAGAGCCCACCACCATCAGCACGCTGACCAGTTCGGTCCAGGTGAAGACGGGCATGCGCAGCAGTGACATCCCGGGCGCACGCCGGCGCGCAATCGTGGCCACCAGACAGGCCGCCATCAGCAGGATGCCGCACGCGGCGAGGATCACGCCGATCACCCACAGATCCTGCCCCACCCCTGGCGTGTTCGTCCCGTTGGTTAGGGGGGCGATCGAGGACCAGCCGGTGCGGCCGGCGCCGCCCGAGGCGAACCAGCCCTGTTGCATGACCAGTCCGCCGCACAACCAGGTCCACAGACCAGCCAGGCACAGGCGGGGAGCCGATACACGACTCGCCCCGATCTGCAACGGCACCAGGTAGAGACCGAGCGCGATCGCCATCGGCGTGACGAACAGGTAGATCATCGTCGAGCCGTGCATCGTGAACAGCTCGTTGTACGAGTTGTCCGAGACGAACTGCATGTTCGACTGGGCCAACTGCGTCCGCATCAGCAGTGCGAACACGCCACCCAGCAGGAAGAAGAACAGCGAGCAAACGCCTAGCATCACGCCCATCCGCTTATGGTCGGTGCTGGTGACCGCACCGAACCAGCCCGTCATCCGCGAGATGCGAGGGGCGGGAGTGGTCGAGGCGCTCATGGAGTCGGTCCCCGTCCCTTGCTCTTCGCCCAGGCCGCGAACTCGGCCGGAGTGACCGCGTGGGCGGTGAAGATCATGTCGGCATGGCGCAGGCCGCAGAACTCCGCGCACTGCCCGGGGAATACGCCTCTGGAGAACGTGAGCGTGATCACCTGGACCGAGCCCGGGATCGCGTCGTGCTTGTAACGCAGCGCCGGGATCCAGAACGAATGGATCACGTCGACCGAGCTGACGTTGAACCGGACCGCCTCACCGGCTGGAACGACGAGCGGCTGGCGTCCTACCGTGCCGCTGCGTTCGCTGAACCCGTAGCTCGGATAGCTGAACGTCCATTCCCACTTCGAGGCGACGACGTCGATCACCACGGCCGGATGGGCCTGGTTGGCCACTGTGTCGACCTTGTGTTCGGTGGTGAACGTCAGGTAGAGCAGGAACGCGGCCACGCAGCCGAGCGCAACCGCATACGTCGCCTCGACCGGGTTGTTCTCATGCCATCGGGCCGCGCGCTCGGGCGGTCGCCGCTTGAACATGAACACGGCGGCCACGACGATGACGACGATCACGAGGAAGACGCCGATGGCGATCGGCACGTAGATCGAGAACAGGTGGTCGTACTGAGCGCGCGTGTTGACCAACGCCTGAGCTACGACACGCAACCGCACGTCCCGCGGCTACCCCCGAAAGGTCCGGATAACCAGGGCTAGTCCGGGTACACGGGGGGGACTGTTCGAACGCGAACCGAAAGGGATGTGATTCACGTGCACGATGAGACTGAGCGCGACCGAGGCCGCGATGCCGAGGCTCCGGAGGACCGGCCTGAGGAGCCCGGAGCCGAGGGCGGCCGTAAGAGCCCGGCGGCCGACAAGCTCCCCGGCGCGCCCGCTGAAGACGACTCGCCTCTCGGCGACACCGACCAGCACTCAAACGCCTGACCTGGCCGCATAGCGGCCTCCGCGGCGGCATGATGGGCGGGTGCGTGGCACCCCGGAGCCGACGTGAGCGAGGCCGCCGCCCTTGTGGTGCTGACGGCCTGCCTCGTGGCCGCGGTGGCGCGTCCGCGGTGGGCGCCCGACTGGGCGGTCGCGGCTGGAGGCGCGGTGTTGCTGGTGGTCGTGGGCGTGATCAGCGTGAAGGGCGCGCGCGAGGCGCTCGGTCAGCTGGGCCCGACCGTCGGTTTTCTCGCCGCGCTGCTGATACTGGCCGACGGCTGCCGGCGCGCCGGAATGTTCGACGCGCTGGGGGCGTGGATGGCGCTTGGCTCGCGAGGTCAGCCCCGCCGTCTGCTGGCCATGGTGTTCATCGTGGCGGCCGCGACGACCGCGGTTCTGAGCCTCGACGCCACGGTCGTGCTCTTGACGCCGATCGTGTTCGCGACGGCGGCGCGCCTCCGCACGAACGCGCGTCCGCACGTGTACGCGTGCACGCACCTTGCCAATAGCGGGTCGCTGCTGCTCCCGGTCTCGAATCTGACCAACCTCCTCGCGTTCCACGCGTCTGGTTTGTCGTTCGCCCGGTTCGGCGGGCTGATGGTGCTCCCATGGCTGGTCGCGCTGGCGATCGAATGGCTCGTCCTGAGCAGGGCGTTCTCAAGCGACCTGCGCCGGCCCGCTACGCCGCGATCAGGCCCGACGCTCGAAGCCCCTGCAGTCCCGAGGTTCGCGCTGGGGGTCGTCGGACTGACGCTGGTCGGCTTCGCGCTCAGCTCGCTGATCGGGATCGCACCGGTGTGGATCGCCGCCGCCGGCGCCCTCGCCATGGTCGTGCGCGAACGCCCGGACCCGAGGGACGTTGTGCGCGCGGCCGAGCCGACCTTCCTGGTGTTCGTGCTCGGCCTGGGCATCATCGTCCGAGCGGCCAGCGACCACGGCCTGTCGACCGCGGTCGACGCACTGCTTCCCCACGGCACGGCGCTTCCGGCGCTCCTCCTGGTGGCCGTGATCAGCGCCGCCGTCGCCAACCTGCTCAACAACCTGCCGGCGACGCTGGTCATCCTGCCCGTCGCCGCCGCCAGCGGCCCGGGGGCGGTGCTGGCCATGCTCGTCGGCGTCAACGTCGGCCCGAACCTCACGTACGTCGGGTCGCTGGCCACACTTCTCTGGCGGCGGATCGTGCACGCCCATGATCACGAGACCGACATGGGCGAGTTCACGCGTCTCGGTCTGCTCACCGTTCCGGCGGCACTGGTGGCCTGCACGGTCGCTTTGTGGTTGGCTCTGCAGGTCATCTGATGCGCGCGGTCGTCTGGATATCCGAGGACACGTGGGAGGCCTGCGTCGACGAGGCGCGTCAGCTACTGCCCGAGGACGCGGACGTGACCCTGCTCCACGTCGCGCCCACCGACGTCGAGGAGCTCGCCTCGCACCCCGGCGCGCGGCTGCTCGGCCGCCATCCGCCACCGCCTCCTGGCCCGCCGCTGCGGGCGATCGCCGACGAGGAGGCCCAGGCGCTGCTCGAGTCGGCCCAGAGCCGGTTCGCGCGCCCCGCGCACACGGTGGCGCGGCGGGGGAGGGTCGAGCGCGAGGTCGTGCAGGCGTGCGCCGGCGCCGATCTGCTCGTGCTAGCGCGCGACGGCGAGCTCCGCCTCGGTCCGAAGAGCCTCGGACCGCGGACGCGGTTCGCGCTCGACCACGCCCCGTGCCAGGTGCTGCTCGTCTGGCCCGAGGCGCCGCCCCGAATCGAGACGATTCCGCCGCCACCCCGGCCGAAGCGGCACTGACCTAGCGGATCTGCGCGCGCCGGCGGCGAAACCACATCACTCCGCCGGCGATGACGACGGCGCCGACCGCCAGGGCCGCAACGCCGCCCACCGTTGCGCCGCTTCCTCCGCCGCCCGCGCTCTTCCCCGACGCCCCGGAGACCGCGTCGACCGGGTGGCCCGCGGCGGCGGCGAGCTTCGGGATCGCGCCGAGCGCCGCGCTGGCGAGGCCGTCGCTCCCGCGCTGCGTTGGCTTCGGGAGCGATGCCGCGGCGCTCGTCGCCGGCGCGGTCAAGCCCGCGACGCCGTAGCCGTTCGGCATCACCACGAGCAGGAGGTCCTTCGTGTTCACGAAGCTGATCTCCTGATCGAGGAAGCTCGCGTACTGCTGGGGTTTGTCGAACAGGCTCGGGATCGCGCCGAGATCCGCCGGCGACTCGATCAGCGCAACCTTGATCGGAAAGTGCGCACGGCCGGCAGCCGCGGCCTCGGCATTCAGAGTCCTTTGCAGCCCCGCCGAGACCGCCGGAGCGAACGGGTAGAAGACGTTCTGGGCGAGGAGCATGTCGCTCGCGGGATCCCCGTCGGCTCGCGCCCCGGCCGGGGCGAACGCGGTCGCGAGGATCACGACGAAGAGCGTGAGCCCGGCGACCTTCACGACTCCTACCCGAGCGCGCTTCGCACGAGCTCGACCGCCACGATCGCCGCGGCCACGCCGGCGGCCAGCGCGACGGCGGCGGCGAGCAGGCGCAGGCGAATGCGTGTGGAGCTCACGACGCCACCACGAGCGTGTAGGGAGCGGTCACGATCCGCCCGCCGAGCTTCATCTGCAGGAACAAGCGCCACGTGCCCGGCGCGGGTAACAGCACGCCGATCGTTAGCTTTCCCGGTGCGCTCGACGTGCCCGAGATCCGCGACGAGGCCACGCCCGGCAGCACGCCGCAGTTCGGCGCGTTCGGGGCGCAGATGTGAGTGTGGAAGTAGTCGAGCGAGCCCTTCCGGAAGAAGATCGCGTGCGCGAGCGCGCCGAACCAGGGGACGAACGTCGGCTTCTGGCCATGGGGACCGGTCACCTCGACGTTGAGGAACTGCGCCTGGATGGCGTGGACGGCGGAGTGTGGGGCCATGGCGAAGTGGTAACCGTCGACGGTGAGGTTGGCCTTGTATGCGGGCAGCGGTTTCGGCTTGTAGTTGCCGGTGACGTCGATCGTCTGCAACAGCTGGAAGTTCGCTTGTCCGCCCGCGATATTCGGGTACACGTCGACGAGCACCTTGTACGGGCCCGGCGCCGGGAACGTGACGGTCTGGCGCAGGAGCCCGTTCGGACCGACCGGCGGGTGCTGGTGGATGATGTACGCGAGGTCGTCGCGGACGATGATCAGGTGCACTCCGGTGTGCGGCCCGCTGCCGGTCTTGTATTGAGTCAAGGGCTTGCCGTTCGGGAGCATGACGGTGAACGAGACAGTGACGGGGTGGCCGGGGCTCACCGACGTGCTCGGTGTAAACCCGCCGAGCGAGTAGACCTTCGCCGGTGCGACGGTCGGTACGGTGAGCCCGCTGCCGGCGCCGCCGCAACCCGCCAGGATTGCGATCGCGGCGAGGACGGCGGCCACACTGCAGGGGAGTCGGAGCGGACGGTTGATCAAAAGCGCTTCCAATCTCTGAGGTTTCATCCGTTGGCCTGATCGACGATCAGCGCCGTGAATGGGGGGCCGTTTCTCGGAGTGACCTGGAACGTCAGGCCCCAGCGGCCGACCATCACGAGTGCTGGCGCGGCGCGCGAGTAGACGCCCGGCGCGGTCTCGGTGAGCTGATACTCCTGCGTTGGCATCTGCATCTCGAGGTGGTTGAACAACAGGGTCACGTTGGCGCCCCGCACCGGCTGGCCGCCCTTGGTGATCCGCAACGCGAACGAGTCGGGGGCGGCGGCCTTGTTCGGGGAGACCAGCACCTGCAGCACGTATCCGGCATGGCGGACCGTGTCGGCCACGCGTCCCGGTCCCACCGTCGCGATCGCCGAGTTCTCGAGCGCGAACGCCGGCGGAGGTGGCGCGAGGCTTGACAGCACAGCCGCGGCGAACACGATGGCGATCACGACCACGACCTCGCCGCTCACGAGCCCGCGCAGCAGTCGCGCCGCGGGTTGGCCGAGGTCCGGCTGCCGCTGCGCGGCGATCAGCCGAGGTCGGGACCGGAGCAGGTTGCCGGACGCGATCAACATCGCGAGGCCGAGCAGCCCCGCCTTGACGAGGATCGCCTCCCCGTATCCGGTCTCCCACAGAGCGTTGACGGCCGGCATGTGCACGACTGCCTCCCCGACGCCGGTGGCGGCGACCACCACCACCGAACCGAGCGCGACGTTCGAGAACCGCGGAACGAACGCCGACAGCGCTGCAACGCGCGTCTCGGACGGCACCGTCCACCAAAGCACGAGCAGACCGGTTAAGCCACCGAGCCAGACCGACCCGGAACCGACGTGGAGCCAATCGAACAGAAGCGTCAGCCCGCGCGGCGAGGTCTGGGCGGCGTGGCCGGCGGCGCCGGGGACGATCAGCACCGCGGCTGCCGCGAGCAACGCGCCCACCGACGCGATCAGCTCGGCGACGGATCGCCGAGTGCGGTTGGGACGGTCGTTCCAGAGGGCGATCGCCGCCGCCAGGACGAACAACGCGAAACAGATCTCGAGATCCACCATCGCCCGCCCAAACGCGGTCACCCGGAACAACGGCACGAGCGCAGGCAGATCGAATACCGATCTCAGCGAATCGTTGGCGGTCGAGACATCGAGATACACAGGGATCGCGATCAGGCCGAGCCCGGCAACGATCCCGAACGCGATCGTCAGTGGCTTGAGGCTCACCCCCTCGACGACGCGGACGAGCGGGCGAGCCACAAGCAGGCGCAGCACGACCAGACCGATCGCGACCATCACGAACACGAACATCAGCCACCGGGTGATCAGCAGGCCTGGAGTGGTCGCGGTCGCCGAGATGCTCGGGACCCGGAACTGGGGCGCGGGCCCCGGATTCGGGCCGACCGCATAGGTGAACGCGCCGTTGACCGGGTGGCCGTCGACCGAGATCGCGCGCCAGTAGATCAGGTACCAGCCCTCGGGCAGCTTCGGACGAAGCGGTACGACCAGCGTGTCCGGATCGGACGGCGAACGGTGGACGGATCCGGTCGTTTCCTGGTGCCCGTCGGCGTCGGTCACCGAGATGATTGCGAACCTAGGCTCGACCGCCTCGTCGTAGGTGAGCTGGATGTTCTTGGGCGGCGCGTTCAGCACGACGCTCGCCGCGGGGACGGTCTTGATCAGGTACGCGTGCGCGGACGCGGTGGCCGGCAGGATGAGGCCTGCCGCCACCGCCGCTGCGGTGAGGACCACCGCGATCCGCGCACGAGCAATCACGCCAGCTCGCGCTCCTTCGAGCCGCCGATCAGGGCAAACCCGCCCGCGAGCAGCCCGAGCACGCCCACGACCAGCGCAATGATCGTTAGCAGAGACACGCCCCCGCCGCCGAGCGAGCTCTCGGCCTGGATCGTGGGCGCGGGGGCCGCCGACGACTCCGAGCCGTCCCAGTTGACGATGGACCCGTCGGAATAGGTCTGCTCGACCTGGAACGTATATGTCTTCGCCGACGCGGGTTGCGCCAAGAACTGGAACAGCGTGTCCTCACCGGTCGGCGTGTTGCCCCCGGTCAAGGTCACCTTCGTGACCACGGCGTTGTCGCCCGAACCGGTCTGGGCGAGTTGGACGTGCCACGGAGCCGAAGGCGGCACGAACGAATCGATCCCGAATCCGGAAGGCACGGTCATCACGAGCCTTGTTGTGGTCAGGCCGCTCTTTTCGGTCGGCACGGCCAGGCTGTAGAGCTGGAGCTTGCCCGCCACCGACACAGGCGGGCTGATGCGCGCATGCGCCGAGGCCACCGCCGGCAACCACAGTCCGGCGCCGGCGGCCAAGGTCACGGCGAGCCCCGTAAGGGACTTGCGGTTCAAGGTTGTCCTCCTTGGTTGTTGATCAGGACTGCGCCGTGGACACGGCGCTGGAGATCAACCGGGAGGAGGACCGCGGCCGGACCAGCCGTCCGCCAGCGGCGTGAGCGCAGGCCCGAGGATGTGAAGCGAAGGGCGCGGGAGGACCGGCGCACGCGCCGCCGCGGCCGGTTGCTCGCTCCACTTGGCGACTGCCTGAAGCACGCGTCGCGCTCCATGGAACGCGGCCGCCAGCACAAGTGCTACTGCGACCGCCGCAGGGATCGACCACCAGCCGCCGTAACCGAAGACTCCAGTCACGCCGGCGGGGTGCCCGGTCACGAACAATCCCTCGAGCAGCTCCTGAGTGACGTACACGGCCACCAGGCACGCGGCACAGACAAGCCACAGTGCGAAGAACGAGAGTGTGTAGCGCGGCACCGAGACGCCGCTACCGAGCGCCCGTCCCAGCGTCAGGAGGAACGTGCCGCACGTCAGCGCGATCAGCAGGACGATCCAGGGAACGAGCGAGTGCAGGTACGAGTGCCCCTGCGCCGCGAGCTCCAGCCCCGCCCGGTTCCCGAACGCGAGCCAGTACCGAAGCTGATGGACGGCGAAGGCGCCGGCCGGCATCAATGCCGCCGGCGCGAGGCGCCTGATCACGACGCCGCGCTCCAGACGCACGGTCATCCTGCCGGGAAGATACCGCGCGCGGCTATGAGAGTTGCGCCAGCGTGTGGCGCAAATCCTGCGGATAGAAGGGCCAGATGAACAGCGCACGCTCGTGGCCAGTCGAGTCGATCACGTACGCAGCCTCGGTGTGGGTGATGTAGTTGATCGTCGCGCCGGCGATCTTCTTGGTCGTCACCGACACGCCGATCTCGTAGTGCTTCCACACCTTGGCGAGCGCCGCCGGGGAGCCGACGGCCCAGTGCCACTCCGGGACCAGCTCCCATCGACGCTCGTCCTGGAGGAGATCCTTGCGCGAGTCGGCCCAGCGATCGACGCTGACCGCGAGGATCGCCGGACGCTGGACTGCGGGCATCTCGCCGACGACCTGGTTGAGCAGGTGGGCCTCGAGCGGACAGAGGTTGCGGCACAGCGGGTCGACGAACGTCACGATCACGGGCCGGCCGCGGTACTGCGCCACCGAGACCGTATGCCCCGTCTGGTCGCGGAGCGCGAAGTTGGGCGCGGGCCGGCTGTTCGCCCGCCAGCTCAGCGCCGGCGGCGTGACGATCGAGTTCGCGGATTCGCCCGAGGTGCCGGCGTGTCGGAAGATCGATACGAGCGCGATCGGGGTCCCGATGGCGAGGACGGCGACGGCGGCGAGACCGGGGACCGCCCACCGGGGGGCAATCGCCGGCTCGCGCCGTTCCTTCGGCGAGGGTGTTGCCTGTCGCCGGCGTCGCACCGCGAGCACGACGAGCATCGCGCCGGCCAGCCCAACGACCGCCGCCGCTCCGATGACGAGGGGGGACACCGACCCGCCCGACTTGACCTGCTCTCCCGATGCCTGCGGAATGGTGACGCCGGCGGCGCTCGCCAGCTGCCGGACCGCCTGCTCGGCCGTCGTTGCGAGCGTCGCGTCGGCGGTGCCAATCCGGACGCCGGCCAGGACTCGGTACGCAGATGCGGTCGAGTGCCCGGGCCAGTTGAAGCCGAATCCATTCGGCATGATCACGAGCAGCCGCTGCTTGTACGCCGAGGACAGCTCGAGACCGAGGAAGCGCGCGTACACCTTCGGATTGCGCCACAGCTCGGTGATCGAGCCGAGGTCGTACTCGGTCGAGATGGTCGCCACGCGGATCGGGAACCCGGCGCGGTTGGCCGCCTGGACGGCGCTCACGAGCGCCTGCTGCGAGCGCGATTCCGAGCCCGGCAAGGAGGTCAGGAAGACCTGCTTCGCGACCAGGTAGTCGCTCGCGGGATCGCCGTCGGCGCGGGCGACCGCTGCGAACGCCCAGGAGAGCGCGACGGCGACAGTGAGCGCGACCACGCTCACACGCCTCGACACAGGGCCCCTCGCCACGCCGGACATTGTGAACGCTCGGCCGGGATCACGCCATCGCGGCATGAGTCATACCCCAGGGGGGAACGTATACGCCCGATGCGGCGGCACGTGAGGGCCGACCTCGAGCACGATCTCGGCGTGGCGTCTCAGCGGAACCTTGTCCGGCGGTCCCGGCCACCGCCGGCCGTCGACGAACACGGAAACTGCGGCGTCGGGGGAAGCTGAGAACGAGCCCAGCCGCCGCGTCGATAACGGCTCGCCCCAGGCGCGGAACAGGTCCTGAATCGTCACCCGTGATCCCGGGCGCACGAGCACGAGCCCGGTGGGATCGAGCGTTACCATGGCTCCGTAGCAGCGAGCGCTCGATATGCGTCCGGCCGAGAGGGAGCGTGGCGGCCTGGTGCCGATCCCGGCGGGCACGATCACCACGCGGTTGGCGGCGAACACCTCGACGTGCACGCCGTCGCGCGGACCGAGCGCGTGCTCGCATGCGCCGACCACGGGACCCCTGGCCGGCGGCTGAAAGCTCGGGCCTCTCCCGATCGGACGGGCTTGGGCGACGAGGGCTGGCGGGGGCGGCGGCGTCTGCGATGCCTGTTGTCGGGTGGACCCGCATGCCGCGGGCAGACCTACCGCTGCGACCGCAGCGCAGACCGTCAGGCCGCAGCGCATCACATCGCCGGGGTTCCGGCGGCCTCGACGGGGGCCTCGCGCGCCGGCACGGGGGACTCCCCGTGATCCGCGAGACGGAACACCAGCAGGAGCAGCCCGGCGCCGGTGCCGAGGCACACGATCGTCGCGGTCCGGGCGAGAAACGCAGGAAGCGGGATGAGCACGAACCCGTACAGGAGCGTCGTGATCATCTCGCCTCCCGCCCACAGGGCCGCGACCCCGATCAGGAAGCAGGTGAAGTACCCCGGCTGGCGGAACAGCGCCCGGGACAACCCCCAGCCGACGAACGCGAGGATAGCCGCGAGCTCAACGAACTGGAACGGGGTAATCGTGGGGCGTCCGTGCAACTGCAAGCCCAGGGCGGCAATCGTCACCGAGACCAGCGCCGCCACCGCGAGCGCTCTGGCCATCGATCGGTCGAGCGCGGGACGGCGCAGCCGCCAGGCGGCAAGGACGCACGCGAGCAGCACCACGATCGGCCAGAACCACACGATCGACGGGTTATCGGCGTGCCACAGCCCGCCGGAGATCGAGCTGAGCTGAGCGTCGACCCGGACCGGAATCCGCCAGCGGCCGACGAACGAGACCCGCGGCGGCAGGGCAACCGCGGCGAGCGCGTGCAGCCGCCCATCGTGCCACTCGTAGCTGTGGCTGCCGCTCACGCGGTGCCAGCTCGGTGGCGTGGATGCGGTCAGGTTCGCCGGCGGGACGAGCGCCACCGGCGTCTGGTTCAGGTAGTACATCGACGAGTTGTGGTTGACGTCGACGCCGGCAGGCGAGAACCGCAAATACGGCGCTCCCCTGTAGTCGAGGACGATCAGGGTCCGGCTGCGCGGAACCCGGAGCCACATCCGCAGGTCGCCGTCGACCACCTTCGCCTGCAGCCCGGCCGGGAGCTCGAGCACCTTCGCGAAATAGCTCGACGCCGCCGGCGCGATCGGTCCGTGCGCCTGGGCCGGGGCGGGGAAGGCGGCCAGCGTCGCCACCAGCGCGACGAGCGCGGCGGGCAGCCGGCGCCTCTTGCTTCTAGGGTTCATCGGAGGTGACGCACTCTACGCACAAGCTCGACGACCGCTGGCGCGCGCCGCTGGTCGCCACAGCCGTGATCTTGGCACTTGCTCTTGGCTTGTTCGCCTCCTCGGCACTGGCCGACGGCGATCCGGCGAGCGACGTCCTCGCCACCCAGCCGCTGTTCCTACCTCAGGACGCCGGCATTCCGCCCGCTCAGCGAAACCAACTGTCCGCGCTGGTCGGGAGCGCCGCGAGCAGCGGCTACCCGATCCGCGTGGCGATCATCGCCTCCGCGTCGGACTTGGGGTCGGTGACTGAGCTGTGGCGTCAGCCGCAGACGTACGCCCGGTTCCTCGGCCAGGAGCTCTCGTTCGTGTATCACGGGCCGCTGCTCGTGGTCATGCCCAATGGGTTCGGTGTCGTCGCTGTTGGCGCGACGACGCCGGTCGGTAGGTCGGCGCTGTCCGGCCTGCGGATCGGTGCGGCGAGTGGTCCGGCACTCGCGACCGCCGCGCTCACCGGGATCCAGCGCCTCGCCGACGCCTCCGGCCATTCCGTCCCGATTCCGCCCGCGGTAGCGACCGCTTCGGGCCCTGGGTCAGACGACGCGCTGCCGCTGATCGTGTTCGGGCTCGGGGCGGGCGTGATCGCGCTCGCGTGGGCGGCGAGCCTGCGCGCCCGGCCGCCGCGCGTGCGCCGCCGCGCCTGACCGGTAACTCGATTCGGATGTTCGTCGAGGGCCGGCGCGAGCCTCAGGCGTGCCGACCCCGCGGCGCCGATGAGCAGATGTGCACAAGAAAGCACCCCTGCTTGCCAACCTGGTGGTGTTGATCGCGCTCGGCGTCATCGCCGGCGTGAGCTCCCGTGCGCCCGTTCCCGGTCACCACACGGCGGCGCACATGAGCGCGGGTCCGATGATGCGGCTGCGGCCGGGTCCCGCGCCGATGGTCCGCGTGCGAGCCCGCCGCCGGCCACCCGCGGTCGTCGTACAGCCTCGCGATGTGACGATCGCAGCCGGTCGCCTTGTGGGCTTTACCGCGGCAGCCTCGGGCAGACCGGTTCCGCGGACACAGTGGCAGCACTCGGCGAACGGCGGCCGGACGTGGACGAACATTCCGGGGGCCCATCGGGCCGCCTACACGTTCACGGCTAAGCCGTCGGAGAACGGCAGCGAGTACCGGGCCGTCTTCACGAACGGTCTCGGCCGGGCTGCGACGAAAGCCGCCCGGCTGACGATCGGTCGTATGCGCTCACCCGGATCCGGAGGCACGACCTCGCCCAACGGCGGCGGCAACGGATCGTCCGGGAGCACGACTACCTCACCACCCCAGATCATCGTCCAGCCGGCCGACCAGAACGTCCAGAACGGCGACCCCGCCACTTTCATCACCGGTGCCATCGGCGTCATCACGAGCACCCAGTGGCAAGTCTCCACTGACGCCGGCGCGGACTGGGCCAACGTGCCGAACGCGAACGCGACGACCTACGCGATCATCGCGACGTCTGGGGAGAACGGGTACGAGTATCGCGCGGTCCTGAGCAACTCGGCTGGGAGCGGCACCACCCGCGCCGCCACCCTGACGGTGGCCGGTCCGCCGGGCAACGTCGCGCCCCAGGTGACGACTCAGCCGGCGAACCAGACCGTCGCCGACGGGGACTACGCGACGTTCCACGCGGCGGCGTCAGGCAGCCCGACTCCGGCGACCCAGTGGCAGGTCTCGAGCAACGGCGGCCAGACCTGGAGCGTGATTGTGGGCGCCTACTCCACGAGCTACACGTTCGCGCCCACGATGGCCCAGAACGGCTACGAGTACCGCGCCGTGTTCACCAATCTCGCAGGAACCGCGACCAGCAGCGCTGCCACGATCGTGGTCGCGAGCCAGTCATACAACTGGGCGGGCTACGTTGCGACCGGCCAGGCGTTCAACACCGTCACGGGCAGCTGGATCGTCCCCGCCGTGAGCTGCCCGGCAGGCGCCACCAGCTACTCGTCGCAGTGGATCGGGATCGACGGCGACGGAAGCTCAACCGTGGAGCAGGACGGAACCGAGTCCGACTGCAACGACGGCGCGCCGAGCTATGGCGCGTGGTATGAGATGTACGGGGACAGCGCCGTCAACGACGGTTACGAGGTCCCGCTGCCCGATCCGGTCGCCCCCGGTGATGCCATGACCGCGTCGGTCAGCCTCGCGGGATCCACATGGACGCTGGCGATCAGCGACACCACCAGGAACTGGACGGAGAGCATCCCGATCGCGTCGCCCTCGCCGGCGCCGCAGCAGGTGTCGGCCGAGTGGATCGCGGAGCGACCCGAGGTCGACGGCTCGCTCGCAACTCTGTCCGACTTCGGGAACGCGGCATTCACGAGCGCGACCGCCGCCAACGGTTTGGCCAGCGGTCCGATTTCGGACTTCTCCTACCAGCCGGTTCAGATGGTCGGCTCGACCGTCCTCGCGAACCCGGGTCCGCTCACGGCCGGCGGCTCGGCATTCGGCGTCGCCTGGAACGCCGGCAGCTGAGTCGCGACGTCTCAGCCGGCGGCAAGGACTGACGATGGGCACGGCCGGGCGCGAACCAGCGAATGTTGGGGTGGGCGTGCTCCTGATCTACTCTCGCGCCCCGATCGCCTCGACGGGCCGGGCGCGGAGCGCTCGTCTGGTTGGCAGCGCAAGGGCCAACAGCGCCAGGAGCGCTGAGATGCCGAGGATCGCCGCGAATGGTCTGGCGGGTATGTATGGGAGGCCGCCGTTGAGCGCCTGGCTGAGTGGTAGCAGCGCGGTGGCGGCGATCGCCAGGCCGAGGCCCAGTCCGATGGTGATGATCAGCGCTGCCTCCCAGCGCGCCATTGACCGGACTTGGCGGGTGGTCGCGCCGACGAGCCGCAGGAGCCCGAGCTCGCGGCGGCGCCGGAGCCCGATCATGATGAGCGTGGTGATCACGGCGATTGAGGTGAAGGCGAAGATCTCGGCGACGAACTGGGGGCCGAACCAGCGGTTCATCTCGTCTTCGGCGGCGGTGGCGGTGGCGAGCGTCGCGTGGTTGCTGATCTTCAGTCCGGGATATCGCGTAGCGAGGGCGTGGAGGCGCCGGGCGACCGGGGCGGGGTGGTCTGTTTGGATGAGGATCGTCCCGAGCAGCGGGATGGTTTGGTGGCCGGCGGCGAGGTCGGGGGAGAGCAGAGCGTCTCCGAAGGCCAGGTCGCGGCTG
>Ga0335081_10010172_pt1 | contig 15187 bp, 11 predicted proteins | sample Lox_Sample_35_FD_206713 | JGI IMG/M metagenome (GOLD analysis project Ga0335081, IMG submission 206713) | Soil microbial communities from Loxahatchee National Wildlife Refuge, Florida, United States - Lox_Sample_3.5 | ecosystem: Environmental > Terrestrial > Soil > Wetlands | place: USA...
CGATCGCGATAGTGGGCGAGTATTCGCTGCACGCCAGCAATCGAATTGTGCAATTGAAAAGGGACCTGAAAAACGCCTGCCGCTACGTTCTCAACCACCAGGTCGCGCAAGTTCGGCATGTCGTTCACATCTCCGGTTGTTCTTCCAATGCCGTCAGCATCTCCTCCTCCACATCCCACTTTTTCAGGATCGTGAAAATCGTCCTCGAGGCAAAGCCGGCGCGCATCAGATTGCGAAAAATGCGGGCCGCTTCTTTCTGGTTCGCCGGTTTCACCACGCGCTTGCGCCGCAAATACTCGCGCGCCTGCTTTTCCTCGTTCACTTCGTCGTAAGCCGCATTCACCGCCTTGTCAATCACCTCGCCGTGCACGCCTTTAGCTTTCAAATCGGTCACCACGCGTCGGCGGCCAAACTTCTCGTTATCGCGGCGAAAGGAAGAATAGGCGGCGGCATATCTGGCATCGTTCAAATAGCCCTGGTCTTTCAGCCGCCGAATGATCAACTCGACCAGAGTTTGCCCAATTTCGGTTTCGCTCTCCACGCGCCGGCGCAGCAGGCGTTTTAGTTCGGCAATCGAGCGCATCCGCCGGGCCAGCGCCCCGACCGCATATTCGTAGAGTTCGTCTTCGGTGAAAAGCTTTCTCGGCCGGGGCAGCGCCATAGGGAAACGTTAGCGCAATTGCGAGGGAAAAGCATGTGATCGGGATGAAGACAACCAGGACAGCCGAGGCGCCCGTTCCCACACGGGCAGTTTCCACACGAGCAGACCTAATTCCCGGTGTAGCCGGCGGCCTGCATGGCGTTGCGCGAGAGATCGCTGGTGGAAGAAACGCCCTGCATGCGCAGCTTGAAATCGTCCGCGTTGGAAGCGTTCTCGAGGGCAGTCTCGTAGGAAATCAGGCCGGCCTGGAACAAGTCCCACAGCGATTGGTCGAAGGTCTGCATACCATATTGCGAAGTGCCCGCAGAAATGGCATCGCGCACGGCGCGGGTTTTTTCCGGCACCAGAATGCATTCCCGGATGTAGGCCGTGTTGATCATCACCTCGACCGCGGGTACGCGGCCTTCGGCATCACAGCGCCGCACCAGGCGCTGGCTGACCACGGCGCGCAAGACCGCGGCGAGCTGCAGTCGAATCTGTTTCTGTTCCGGCGGCGGGAAGACGGCGATGATGCGGTTGATGGTTTCGACCGCGTCCAGCGTGTGCAGAGTGGAGAACACCATGTGGCCGGTTTCAGCGGCGTGCAGCGCGGTGGTGATGGTTTCAATGTCGCGCATTTCGCCTACCAGAATCACATCCGGGTCCTGGCGCAGCGAAGCCCGCAGCGCGCCGGAAAATGAGGGCGTATCCACCTCCACTTCCCGCTGATTCACGTAGCCCTTCTTGTCGCGATGCAGAAACTCGATGGGATCTTCAATGGTGATGATGTGCTCGGCGCGGGTGGAGTTGATGCGGTCCACCATGGCCGCAAGCGTCGTGGACTTGCCGGATCCAGTCACACCGGTGACCAGCACCAGCCCGCGCGGCATGTCGCAGATCTGCTCGACAATCTTCGGCAGATACAATTCATCGAGGGCGCGAATCTTGGTGGGAATCACGCGTAGCACCAGGCCCACGTTGCCGCGCTGCTGGAACACATTCACGCGGAAGCGGCCCAGTCCGGCTACGCCATAGGCCATATCAATTTCCGCGGTCTCTTTGAATTTCTGCTTCTGGCGCGCGGACATCATGCTGAACGCCATGGTCAGCATATCTTCCGCGCTGATGCGGGGCTGGTCGGTCAGCGGGATCAGTTCACCGTCAATCCGCAGGTGAGGGTAGTTGCCGACCTTAAGGTGCAGGTCCGAGGCGCGCCGCTCCATCGCGATGCGCAGCAAATCATCAATATTCATTCGAGGGTTCCCCGCGAGCCAACCCGTATCATGGACTGAAATCGCCACTGCCCCAAGATGACCTAGGTAATCGTGGTGACCGGGCGTTCACCCTCAGGCGCGCAGGACGAATATGGCCGCCCGAGCAGGCGGCCTGAGGTTCATTCTTTGAGAGAAACCATGCAGTCTGACGCTGCCTTCCATTCCTCGTCCCGGCTTGACCCATAGATGCACGGCACCTTCGAGCCATGGGACGAAGATAGGTCGCGAGTTCTCCCCGATGAAGGCCGGGTAGCTGAACGCGCGTAAAAGTCGAGCGGCTTGATCAGCGCGTCAGGCGGCAAGGCGCGGCCTTTTCGGCGACGCGGGTAAAGGACCTATTACCTGAAAACAGAACAGGGCGCTTGGAATCGCCCCTTCACGAATCAATCTGATGACCGATTCTACACGTTCACTGGTTGTTTGCTATTGACTTCGACCGGCGTCAGCCAGCGATTCCGGTCCGGCTTCTCGCCGCGGACGATGGCGTAAAACTCCTTTTGAATCGCCTTGGTAATGGGCCCAGTTACTCCGCTGCCGACGCTGATTTTGTCCACCGAGCGAATCGGCGTGATCTCAGCTGCGGTTCCGGTGAAGAACACTTCGTCCGCAATGTAAAGCATTTCGCGCGGAATGCCCGCTTCCACCACCGGAATGCCCAGGTCACGGGCAATCTGCAGCACGGAGTCTCGGGTAATGCCGGGCAGCACGGAATTGCCCAGCGGTGCCGTTTGCAGCGTGCCATTGCGCACGAGAAACAGGTTCTCGCCGGAGCCCTCGCTCACATAGCCATTCGAATCCAGAGCAATGCCTTCCACATAGCCATTGATCACGGCTTCCATCTTGATGAGCTGCGAATTCATATAGTTCGCGCCCGACTTGGCCATGGCCGGCAGGGTATTGGGCGCCAGACGCGTCCAGGACGAAACGCACACATCCACGCCTTCGCTGGCATCGCCGCCCAGGTATTTACCCCAGGGATAATTAATCACATACACTTCGGTCGGCGCATTCAGCGGATTCACCCCGGCCTCGCCGTAACCGCGCAGAATAATCGGGCGGATATAGCACGGCCACACGCCATTCGCCTTCACCACTTCGGCCATGGCGGCCACCAGTTCATCGCGAGTGTAGTCCACGTCAATGCGGTAAATCTTGGCCGAATCCAGCAGCCGCTGCATGTGTTCCGTCGCGCGAAAAATTGCCGGGCCGCTGGGCGGCGCGTAGCAGCGCACGCCCTCGAAGACCGAAGAGCCGTAGTGCACCACGTGCGACATCACGTGGATCGTGGCCTTTTCCCAGGGAATAAGCTTGCCGTTATGCCAGATGTTCTCCGTCTTTTGCAGCGCCATGCCGACTCCTTGAACGGTGTGCCTGATGCGAAACAACCGCACTTCTACTGATTATATCCGAGGCTCGCGCTTCCCAGCAGGTTACGGTTGATGACTCCCCAAAGCGTTTTGCCCGCTACTTCTTGTCCGGATTTTGCGGCGGCGTTTCACTCGTTCCCGGCGCAGCGCTCTGTCCGGAAGTGGTGCCGGCCGCAGGCACTGATGGCTGTGCCGGCGCCGCGCCCGGTGCGGGCGGCCCGCTTTGTGCCGCCGGATTGCCTTGAGTTGAAGCGGCCCCAGGGGCGGCAGGTTTCGCCGGAGTGGCGGTCGAAGTCTGGCTCTTCTCCTTGATCGAGAGCAGTTCGACCTCAAAAATCAGGGTGGAGTTCGGCCCGATCACCCCGCCCGCGCCGCGTTCGCCATAAGCGAGGTCCGAGGGAACAAAAAGCTGCCATTTCGATCCGACGGGCATGAGCTGCAACGCCTCCGTCCATCCCTTGATGACGCCGCCTACCGGAAACGTCGCCGGTTGGCCGCGCTTGAGGGAGCTGTCAAACTCCGTGCCGTTGATGAGGGTTCCCCGGTAGTTGCAAACTACCGAATCGGTGGCGACGGGCTTTGGTCCAGCGCCTTCTTTCAGAATCTTGTACTGCAGGCCGCTGGGCAGCGCGATCACGCCTTCTTTGCTCTTGTTGGCGGCCAGGAAAGCGTCGCCTTCTTTCTTGTTGGTTTCCTTGGCTGCCTGGAATTTTTCCTGCTGTTTCTTGCGCAGGTCGGTTTGCAGAGCGGTCAGGGTGGCCCGTTCTTCCTCTTCGCTGAGCAAGGTTTTGCCGCCCGCCATGGCATCTTTCAAGCCGCGCAGCAGGATCGCCGGGTCCACATCCACGGAATCCCGGTGCAGCACCGTGCCGAAATTCATGCCGATGGCGTAGCTCACCTTGTCCTTGTCGGTCTTGAGGGTCAGCGGAGGGGTGGTCTTCTTCGCCGGGGTTGACTGCTTGGGTTTGGTCGCGGTTGTCGCTTTCGCCGCCGGTGCGGGCGGCGCCTGGGATTGCTGGGCGGAGGCCACCGCGGCGCCAAGCAGAAACGTGCCGGCGAGCAGAAGATTCGGAGCGGATAAGAATTTGCGCATCCCTTTATTTTCACATCAATGGAGGAGGTCCGTAAACCGGAAGGGCAGATCGGTACGGGGAAGGATTGTTCAATCGGCGGGCGGTAACCCGATCTTGTTCACGAGCGCACGATAGCGCGGGTCGGGATGCAGAAAATCGAAGACGGGCTCATTCTGAAGAAATGGCAGCCAGGGCGAGCGTTCGCGGTAAGCCGCATCGAGGAATTTCAACGTCTGCTCTTGGTCGCCTAGAAATGCGTACTGCATCGCCACATCGAAGGGGGAAACATATTGCTTGGCCGCCCGGGCCAGAATGCTGCTCACTGCCAATTGTTCGGCAGCCTTTTCGCCGCCTTGCTCGAAGGCGCGGTGTTGGGCCTCCGCCATCTTGCTATCCCCGATCAGGCGAAGCGCTTTTTCTGATTCCTCTTCTGATTCTTTCCACATCCCTTTTAGCCAATAGGCTTCCGACAGAAAGAATCGCACCGTAGGGTCGCTCGGCCCAGCATCCGCGCGCAATCGAAGCTCGTTGATGGCGGCGTCATACTGCCGCAATTGGATGTAGGTCATCCCCAAGGCCCACGGCCTGGCAAAAGGATCAATCTCGCTGGAGCGTTTTTGCTCCTGCAAGGCCTCATCACCGCGGTTCAGCACAGTGAGGATGTAGGAGTGGAGGTGCCGTGCTTCAGCGTAGTTCGGGTTCAATTGGATGGCGCGCAACGACTCGGCATTGGCCCGTTGCCAATCCCAGGCGTTGAAAAGATACAAGGCGGCCATGGAATTGTGGGCTTCGGGAAGGGAGTCGTCCAGTTCCAGGGCTTTTCCGGCCGCCGCCTTAAGCTCTGCAAAGGCGTCTTGTGGGGGAATTTCTCGCCCTACTGCTCTTGCCGCATAGGTGTCTCCCAATCCGTCCCAGGCCGCGGCGTAATCGGACTGCAGCTTCACCGCCTTCTCGAAATATTCCATGCTTCTGTCGTATTTCGCCGCAAACCAGAAATACCGCCCGCGCAGATAATCGTCGTGAGCTTCAGGGCTGATCGGATGCTTCGGCCGGGCAGGAGCGGCCGCAACTTTCGCCTGCGCGGCGATAGTCTGCGATAGCTCTTCCGGCAGAGACATAGCGCTGGTCAGGTCGCGATCGAAGCTTTGCGCCCAGACGTGGGTATCGGTCGGGGCATAGATGAGTTGCAGATTTATATGAATTTGATTTGTGGAACGATTCACTGAGCCTTCCAGAATTCCATCCACTCCCAGCCCTTGCGCGATCTGGCGCAATGGCTTGTTCACGCCCTTGTATTGCATGACGGAGGTGCGCGAAACGACCCGCAGAGAACGATTTGCGGCCAGCGCCGTGATCAGTTCGTCGGTCATGCCGTCGGCATAGTAGTCCTGGGAAGGATCCCCGGAAAGATTCGTAAGTGGAAGCACCGCAATGGAATGGATGGTATGGACCTGATTTCTGGCAAAAATGAGGTCGCGGATTTCGCCTAGGTTGAAACCAACCGCCGCGGCCGCAGCCAGCAAAATCGCAGCCGCTGCGGTCCCTAAAATCCACCCGATAGGGGATCTTGTCTTTGCTATCTCAACCGGCGCTGCCTCCGCCGATTCGGAAGTTAACTTTGCTGGCGGCGCGAGTTCAAGCGGCTGGAGACTATCGTTGTTCTCGGCCACAAAGCGGTAGCCTTTGCCCGGAACTGTCTGCACGAAGCGTGGCTGGTCTGCGTCCTCTTGCAGCGCCGCCCGAATTTTGCGGATGGCGGTGTTGATCCCATGCTCGGTATCAACAAAGACTTCCTTGCCCCACAGCCGCTCGCGGATCTCCGGCCGGGTGGCGACGTTGCCATCCTTTTCAGCCAGCAGGATGAGCAACTCCATGGGAATCCGCTCGAGCTTCACCGCCTGGCCCTCGCGCCGCAGCTCGAAACGGGCGCAATCCAGATCGAACTCGCCAAATCTATAGGTCGGAACGGGCACAAACCACCCCGAACTAGCGCAAAACTATAGCATCAGAAGCCGCGCCAGTCTTGGTAATTGGCGAAAAGCTGGTTAGGGCGATTGTCGTTTTCGCACGGTCGTTTTTCGCGCAAACCGCAGCTGGCTTTACCCAATCTTCACCAAAACTTTACCTGGCGTCCCTTGTGTGAAGGGCGCTTCAGCAGGCAGGATGCCTCCCGGTCTGCGCCGCACGCTCCGGCCACAACCTAAAAGGAGATCGCATGACACTGAATTTCAAGAAGATAACCGCTGTCTTTGCCCTAATCTTGTTTGGGACCCTGCTCACGGCAACTGCCAATGCCGATTGCGGCAGCTGGAAACTCAAACAGGGGACTCCGCATCCCGCCTCATGGAATGCATCGCAATCCCCCTCCCTGTTACTGGTCAACGACTCCGATGATCCCATCGTGGGCATGTGGCACGTCGTTTTCACCGCCGAGGGCAATACCGGCAGTATGGCGCCGCCCGATGGCGCTCCGATTGACAATTCGATGGTCGTCTGGCACGCCGATGGAACGGAAATCATGAACTCCAGCCGGCCGCCTCAGGACGGGGATTTCTGCATGGGTGTTTGGAAGAGAACCGGTGAATCCACATATAAACTCAACCACATCGCGTGGGCGGGCAATGACACCACCAACGCGCCCAGCGGAATCGGAAATCCACTCGGCGCCACACAAATCGCGGAACAGGTTCGCCTGAGTCGGGACTGTAATCACTATTCGGGCCGGTTTACCCTGGACGCCTATGATCCTTCCGGAAACAACGTAGTTCACATCGTTGGCGTGATCACGGCCACCCGTGTCACGGTCAACACCCCGGCCTCTAGTCTGTTCTAGCCATGTGGTTGGGACAGCGCGGCAGGCCGGCAAGGCCTGCCGCTTCTGTGCGGGTGCCGGGCACGGACTAACTTGCGGGCACAAAGAGTCGGCAGTCCGAGTTTCGCCGCGAGCTCGTGAAAAACGCGGTCGTTCCGCAAAGGATCCAATCGTGGTTCGACCGCCAGCTGCCGCTCTGGCGGACTCACTCGCGGCGTCCCGCAGTTGAATATCAGTTTTTTCAGTTGCCGACCTCAATTCTCTTGCCGTGCCCGGTCCGTCTCGTCTCGTCCCCGTCATAAATTCGTTCTAGATCCGGCAGAAACCTCTCTGCCCGCGCCGCCGTATATACTTCCGCACTGTGAGCCGTTCGTTTCTTCAGGCAGCGAGACCACTCGAGCGCGATGAATCCGGAAACGCCACTACCAAAGGTCATTGCGGGCATCGTCTTCCTCTTCCTCCTGGGAATGATGGCCTGGCTCATGGGCGGATCGGTGCGCCGCGAATCCGTCACCTTTGACGAAGTTGCGCACGTCGGCGCCGGCGTGAGCTATCTGCAGAAGCTCGATCTGCGGATGAACGAAGAGCATCCACCGCTGGCCAAAGTGCTGGCCGCTGTACCCCTGGTGATTCGCGGCGCGAAGGCGGACTACTCGCACGTCTCGTGGAGTTTCAGTGACGGCTTCATCAAGCAATACTTAGGGGAGTGGGTCTTCGGGCATTTCTTCCTCGCCACCTGGAACGATCCCTACAGCACGCTCTGGTGGGCACGTGTTCCTATGCTGCTCCTGACCCTGGCGCTCGGTGTGGTTCTCTGCATTTATGGGACGAAACTCGGAGGACTCGCCGGTGGGCTGCTTTGCCTTTGCGCCTTTGTGACCATGCCCGCGTTTCTGACCTTCGGGCCTCTGGTCCTGACGGACACCGCGATCGCGCTGTTTTCCCTGCTTACTTTGTGGACTTTAGCCGATCTGTGGCGCTCGCCTTCATCGGAAACTGAGCTGAAGTTCGGCCTGGAGCTAGGCGCGGCACTGCTTTCGAAATTCTCTTCGGGGCTGCTGTTCTTCTGCTTCGTGGCATTCATTCTGAGCCTGCGCTGGCGCACAGTTGCCGGCATGCCGGCCGGCAAACCTGAGCTACGCGCCTGGCGACGCAGCCGTTGGGCAGCGTTATTCAAGGGCGTGCTGCTGGCGGGATCCGTCGTGTACATCGCGTATCTGGTCCTCTCCTGGAATCAACCCACGGATTCGCTCTCCATCATCCCGCACTTCCCGGCGTCCCCTGCCTTTCGCCGCTTGTGCATGCCGCCTTGGATGTTCCTGCGCGGACTTCTCCTGTTTGCCATCACCGCCGCGACCCGGCCCACGTTCATTCTTGGGCATTCCTATCCGCACGGCATGTGGTTTTATTTCCCGGTTCTGTTCCTGCTGAAGTCGCCGCTGGCGTTTCTTCTGTTGTTGTTGCTGGCGCTTGTAGTTGCCATAGCCGCCCGGCGCCGTTTGGCGCAGCCAATCACCGTCCCCCGGGAATTCGAGCTGCACTGGCGCGCTCTCTGGATTTCTTTGCTGGTATTCATCGCGGCCTGTATGTTGAGCCGGCTGACCATCAGTATTCGCCATTTCCTCACGCCGCTTGCGCTGCTGATCCTGTTGCTCGCCCCACTGCCGCGAAAACTGGCGGCGCTCAATCGCTCCGGATGGCGCCCGGCGCGCGCCGGCATGTGGCTGACTGGCGCGCTGGCCTTGGCATTGATCGTGACGGCCGTTCGCGCGTATCCCTATTTCATGCCGTTTCTGAATGTATTAAGCAGGGGCCGGCCAGGTTATGAGCTGGTCAACGATTCCAATCTCGACTGGAACCAGGCGCTGCCGGAGGTTGAACACTGGGCGCAGCGCCGAGGCTTGCAGCAGGTCCCGATTGACGAATATGGATTCGTCGAGCTGGCCGTGTACGTGCCCCAGGGCAGCCTGTGGGATTGCCAGCAGCCGGCCGCTTCAGACGGCGGCCACTGGGCGGTAGTTTCGGCGGCCGTGATTCTGGATGGGCACAACTGCCGCTGGCTCTTGCAGTATCCGCGCGAAGAGCTGGCGGGGGGCAGCATGTATGCGTTTCAGCTTCCCGCGGTAATACCGGCGGCGGGAACTGGCGGCGGCCCGCCCCTGCCGGACGATTGGCGCAACATTGGCGGCATGCCGAGACAGATGGACATTCGCCAGATTTTCTTTGAGTGCACCCGCGACCCGCGAAAGCTTCAACCCACCTTCGACCACTTCATGGAGTTGGGGAAGGAAATGCAAGCTCAGGCGCGCGCGAAAAAGAAAAAATAACGTGCCTGCGTTTTCAGTGAGAACCCGCCAGGCTGGCCTGCGCGGTTCCCGGCAATTCATCACCGCGGAAATACTTGTCCTTGGCGCTGCGCATCTCAGGCATAGCGGCGTAAGGCTTGCTGTAGTCGTTGCTCGCGTTCCAGAACAAGAATCCGATCCCGCCCTTGCTTTTCGCGGTCAAGACTTGCACCTTGATGTAGTCCAGTGAATAAGTCTTAGTGCGCCAGTGAAAGGCCTGCAGCCAGGGCCGAATCACCACGCCGCTGCCCTTGGTGATCAGCTCGAAACGGTTCATGGATTCTCCGATGAAATGCTCCGGCGCGTCGCCCGGATGATCGTATCCATCCATCCCGAAAAAATGTGAGGGATAGATCATGGGCGAAAGCACATCACAATATTTGGCCATGTTCACGATGTCCTGGCCGGTATGCGACAAATCTACTGGTCTCTGCCACGCCATCACGCCGAAGACATCCAGCGAGAGCAGAACGCCCGTGGGATGCAGCGCTGCGTAGGCATGCTTCAGGAAGTCGGTGATCACGTCCGAACGATGCCAGTCGGGATGTTCGGTCTGGAAAACAAAGCCGGCGTCCTTCTGATCGCCTTCGGCCGGAAAGCGGACGTAATCGAACTGCACTTCATCCACGCCCGATTCCGCGGCCTTCCTGGCGAGAGCAATGTCATACTCCTGCACTTTGGGCTGCGAAGGGTCGGTCCAGACCAGCTTGCCGTTTTCCCGCCAGGGCTGCCCGGTGCGGTGCGATTTCACGGCCAGTTCGGGATGCGAAACTACCAGCCGCTCGTCGCGGAAAATGGCCACGCGGGCAATCGCGTGCATGTTCTCAGAATGCAGAAAGCGCACGAATTTCGGCAGATCCCGGATCGGGGTGTGATGGCTGCCGAGCAGCGCATTTTCAAACGGAATATTCACGCTGCCATCGCTGTCTTTGATGTCGAACACGACAGCATTTCCGCCCACTTCACGCCAACGGCGAATGATGCGCAGGCCGTGATCGCTGCCCGCCATCAATCCGGTCAGGTAAATCGCCCGCACCTCGAAGTCCCGCGCCACCGGAATGGTTTTCTCCACGATGGGTGCGGGCAGGATTCCAGGAATCGTTATCTGCTGGCCCGCTTTCAGGAACGTGCTCGAGAAATTTCCGTTTGCGCTGCGGATCGCTTCCGCCAGCTCGGACGAAGTGAGATAGGAAGTCTGCCCAATGTAGTGGTGCGCGACCGAGGTCACACTGTCGCCTCGTTTGGCGATATAAAGTTCTCCGCCCGGCGGCGGCGCGGCGAGCGTTGCATTCGCCGGCAGGGGCGTAGCGGTCGTCTTGGATGCCGGCAATAACTTCAGCGTTTGCGCGGATTGCGCCGCGGCCGGCTGAACCGCGAACACGCGCCATAGCGCTAAAGACAACAACACAAGGCAACAAGCGGCGCGGAAAGAGAAACGGGCTGGTTGAGACAAGGTGTTCTCCGTGAAGAAACTGAGGCTTTTCACGGATGCTAGCGAGGAGAGAAAACAGCCGCTAGTTACGTCGGACCATGCCAAAAAGGGAGAAACTTGTGGGCCAGAGAGGAAGTCCGATGCTTTTCCCATGCGCAAACAATTGCTCTCTTCTCCGGTTTTGCCCGGCCCCGGCGGAAAGACCACCCTTTCAACCCATTAGCATCTAAGGGTTACGGGAAACCGGCGATTAGGCATGCAGAGCGAGTGTTGGCGAGTGGCTTGCACTAAGGGACGTGCGACAAGAAAACCAGGACCGACAAGAAATGTCGTCCTCAGAGTTGCAGGCAGATTGAAACCACTCTCCCAGGAAGCCAGGAAAGGCCCCAAGAAGGAAGCAAAGGGCCCAGACTCTATGAAAACCGCCGTAAATGCCGTACTCGACCCGACACGCCGCAGCAATGACGCCAGGGAGTTCGAGAGCGCCCTTCGTCGCAAAATCGTAGGCCAGGACCAGGCCGTCGAAAAGGTTGCGGAAATCTATCAGATGTTTCTGGCCGGCTTGAACCCTCCCGGGCGCCCGGTGGGCAACCTGCTGTTTCTCGGGCCGACGGGCTCGGGGAAAACGCGCGTGGTGGAAGCCCTCGCCGAGTCTCTGTTCGGCGATGCCCGCGCCTGCATCAAGATTGACTGCGCTGAATTCCAGCATTCGCACGAAATTGCCAAGCTGATCGGCTCGCCTCCTGGCTACCTAGGCCATCGCGAGACCCATCCGCTGCTGACTCAGGAAGCGTTGAATCAGTGGCACACGGAGAAGCTGAAACTCTCGGTCCTGCTTTTCGATGAAATCGAAAAGGCGTCCGATTCGCTTTGGCAATTGCTGCTCGGCATTCTGGATAAAGCCACGCTCACGCTGGGCGACAACCGCCGCGTGGATCTGTCGCAGTGCATCATCATCATGACCTCGAACCTGGGCGCCAGCGAAATGACGAACCTGGTCGAGGGCAGCCTGGGCTTTATTCACAAGCCTACGCAGGTGGATGCGAACTTCGACGAGAAGATCAGCCGCACCGCGGTCGAGGCGGCGCGCCGCAAGTTCACCCCTGAGTTCATGAACCGCATTGATAAAGTCGTGGTGTTCAAGACCCTACGGCCGGAGCATCTGCAGCAGATTCTTGAAATCGAGCTCGGCATGGTGCAGCAGCGCGTACTGATGGCTGCCGCAGCCAACCAGTTCGTCTTCAATTGCACGACCAAGGTGAAGAGCTTCCTGCTGCACGAGGGCACCGATCCGAAATATGGCGCCCGTCACCTGAAGCGTGCGATTGAACGTCACCTCGTGTTTCCGCTGGCCAATCTGGTGGCCACCGGCCAGGTGAAACTGGGAGACTTTATCCGCGTGGATCTCAACCCTGAGGGCCGCCTCACCTTCGTGAAGGAGGCTGAGGGCGCGATGGTGCCTTCGCTCTTGGAACGCTATGGCGCCGCCGCGAACAATCCGATGGCAGCCCGCGCTGCGCGGCCGATTCCGGTGCGCCGCGAATTTGGCGCCAGCCCCATCGCAGAGACCAAGTAATCCTGCTTCCAATCCTGTAAGTTGTTACGGCGCCGGTCATCCCGGCGCCTTTTTTCTGCGGTCCAGGCCCGGAAAGTTGAAAACCACCCGATTCCGCCGTATCGTGATGGTGGTGTTTTGCCCGTGCTTGCCGATGGGATAGAGTGGAGATGGTGACACGTGGAACCGGAGACTCAAAGGCCGCTTCAAAACTCAAGGAGATCGGCGATGGAAAATAAGCCGGCGCAGAATATTCAGGACACGTTTCTGAACACCGCCCGAAAGGAGCGATCGAACATCACGATCTACCTGCTGAGCGGGGTCAAACTCACCGGCCGCATCCGCTCCTTCGACAAGTATTCCGTCGTGCTCGAGAGCAACAACCAGGAGCAACTGATTTTTAAACATGCGATCTCCACGGTCGCGATGGGAAGGCCGATGCACAGTCACGGGGAGCGGCCCGCGCCCAGCGCGCCCGCTGCATCGGCGGCTTCCGCGGCCACGGCCGGTTCCACCGCTTCAGGCGGCGATTCAGGGTCCTCGAGCCCGCGTGAATAGCCTCTAATGTCGCGCAAAGAATTTTCGATTGAAACCCTCCCAGAGTAAAAACCTTCGGACCCGTCCGGCGCAGCACGCGCCAGGCCGTTCCCGCACTCAGGCTGTGGCCCCGGCGCAGCGCCAGGAGCGGGCCTTTCTGGTGGGGCTGGATTACCGCCGTTCCCGAGGCGCAAAGCAGAACCTGCCTGCGGCGGCGCAATCCGCGCGGGATGCGGTGCAGCCGAGCGCCGTGAAAAACTCGAATCTGCTTGAATTCAGCGCTGAGGAATCGCTCGCTGAGTTGCGTGCGCTCGCCGCCAGCGCGGGAGCGCAGACTGCCGGCGAGTTGCTGCAGCGGCGCGATCGTCCCGATCCGGCCACGTTGATCGGGCGCGGCAAATTGCAGGAAATCGCGGCTGAGGCAGCCTCGGTCTCTGCTGATCTTCTGCTGTTCGATCACGACCTCACCGCCTCGCAGCAGCGCAACATTGAAGCCGTCGCCGGCATTCGCGTCATTGACCGGACCCAACTCATTCTCGATATCTTTGCCCGCCACGCGCGCACGCGTGAAGGGCAATTGCAGGTCGAGCTGGCGCAGCTCGAATACATGCTGCCGCGGCTGGCGGGGCGCGGCGTGGAGATGTCGCAACTGGGCGGCGGAATCGGCACGCGCGGTCCGGGTGAAACCCAGCTCGAAACGGACCGGCGCAAGATTTATCGTCGAATAAGGCATGTAAAAGAGCAGATTGAAAACGTCCGCCGTATTCGCGCCCAGCAGCGGCAGCGGCGCGAGTCGGTGCCGGTTGCCACAGTGGCGCTGGTTGGCTACACCAACGCCGGCAAATCCACGCTGTTCAACGCGCTCACGCAGTCGGCGGTGCTGGAGTCGCCCAAGATGTTCGCCACGCTTGATCCGACCATTCGCGGCGTGACTCTGCCTTCAAAACGAAGAGTTCTGCTTTCCGATACGGTCGGTTTTATCCGCAACCTGCCGCACACTTTGGTTTCGGCGTTCCGGGCCACGCTCGAAGAGGTGCAGCGCGCCGCGTTGATTCTGCATGTCTCCGATGCCAGCAGCCCGCTCTCCGCCGAGCAGGACGTTCAGGTCGAAAAAGTGCTGAAGGAGTTGGAGGTTGAAGCCAAGCCGCGCCTGCGGGTGATGAACAAGGTTGATCTGCTGCCGCCGGCTCCCCGCGATGCCTTGCGCGACGATGCAAGCACGGTGCACGTTTCCGCGGCGAAGGGAATGGGAATCGGCACATTGCTGGACCGCGTGGACCAGTTTCTGGAGCAGGACCGTCCCAGCCGTGTACATTTGCGCGTACCGCAGGCGGAAGGCAAGACGCTGGCCATGCTGGAATCGCGCGCGCGGATTTATTCGCGGCAATATCAGGATGGCATGGTTGAGCTGGAGCTGGAAGCGCCGGAGTCGGTGGTGCGGAGAGTGCGAGAATTCGCGGTCTCCGGTTCTGACCTAATGGAGATTCGCGGTGAGCCTTCATCCAGATCATCCCGGAGAGAAGAGAATGAGGCGTGAACGGCGAGCGCTGTTGCCTGCATCTTAAACTGCTCTATGCCAAACCACGCCTGGCGCCGCGCTTCCGCCGTCGGACTACTGGTACTTTTTTCCTGCTCTGCAGGCCGCGGCTACTCCGTGCTCACCCATGAAGAAATCGTTGACCTGCTCTGGCAGCCCCAGATTCAGCCTTTGCTGCTGCAGCGCTTTCCCAATGCCACCGCCGCACAATTGCATCAGGCCCACGCCTACGCCTACGGCGGCAGCGTGATCCAGGACATGGGTTACTACCCTTTCGGCAGTAAGTACTTCAGCGACCTGGTGCACTACGTCCGCAGCGGCGATTTTGTGGCTGCGCTGTTGCGCGATGCCTCCGACCTCAACGAATATGCTTTTGCTTTGGGCGCGCTGGCGCACTATGCCTCTGATAATCGCGGCCATCCTGCCATCAACCGGATTATGGCTATCGAGTTTCCCAAGCTGCGCGCCAAGTATGGCGACAGCGTCACTTATGCGGACAATCCTAAAGACCACATTCGCACCGAGTTCGGTTTTGACATGGTGCAGGTGGCAAAGAACCGCTACACCTCCGATGCCTATCACGATTTCATCGGATTTCAAGTTTCGCAACCGCTG